>Ga0272448_1007756_pt1 | contig 11290 bp, 10 predicted proteins | sample YNPCB0191_FD_202220 | JGI IMG/M metagenome (GOLD analysis project Ga0272448, IMG submission 202220) | Hot spring sediment microbial communities from Yellowstone National Park, WY, United States - YNP-CB-019-1 | ecosystem: Environmental > Aquatic > Thermal springs > Hot (42-90C) > Sediment... | reverse complement strand
ACCCCTCTGGATAAGAGTCGGTTCGTTCGGCTATTCGGTTGCGGGCAATACTACCACAGGGGGTGAGGCTTGTCAAGAACGAGTTGCTTGGCTTGTGCTGCTATTGTCATCGGCTACTACCTATGATATAATTGCCAAAAGTGCAAGGGGGTCCTCAAGCAGTGATGCTACGGGAAGAGCTGATCCGGGTGGCACGGGGCGAGGTCGAGGCCGAGCTGGTCCTGAAGAACGCGCGGGTCATCAACGTCTTTTCGGGCGATGTGCACGTCAGCGATGTGGCCATCGCCCGTTCGCTTATCGTGGGGCTGGGCGAATACCGAGCCCAGCGCGAGATCGACCTGGGCGGCCGCTACCTGGCCCCCGGCTTTATCGACGCCCACGTGCACATCGAGAGCAGCATGCTCTCGGTGCCCGAGTTCGGCCGCGCCGTCGTGCCCCGTGGCACCACCACCGTCATCGCCGACCCGCACGAGATCGCCAACGTCATGGGCCTGGCGGGGGTGCGCTACATCCTGGATACGAGCAAGTACAACCCCCTCAGCGTGTACGTGATGGCCCCCTCCTGTGTGCCGGCCACCAACCTCGAGACCGCCGGCTCCAGCCTCTCGGCCGAGGATATCGAGCCGCTCCTGGCCGACAAGTGGGTGATCGGCCTGGGCGAGATGATGAACTACCCGGGCGTGCTCTTCTGCGATGGCGAGGTGCTCGCCAAGATCCGCGCCGCCAGCGGCAAGCCGATCGACGGCCACGCCCCGGGCCTGGCCGGCAAAGACCTCTGCGCCTACGCGGTGGCCGGCGTGGCGTCGGACCACGAGTGCACCACCCTGGAGGAGGCCCGCGAAAAGCTGCGCATGGGCATGCACATCATGATCCGCGAAGGCTCCACCGCGCGCAACCTGCGCGACCTTTTGCCCCTGGTGACGCCCGAGAACGCGCGCCGCTGCATGTTCGTCACCGACGACCGCCACCCGTCGGACCTCCTGCAGGAAGGGCACATCGACCATCTGCTGCGCGAGGCGGTGGCCCAGGGCCTGGACCCCATCACCGCCATCCAGATGGCCACTCTCAACCCGGCCGAGTACTTCCGCCTTCACGACAAAGGGGCGGTGGCGCCCGGCCGCCGGGCCGACCTGGTGGTGCTGGGCGACCTGCACGAGATGCGGCCCGAGATGGTCTTCCGCGGCGGGCAGCTCGTGGCCAAAGAGGGCAGGGTGCTGCCGGGCGTCGTTACCGGCGTGCAGACGCCCCTGCGTGGCTCGATGAACGTGGCGCCGCTGCCGGCCGACGCCTTCCGCGTGCCTGCGGGCGGCTCGCGCATGCGAGTCATCGGCGCCTCCCAGGGGCAGATTGTGACCGAGAAGCTCATGCTCGCTCCGCGCGTGGAGGATGGCCTGGCCGTGGCCGACGTGGAGCGGGATATCCTCAAGCTGGCCGTGGTGGAGCGGCACCTGGCCTCGGGGCGGGTGGGGCTGGGGTTCGTGCGCGGCTTTGGCCTCAGGCGCGGCGCCATCGCTGGCTCGGTAGCCCACGATTCGCACAACATCGTCGCCCTCGGCACCAACGATGCGGATATGCTGGTGGCGGTGCAAGAAGTGGTGCGCATGGGTGGCGGCCTCACCGCAGTGGTGGATGGCAAGGCCGTTGAGTCGGTGCCGCTGCCCATCGCCGGGCTGATGTCGAGCCAGCCCCTGGAGGCCGTGGCCGCCCAACTCGACCGCCTGCTCGCCGCCGCCCGCGACCTCGGCGCCACCCTGCACGATCCCTTCATGAGCCTCTCCTTCCTGGCCCTGCCGGTCATCCCCGCCCTCAAGCTCACCGACAAGGGCCTGGTGGATGTGACCCAATTCCGGTTCGTGCCGCTCTTCGAGCCGTAGGGCGATTCGCGCGCCGGGGTGGACAGGCCTTCGAACCCGTGGGACAGGCATCCCAGCCTGTCCGCCCAACACCGACGGCCGACTTGGTCCGTGTAGGCACGCCGGCCTGAAGCCCGTCAGCGTGGCACTCGAATGCTGCACGCGCGTCGCTGTTGGAGCCGCCACGAGGACTTTTCAGCGGGCACATCGACGGGCAAGCCGACAAAGCCAGCTTCGCGGGCCATGGAGCGCCAGCGATGGAAGAAACCAAGGGGTGTTTGGGCGGGTTGCGCTGGAAGCTGGCCGCGATCCTCCTTACTTGCTAGCCGTGCATCGGGCTCCCGTCCTACAGCCGGCACCAGCCCGCGATTGCGCGCCTTCCACATGTGTTATACAATTGGCAGCCAAAGGTCCCGCCTCATAGTGGTGGAAGGAGATCCTCATGCAGCACAGCGATCTGCCGTTCGGGAGCGAGTTTTCGCCCTCTCAGATCAGTCTCGTCCACCTTCTTGAGCTCGCGAAAGCCACCGCAGGCGACTGGAGGGCCTTCGAGAAAGCCGTGAGGGAGGCATACTTCGATGCGCACAACACAAGCGAGTACAACAAGGCAAAGCTGGCGAATAACACCAAGCTTGGCATGATAGCCTACGGAGTGATTGACCGCGACGTCACACTCACAGAGCTTGGCTCCCGGCTGTACTCACTGCGACAGGACGAGGCGAGGCTGTACGATGAGTTTGCCCGCCACATCCTGCTGCACCTTCACGGCTTGGCGGTGGTGCAATGCGTCCTGGACATCCAGGCTGCGGGCCAGACCGTCGATCTGGTCACGCTGCGCGAGTGGCTCGAGGAACGCGGAATCCACTTCCCGCGAGGTGGAAAACACCCGAGCATGATGCGCCTGTGGTTGCAGAAGGCAGGTGTCTTTCGCGATGGGTGGCGCGTAGACGAGGACAAGCTGCAAAAGCTGGTCGGGCTGCCGGCGCATGATATCGAGGCACTGTCGGGGATGACGCGTGAACAGCAGGCCTATCTCAGGGCGCTTGCCAACCTCGGCGGCGCAGGCCCGTACGCCTCCAATGACATCGAGAGGCTAGCGGCAATCACCTATGGCGTGAGGTTCAACGAGAAGAATCTCCCAAAGACGGTGCTGTACCCCTTGCAGGAAGCCGGGTTTATCTATCTGGAGCGGGGCACAAAGCAGGAAGGGCGTGGCGCCAAGCCCTTCGTGGTGAGGCCCACGGGCAAGCTCGTCGCGGAGATAGTGGAGCCTCTGCTCGAACAGGTCGGCCAGCAGGTAGGCCCAGGTCTGCGCTCGCTGCTTCGCAAGAGTCTAGGCGAAGTCGTTGCAGAGTTGAGCGCGCAAGACAAACACACGCGCGGGTTGGCGCTGGAGGCGCTCGCGTTCAAACTGATGCGCCTCGTGGATCTCACATACGTGGCGACAAGGCTCCGTGGTGCTGCCACTGCGGGCGCGGAGGTCGACCTCATCTTCGAAGGCAGCCGGCTGGTGTTCTCGAGGTGGCAGGTTCAGTGCAAGAACACCGCCCGCGTCGGGCTGGACGATGTGGCGAAAGAGGTCGGCCTAACCCATGCCCTGAGGAGTAATGTGATCGTAGTGGTCAGCACGGGTGAGATTGGCCCCGAAGCCCGACGTTACGCCAACAACGTCATGAAGGACTCGAACCTTTGTGTCGTGATGATAGACGGCGCGGATGTTCAGGCCGTGGTGGCGAATCCTACGGCTCTCGTCGACGTTCTGAACCGCGAGGCGAGGCATGCTATGAAGCTCAAAGTCATCGACACGAGGGAGGGCACGTCATGACAACCACGGAGGCCGAGGCGAGCCGCCCATTCCACGAGACTCATCTGGGGTCGATATACCGAGCCGATTCGAGTGCGTTTCTTGCACATCATGTGCCGGAGCGTTCGGTCGACCTGATCATCACGAGCCCGCCTTATGGGCTGGTCAGGAAGAAAGAGTACGGCAACGCCGACGCCGACGAGTACATCGACTGGTTCCGCCCCTTCGCACGGGCTTTCAAACGAGTGCTGAAAGACAACGCCAGCCTGGTGATCGACATCGGAGGAGCCTGGAATCCTGGACTGCCCACGAGAAGCCTGTACCACTTCAAGTTACTAATCATGCTCTGTGACGAGTTCGGATTCCATCTTGCGCAGGAATTCTACTGGTGGAACCCTTCCAAATTGCCCACACCCGCCGAGTGGGTGACGGTGCGACGAGTGCGCGCGAAGGATGCGGTGGATTGTGTGTGGTGGCTGTCGCCCACACCCTGGCCGCGCGCGTCAAACAGGCGAGTCTTGCAGCCGTACAGCCCAAGCATGAAGGATTTGCTGCGAAACGGGTATCGAGCAAAAAAGCGCCCCTCAGGTCATGACATCAGCGAGAAGTTCGGCATAGACAATGGGGCGGCTATCCCACCAAACCTCATTGCTCTGGCCAATACCGAGAGTAACAGTTTCTACCTCCGGTATTGCCGTGACAATGATATTGAGCCCCACCCGGCTCGTTTCCCAGCAGGGCTTCCTGAGTTCTTTATAAGGATGCTGACTGACCCGGGAGACCTAGTGGTAGACCCATTCGCGGGCAGCTGCGTAACAGGCGAGGTGTGCGAACGCCTCGGGCGTCGGTGGCTCTGCATCGACACCTCTGAGGAATACCTTCGGGGCGCCCTAGGCCGCTTTGTCAGACCCAATTCGCCTCTCGATGGCCGGCGCCCGCGGCCTCTTCGCGGGAATGCAGCAGGTACCGCCTCTGAAGACGAGTATCTCTGCGAAGACGAGTCTCTGTACTATCAGATCCCGCGCGCGGGGGTCCTCTGGAACAGCTGCACAGAGCCTCCCTTGCCGAGCGACGGCGGCAGGGAGAGGCCCGCACGCCCTCGTCCGCCGGCAGGCCTTGTGCCAGCGAGTCATCGCAAAGTCGCGGATAGCCTCGTGCAACCGCGACTGCTTAAGGAGCGCGCTGAGGCTTCGCAAGAGCCGCCCGAGGCCGAGTCGTAGCGAGCGTCCCCCAGGAGGACCTATGGAATTCGATCTCATCATCCGCAACGGCACCATCATCGACGGCACCGGCCGGCCGCGCTTCCGGGCCGACCTGGGCCTGGCCGGCGGCTGCATCGCGGCGGTGAGCGCGGGCGAGCCCCTGGCCGGCCGCGAGGCGATCGATGCGACGGGCCTCATCGTCGCGCCCGGCTTCATCGACATCCACTCCCACGCCGACTGGATCTTCCCCCTGCCCGACCACGACCGCATCCTGGCCCCCCTCCTTCTGCAGGGGATTACCACCGTCGTCGCCGGCAACTGCGGCTTCTCGGCTGCACCGGCCCGTGAGGATGCAACCACCGCGCTCGACGAGTTCTCCGAGACCCTGCGCGACCGCCCCTTCCCCTACGCCTGGCGCAGCCTGGGCGAGTTCATGGGCGCGCTGGAGGCGCAGGGCCTGCTGCTCAACGCCGCCTTCCTGGTTGGTCACGGCACCCTGCGCACCCTGGTCATGGGCGGCCGCTCCGGAGCGCCAACGGCAGAGGAGTTGGAGGCGATGCGCGCCCTCACGCGCCAGGCGCTGCACGATGGGGCCATCGGTTTCTCCGCAGGGCTGGCCTACGCGCCAGGGGTCTTTGCCAGGAACGACGAGCTCCTCGCCCTCCTGCGTGGGGTGGCCGAGGAGGGCGGCATCTTTACCGTGCACGGGCGGGCCTACAGTTGGGTGTCCCCCTTCTACCAGCCCATGTTCCTCGGCGCGCCCCACAACCTGCGCTCCACCCGCGAACTGCTGGGCCTGGCGCGGGAGGCCGGGGTCAGGATCGAGCTCTCGCACCTGATCTTTGTGGGGCGGCGCACCTGGCGCACCCATAGTGCCGTGCTCGCCGAAGTGGAGCGCGCTGCCGGTGAAGGCCTCGACGTGGCGTTCGATGCCTTCCCCTACACCGTGGGAAACACGACCATCAAGGTCGTCTTTCCCGAGTGGTTCCTCGATGGGTTCGCGGAGAAGGTCAACGACCCCAGAGCGCTGCGGCAGCTCAAGCGCGAGATTGCCCTGCTGCGTTGGGCGCTGGGCATCGAGTACCGCGACCTGCGCCTCCTCTGGGCCTGCGTGCCCGAGCTGGCCCATCTGGAGGGGCTCGACTTTGCCACCATCGCTAGGAAGCTGGGCATGCCCTGCTTCGAGGCCTACCTGCACGTGGCGCGCCTGAGCCAGGGCAAAGCGCGCATCCTGCTCGACACCTACTCGGGCGACCCGGACCACGAGGAGCCGTTGCAGGCGGCGCTGCGCCACCCCCTCTGCTCATTCATCACCGACACCATCCTCACTTCGCAGGGCGCCCACAACCCGGCCTCCTTCGGCACCTACCCGCGCATCCTGGGGCGCTACAGCCGCGACCTGGGCCTCTTTTCGCTCGAAGAAGCGGTGCGACGCATGACCTCGCTGCCTGCCGCACGCATGGGGCTCCCCAAGGTGGGCCGCATCGCCGAGGGCCTGCGGGCCGACCTGGTCCTTTTCGACCCCTCCACCGTGGCCGACAACACGGCTCCCGGCCGCACCGATGCCCCGCCTTCCGGCATCAAGGCCGTGCTCGTGGGCGGCGAGGTAGTGGCACGCGACGGGCAGCTCGTGCCCGGGGTGCGCCAGGGGCGAGTGCTGCGGCGCTGAGAAGCGGGCCGGCCGTTGCAGGGGGAGCGTTGAACCACCAAGCGCACCAAGGGGCCTCCTCTGCCCCGCCTGCTCTGTGATGAGTCGTTCCCACTTTCGGCGCCAGGGCAGGAGGTGAGGAAGGCGCTTCCGCACCTTTGTGCCTTTGTAGGATCTTCCCGTATAATAGCATGCACATCCTACTGTCTGAGAGGCGCCTATGCCGTTCAAATGGCTCGCCGATGGCACCATGACCTCCGTGCCCGGCTTCCGCGCCGCAGGCGTGGCCTGCGGGATCAAGCCGGCCCCCGCGCTCGACCTGGCGCTGGTGGCCTCGGAGCGGCCCTGCGCTGCGGCGGGGGTCTTTACGACCAACCGTTTCGCCGCCGCGCCGGTGCTCTACGACCGGGCAAGCCTGGCCGCCAACCCCATGGACGTGCGAGCCGTGGCCATCAACGCCGGCTGCGCCAACGCCTGCACCGGCGATGACGGGCTGGCCGATGCCCGTGAGATGGCAGGCCTGGTGGCCGGTGCCCTGGGCTGCGACACTGGGGCGGTGCTGGTCATGTCGACCGGCGTCATCGGCGTGCGCCTGCCCATGGAGCGGCTGCGGGCGGGCATCCCGCAGGCGGTGCAGGCGCTCTCCGGCGACGGGGGCGCCGCGGCTGCACGGGCCATCATGACGACCGACACGCGGCCCAAGGCCTGCGCCGTGCGCACCCGGGTGCTGGGGCGGCCGGTGACGGTGGCGGGCATGGCCAAGGGCTCGGGCATGATCCACCCCAACCTGGCCACCATGCTGGCGCTCATCGCCACCGACGCCGCTGCCACGCCGCCGCTGCTCGGCGCCATCCTCCGCCGTGCGGTGGCCCGCTCCTTCAACGCCGTCACCGTCGATGGCGATACCAGCACCAACGATACGGTGCTGCTCCTGGCGAACGGCCAGGCCGGGCATGCCCCCCTCACCGACCCCGATGCGCCCGAGGCGGCGCCCCTGGCCGAGGCGGTGCTGGCGGTGGCCGTGCACCTGGCCCAGGCCATCGCCCGCGATGGCGAGGGCGCCAGCCACTTTGTGACCGTCACTGTGCGCGGCGCGGCCAGCGAGGCCGACGCCTGGCGCGCCGCCAAGGCCGTGGCCAACTCGCCCCTGGTGAAGACCGCAGTCTACGGCGGCGACCCCAACTGGGGCCGCGTGCTCTGCGCGGTGGGCTACAGCGGCTGCCAGGTCGACCCGGCGCACGCTGCCCTCTGGTTCGGGGATGTGGCCCTCGTCGCCGGCGGCCGGCCCCTCGACTATGACGAGAAGCGAGCCGCAGCCGTCCTGCAAGAGCCGGAGGTGACGATCACCATCGACCTTGGCCTGGGCGCGGGCGAGGCCACGGTCTGGACCTGCGACCTGACGCACAGGTACGTGGATATCAATGCGCATTACCGGACGTGACGCGTAGTGCGTGCTGCGTAATGACGCCGCGCAGCGTCTCGTTGCCCAACCCGCGCCTTGGCGCCCTTACGCAGTACGCATTACGTATTGGGTCTTGAGGAGGCATCATCGTGAGGCTCTGGGGCGGCCGCTTCGCCGGTGCAACGGCGGAGGAGATGGCCAGGTTCAACAACTCGCTGCCGTTCGACCGGCGCCTGGCCGATTGCGATGTGCGCGGGAGCCTCGCCTGGGCCGAGGCCTTGGTGGCGGCAGGCGTGCTCGCCGCCGAGGAGGGGGCGCAGATCCGCCAGGGCCTGGAGGCCGTCCGCACAGAGCTGGCCGGGGACCATTTCGCCTTCCAGCCATCGGATGAGGATATCCATACCGCTGTTGAGCGGCGCCTGGGCGAGCTCATTGGCCCCGTGGCGGGCAAGTTGCACACCGGCCGCAGCCGCAACGACCAGGTGGCCACCGACACGCGCCTCTACCTGCTCGACCACCTGCCGCAGCTTCGTGAGGGCGTCCGCCAGGTGCAGCGCGGGCTGGTGGCCCAGGCCGAGGCGCACCCGGCGCTGGCCCTCCCCGGCTACACCCACGGCCAGCGGGCGCAGCCGGTCCTCCTTGCCCACTGGTTCCTCTCGCACTTTTGGCCGCTCGAGCGCGACCTGGAGCGGCTGGCCGACCTGCGGCGGCGGGTAGCCGTCTGCCCGCTCGGCTCGGCAGCGCTGGCCGGAACGCCGCTGCCCATCGACCGCGAAGCGCTGGCGCGCGCCTTGGGCTTCGACCGGGCCTCCGAGAACAGCCTCGATGCGGTGGCCGACCGCGATTTCATTGTCGAGCTCCTGGCCTGGGGCGCCCTGCTGGGCGTGCACCTCAGCCGCCTGGCCGGGGACCTCGTGCTCTGGTCCTCATCCGAGTTCGGCTTTGTGGAGCTGGCCGACGCCTACGCCACCGGATCGAGCATCATGCCACAAAAGAAGAACCCTGATTCCATGGAGCTCTTGCGGGGCAAGGCGGGGCGGCTGATCGGCAACCTGGTGGCGCTCCTCACCACCCTCAAGGGCCTGCCCTCCACCTACAACAAGGACCTGCAGGAAGACAAGGAGCCCCTTTTCGACACCCTGGACACTCTGGAACTGGCGCTGCAAGTGGCAGCGGGGGCGGTGGCGACCCTGACGGTGCGGCCCGAGCGCATGGCGGGGACACTCGACGACATGCTGCTGGCCACCGAGCTGGCCGACTACCTGGCGGCCCGCGGCGTGCCCTTCCGGGAGGCCCACGGCCTCGTAGGCCAGGCGGTGCGCCTGGCGTTGGCACGGGGGGTAGGGCTGAGGGACCTGAAGCTTGAGGAGTACCGCGCCCTCTCGCCTGCCTTTGACGCTGGCCTCTACGCCGCCCTCGACGTGGAGCGCGCCCTGGCCCGCCGCGCGGTGCCCGGTGGCACTGCTCCCGCGGCCGTAGCCCGGCAACTGGCGCAGGCCAAGGCCTGCCTGGGCGCCCGGTAGGGCAGGGCATCTGCGTAGGTCGCCTGGGCGGCTCGACCGTCGGGGTCGGCCAAGCTGCTGCCGGCACGCTAACAGCGCCCTGTCGCTCGGCGGAACCGAGGGGCGAAGGAGCGGCCGGCCGGCGGCGAGTCGGAGCTCAGAGGGTTGCGGCGGGGCGTCGACCTGCGCCGGAGGGAGTGCGCAGGCTGGCGCCCGGCACCATTGCCGGCCGCCGCCCACCTTGTGGACGAACCTCTAGCGGACCGCCCAACCCCCATCCACGTACAGGGCCACACCGTGCACATAGTCGGAGGCCGGCGACGCCAGGTAGAGGGCCGCAGCTTCGACATCCGTCAGGCTGCCCCAGCGTTGGGCAGGCACGCCCAGGGGCGGCTCGACCGGCCCGCCCTCGCCCTCGCCTACCGCGCGCATGTAGCCGGGCACGATGCAGTTCACATTGATCCCCAGCGGCGCCCACTGGTTGGCGAGTTGCCGGGTCAGCCCGAGCAGCGTGCTGAGGGTCGCGGCATGGGCCGTCGCCGGCACCTGGCCCGGCTCGCTCAACATGGCCCCGATGTTGATCACTTTGCCGTGCCCTGCCGTGCGGAAGTGCCGAGCGGCAGCCTGCGAGAGGAAGAAGGCCGCTTTGAGGTCTGCCTGCTGGCCGTCCCAGTCGTTTTCGGCATAGTCCAGAGCCGGGGGTCGGGGGGTGCTCTCGGTGCAGTTGACGATAACGTCGAGGCGGCCGAGTTGGCCGGCCACCTGCTGCACCGCGCCCTGGAGCTGTGTGACGCTGGCGCCCTTGATGTCGAGCTGGGCGCCCATCCAGCGCCGCTTCAGCGCCGTCACCGCCTGGCGGATCGCATCGGGACGCGTAGGGTAGAGGATTGCGATGTCGGCGCCCGCCTCGGCCAGCGCCACGGCCACCGCCTGGCCCAAGCCTGTGCCACCGCCGGTGATGAGCACCACGCGGCCATCGAGCCTGAAGTGGTCTAGGATCATGGATTCTCTCCTCCCAGGGCCCCTCACCTGGTCGCAGTAGGGCGGTCGGAGGGCGCGGCGACGCGCAGGCCGCACCCAACTTTGCAAAGTACATTGTACGCCAATATCACAACTCTGTCAACTTGGGCATGTAACGAGCATATGGTACACAGTCCCAGAATCCGGCGCGAGGGGCACGGTTGTTGCTGGGCCGCGCAGGGGGCAGCGATCGCCCCACATCTGCCAACAAGGAGTGAGAGATGCAGCAGCAGCGCACTGTCACCGATCCTGTGTGCGGCTTGCAGGTCGACCCCCGCGAGGCCCGCTTCACCTCCACCTTCCAGGGCAAGACCTACTACTTCACCGACCCCGACTGCAAGCGCATGTTCGACGAGGACCCGGCCGCCTACGTCGGCACCGGCAGCGTGAGCGAGGGTGCCGGTTCGATGTCACAGCAGGGCAGTCAGGGCAGCTCCCGCGCTCGCTGAGCGCGGTGCCATGGGGCGGGCACAGTTCTTGCCGGGTGCGCCCAGGGCGCCCGCCACCGCCATGCAGTATGGTGTGCCCGCCATCCTGGCGACCAAGGCACCGGTGAGCAGGGGGAGAGTCGGGCCCTGCCGATGATCTACGCGGAGGTGTGTCATGCGCGAGAGAACCGTCACGGATCCCGTCTGCGGCGTCGAGCTGAAGCCGAGCGAGGCCAAGTACAAATCGGTGTACGAGGGACAGACCTACTACTTTAGCAGCGCCGAGTGCAAGCGCGCCTTCGATGAGGATCCGGACCTCTACGCCGAGGACCTGGCCGAGTTCGAGGAGGAAGAAGAGCCCTTCGGCATGTGAACGGAGGGCCGCAAGCGGGGAGGGACGCAAGCCTCCCTCCCCAGCAAGCCGGAACTGA
>Ga0272448_1007755_pt1 | contig 11291 bp, 8 predicted proteins | sample YNPCB0191_FD_202220 | JGI IMG/M metagenome (GOLD analysis project Ga0272448, IMG submission 202220) | Hot spring sediment microbial communities from Yellowstone National Park, WY, United States - YNP-CB-019-1 | ecosystem: Environmental > Aquatic > Thermal springs > Hot (42-90C) > Sediment... | reverse complement strand
GGATGAATTTTTAATTAAAGGGATACGATTATGAGATAGATTTTATCACTTGCTTTGCCAATATCTCAATATTGTCCTATTTTGGGTATAAACCCTCCGTATAAAAAATTTTATTTTTTAATTTATGAACTATATTTAAAATTAAAGCAATATAATATTATGAGTAAAGAAAAGGAGAGTAGAAATGGAAAAATTAATGAGGACTATTGGGAGTGTGTTAATTTTAATTATTCTCATATAGGAATATTCTCAAGCGGAGGGTATACCCATTTTTAATATCGAACAATTGCAGAAGATTGGAAGAGACCTTGATTATCCAATAAATGGCAACTATTACCTAGCTAATGATATTGATGCTACAGAAACTCAATATTGGAATAATAGGGAAGGTTTTCGTCCTATCGGTCATCGGGATAAACAATTATTTGAGGGTATTACAGGCTGGGTTCGGAAACAATTTTAATCCTATTTCTAAAAATTTGAAGGGACTTTCTATGGTAAAGAACCTAAGATTTCGGGTTTACATATTGTTCCTAAAAAAGAAGCAGTGTTTATAAGTCTTTTTGCGTGGATAGGGGAAAAAGAAACCGACAAACAGCAGTATAAATCGATAGATACAATTAACGGATTACCTATGGGACACAAGTAATCATATAAATCTTTTAAAATTTCTCACAGGTGTGTATATTATGATTTAATTAAAAAGGGAAATATATTGTGAAAAAAAGATTGACAGGATAAAAAATTTTTATTATAATGGATTTGAATATATTTAGTGAGAAGAGTGGTAATAAGAAAAGTAAAATTAAAAATATAGGAAGGGGTTGTATGAAGACGAAGAAAACAGGCTTTACGCTCATTGAGTTGCTCGTCGTTATTGCTATCATTGGTATTTTAGCGGCTATTTTATTACCTGCTTTAGCCCGAGCCCGAGAAGCAGCTCGTCGTTCTTCTTGTCAAAATAACTTAAAACAGATGGGTTTGGTATTTAAGATGTATGCAAACGAAGCCCCGGCTGGAAAATTTCCGCGAATACAAATGCGTGATTATCCCGGCACAAATATACGGGCTCAATTTGCCTTATCACCGGACATTATGTCTATTTATCCAGATTATATGAATGACGCAAAGATATTGGTTTGTCCTTCGGACCCGGACAATAAAATTTTCTTCCATGGCGAATGTATTTTCGATGACCCCACAGGAGAATATTTTATGGCAAAATATCCAGATGCATCCTGGATTGTTGTATATTGGCCATTTTGTCAGGCGGCACATAGCTATTCCTATTTTGGTTGGGTATATGATAAGTTGGATGAAGACCCGACAGACCCCGATTTATCACTCATTGCAGGGTCTTTAGGATAAATCTTCCTCCCGGCACGAAGGCACCCCGACAGATTTTTGAACATTGGCTGGAAAAATTAGTGCAATGGTTCGTCTTTGGAAATCAAACTTACGCCTCTGGAAAACCCGATGATGATGGGACAGTAAGCCCGGGCTATGGGAATGCAGGGGGAACTACTATATATCGTCTTCGTGAAGGAATTGAGCGATTTTTAATCACCGATATAAATAACCCTTCTACAGCGGCAAAAGCACAAAGTTCCATATTTGTCATGTTAGATAATTTCAGCACTTTTGTTCAGGAATTCAGTCATATTCCCGGTGGCTCCAATGTTCTGTTTATGGATGGGCATGTCCAGTTTATGCGTTATCCATCTGAGCCACCTATGGTTCCACGAATAGCAACAATTTCAGGTTTGATATTAAATGTTATGGCTTCACAACAAAACTAACCCCTGTCTTATATCTATAAAAAAGATTACTAAATTCTGCTCCATTATTCGATGAAATTAGATATGGCAGGTATCTGGAAAAATGATTGGTTGAGATTGGTTTTTAATCTTTCTAAAAGTTCAAAAGGGGAAAGTTTATATAAACAGTATAGCCTTTAACAGTATTCAGCAGGATTAAAAGGGCCTTAGTTGAAACAATAACTTTTTTTTTCCTAATATAAAGAAATGATTGCGATAAGACAATATAAAGGAAATACTATCTTTGAAAAGGGGGTAGGGTTATATTTTGTCTTTGTATTTATTGCAATGTATTCTATAAATGGCAGATGTGAGGAATATACTCGCATTTACTACTGGGGAAATGAATTAGATTTTTTTGTGAGTGAAACAGTTCGCGATTTTGAACATGTATATAATGGGACAAATGGCAAACCGAAAATCAAAGTGGTTATGGGGCAAAGTGCCTCGCTTAATAAAACAGATGACCCGCAGCGATTATTATGTGCCGTTGCAGGAGGTGACCCGCCGGATGTTGTCTTTTTTGATCGATTTGCAGTAGCCCAATGGGCTTCAAGAGGTGCTTTTCTGTGTTTGCAGGATTTTTATGAACGAGATTTGAGAGAAAATCCAAATGACCCTTTAACGCTAAAAGAGGAATATTTCTTCCCGCCTTGCTGGCAGGAAAGTCAATATCAAGGAAAACTGTATGCAATCCCCTGCGATACGGATAATCGCGGTTTGTATTATAATTTAGACCTGCTTGAAAAATATGCGGAGCAATTGAAAGCCATCGGTTGCGTAGACCCCAATAATCCCAATAAAGTAGGACCACCCCGAACCTGGGAACAATTAAAAAAAGCCGCTGTAATCATGACAGAAAAGGATGCACGAGGGGACATCAAGCAAATCGGATTTATTCCTAATTATGGAAATTCATGGCTGTATATCTATGGCTGGCTAAATGGTGGAGAGTTCATGTCCGCTGATGGCAAAACCTGCACATTAAACAGTCCTGAAATAACAGAAGCCCTTGCTTTTATGTCGGAAATATATGATGCTATGGGCGGTGCCGAAAAAGTCATGGCTTTCCAATCTTCTATGTTGGTTGGGGACCTTGACCCCTTCGTTGCAGGTAAGGTTGCGATGAAAATTGATGGTGATTTTGCTATGATACCTATCGCTAATGCACGCCGTTCCATGCGATTTGGTGTTGTACCAGCACCGGCTCCAGAAGGGAAAAAACGCATCGGCTGGACAGGGGGTTTTTCGTATGTAATCCCATCAAGTGCCCGTCATCCTGAAGAAGCATGGCTGTTTATCAAGTATCTCATGTCAAAACGAGCCATTCGTATACGAAACGATGCAGAAGCAGAAAAAGTTCGTGGAAGTGGCACCATATTCATACCCCGAATGAGTGCAAGACGCGACTTGACAGAATGGATTATGGAACATTATCTATATTCCGACGCTACTGTCGAAAATACTTTCAAAGATGCTATGAAAACCTTTATTTCCATGATGCCCGAAGCAAAATACCGTCCTGTTACACCCGTTGGTCAACTTCTCTGGAACGAACATGTGCGGGCTATGTGGGAAGGTATCTATAAAAAATATGATAATGACTACCTCAAAAATGCAAAGCAGGCATTAGACCGAAGCACTTCCATTGTCCAACGCGAATTAGATAAAATAAATTATCCTGTTGACTACCCAACCTTATCTTGGACACCCGTAGTAGTTATATATATTATTATAATACTTATAATTCTAATTATTATTACTTATGTTTTGTTCCAAAAATCACAAGCAAGGGGCTATTTTCGAAAAGAATATTATGCGGGTTATTTTTTTGCAAGTCCTTGGTTTTTAGGCTTTTTAGTTTTTGGTGGTGGTCCATTGCTTTTTTCACTTATAATGAGTTTCTGTAACTATGATGTTCTTTCTCCCCCGAAATGGGTAGGTTTTGAAAACTACCGATTTATGATAAAGGACCCCCTATTTTATAAATCCCTTTGGAATACAATATACATGACCATCAGCGTTCCCTTAGGGATGATTATCAGTTTGGGAATTGCTCTTTTGCTTCAACGGGAATGGAGAGGCATGGCAACCTATCGAACCTTGTTTTATTTGCCTGCAATTATGCCGGGAGTAGCCGCTTCTATCCTCTGGCTGTGGATATTCAATCCACAAGAAGGGATGATGAACGCTATTCTGACGCAATTAGGGACAACAGGACCGAATTGGCTTCAAGACCCAAAATGGTCAAAGCCTGCATTGGTTATTATGAGTGTATGGTCTGCGGGCGGAAGTATGATAATTTGGTTAGCAGGTTTGAAAACAATTCCCGTGCAGTTGTATGAAGCAGCGGAGATAGATGGTGCAGGAGTTTTTCGAAAATTTTTCTATATAACTTTACCCATGTTGAGCCCATATATTTTATTTAATTTGATAATGGGATTTATTGCAACATTTCAGATTTTCACCCAGGCATTTATCATGACACAGGGTGGACCGGTAGATTCCACTTTGTTTTATGCTTATTACCTATTTAACAATGGTTTTCAATATTTACGAATGGGTTATGCCTCCGCCTTGGCATGGATACTGTTTGGTATCATTTTAATATTAACAATATTGCAACTAAAATTGTCGCAGAAGTGGGTATATTATGAGCGGGAGCAATAACATTTTGAAAAAGATAGGGCAGGGGCTTCGTTTTGGAGCATACCATGCTATCCTGCTTGCAGGTGCAATTGTGTTCTCTGCTCCTTTTGTGTGGCTTATTGGAACAAGTTTCAAGTCCCCGGACGAATTATATCCACCCAGTTGGTTTCCACCCATGCCTGCTAATGTGGTTACATCTCCTTATTTTGGTGCAAATGCTAATGAACTGCCTATTCAACCGGTAGATGTAAATGATGAGACTTGGGAAGCATATTTAGAAAAAGGGCGAGAGACTGTTCGCGGAAAATTATTAACAATTAAAGATACATTACCTAATTTTATTCAACCTTATGTAGAAGAACCCTATCTTACAGATTTTATATTAGGTAGTTTTTTCCGTCGTATGCCCAAAGAGTTATGGACTTCAGGACTTAACGATTTTTCTTCATGGATAAATTCTGAAATAAATTCTGAAATTGTAATCAATGCATTTGATGCCATATATCGGCGTGTAGCATTAGGAGAATTGATTGTAAAAACATGGGATGCGGAAACGGTGAAGGTAGGTGATGCGGAAACATTAAAATGGGAATTACATAGCGATTGCGCCAAGTTTGTTCCGAGGTTGGAATATTTCAATCGAAAAGGGATTGAGGTTCACTATGATTTTTCAAAAGGGGACCATTTTGTTGTGGAGACCATTGCCGATTGTAATATTTCAGCAGATGAATTTAAGCGATTACGATTGAGCCTTCATGGGGATAAATCCTGGTATAGTATTCACGCCATTATTGACATAGGAGGGAAACGATTTAAATCCGTGGAGCCCATTTATCTCCAATACAATCAATGGCAGGACTGTCTCTGGCAGGTATATAGCCACGAAGATAAAAGTATCATGATGAAAAGTTGGTATACGATTAAAGAAATCGGAAATAGTCCAGAAACGCCTGAGGGGAAACTGCGTCTAAAATTGGAGATAAGAAAAACTTCCTACCCTATAGTTCTTGCACGGAAAGCATGGGGAAATTATCGGGAAGTATTAAGGGAAGTTCCTATCATTAAATATACTTATAATAGTTTGCTTTTAGTATTAATGAATATCATAGGACAGATTTTTTCTGCTTCTTTTGTAGCGTATGCCTTTGCCCGACTTCGCTGGCCTGGTCGTGATTATTATTTTATTCTGATATTGGTAACACTGATGATACCTGCTCAGGTAACGCTGGTGCCTCAATTTCTAATATGGAAAAGTTTCGGATTGTATAATACCCTTGTTCCATTGTGGGCAGGTTCTTTCTTCGGCAATGCCTTTTTCATTTTTTTGTTGCGGCAATTCATGTTAAGCATCCCGAAGGACCTTGAAGATAGTGCCTTAATTGATGGCTGTGGATATTTGCGTATATATCGTCATATTATACTTCCACTTATCAAACCTGCATTAGCCACAGTGGCAATTTTCACTTTTCTATGGGTATGGAACGATTTTATGGGTCCGTTGATTTTCTTGACTGACCAGGAAAAGTATCCATTAAGTTTAGGTTTATTTGCATTACATGCTTTGATGATTTGGTTAGCACGGTTCGAACTTATGATGGCAGCGGCTGTGTTGATGACTTTACCTGTGATTGCGTTATTTTTCTTTGCTCAACGGCAATTTATACAGGGTATTACTTTAACTGGGATGAAAGGATAATTAATAAATTATTGTTAATTAATAATTTACGATTATGTTTCATGTGAAACATTTAATTTTTAGGCGTTGTATTTACATAATGTCCATATATGTGCTTAAAAATCAAGTATTTATTGAAATGTTTCATGTGAAAAAGTGTATAATAAATAAACTTAACTTATATAAGGAGAAATGTTATGAATTCTAAACTTTTTGTCAATCGCATTACGGTAGTTCTGTTACTTTTGATTTCAGTCTCTACCTCCGTTTACCCATGGCAACACCATCCTTTGTTCACAAAACTTGTGGTTGAAACCTTGCCTGAAGTAAAAAATGCAAATTCCGTTCCTGCGGAAACATTAGAGGACTTCCTTACGGCAGAAGGACAAAATATTTCTCAGGTGCTCGCCAATGTTGAAACCTGGGCAAAAAAGAATATAACAATGTATGCTCCTTGTCCTCAGGATTTGCTTTTCTATCCTACCTCAAATACATCGGAAATTAAAACACGATTTTTCAAAGCCATTCGTATTAATCCGAATACAAAAACGCCTCTTTATATTGTGAGATTTTCTAATAATCCGCCTGAAGGCAAAACTTTATTGGATGTAAAAGATGTATGTATTTTAAGTAATACAAAAGAATTTGAAGTTTTTTGCTTTGTAAAACTTAATAAAGGGGAAACGGTTTCTCCAATAAATATTCTCGCTTCTGCATCTAATGAACCTGATTACGGAATGGATACGGGCTTATTCGCAGATAATCAAACAGAATTCGGAGCAATTTATGGGTTTGGAACTCAACCCTTTGGAAATCCGAACCTTGATTTCGGTTCTCAAGCACCTTTCCACATGGGATTTTACCATGAAAATCCTATAATCACCTTTTTTGCTCCTTTCTTGAAACAATCGTATGTTGAATATCGGATATATTTATATAAAGAATTATCCAAATTTGCCTTTGAAACGGGGCATGATTATTGGGGCTGGAGGTTCATGGGTTGGGGATTGCATTATTTAGGAGATTTGTCTATGCCTTACCATACAACGGCTTTACCGGGCTATTCCGCTTTAAGAATGCTATGGATATACCTGCTGGATATATTAGGCTGGTCAACTCCTAAAAATAATGCTGTCCAGTTATCTTCAAATCGTCATTTAGCCATTGAAACATTCATGGGCACACTTTACTTAAATGCCGTTCGCGATGGAGAAGACCCATTCTCCATTCTTGAAATATATAATAATAGTAATAATAACAATAATAACAATGAATTCAGGTTTGCGTTTGGTTGTCCACTTTATGAAGGGAAAATACCTGAGTATAGCGATGATTTGCCACGGAAGTGTCTCGCTTTAAGGTCACATAATTGGGCACGACAGTTAGATAAACTTATCAGCAAGATTTTACCTTATCGTTTTGTAAATGACCCATCTGTAGAATTAAATGATTTGGAAGAACGAAACAATATTTTAAACCTTACATTATCAGAACATAATTTTGAAGAAGTCCGTGGGCTTGCGGATATGGCAAATGCGTCCTTGTTCCTTTTCAACTATTACGGGAAAAGTTATATTTTAAATATCATAAAGTAATTTTTTTAACGGGATACATAAAAATAGGGCGTATAGAAATATACGCCCTAAATTTCTTCTTACACTATACCAATTCTTTGCGATGAGCCCAAACTTTCTGGAATGCCTTTACATATTGTTCGACTAGTTCGGGCACTTCTGTTGTAAAGTAGGGAAGGGCTATATTTGTATCATTGGCTTGTTTTGAGCCAGGGAGTTCAGGGATTATAGGCTTGTGATGCCACCATTCATCTTCTGCATATACCGGTAATTCATGTTGTAGCGTATAATGAACCCCATCTGCACGAACACCTTCTGCCCTCAATGCTTCAACAAGGCGATTTCTTGGGACACCCGTTTTCTTTTCATCAACAAATAACATGTTCCATTGGTAATGCAGGCGTTTGATATCTTTTCTTCCGCTGGTCTGTTCCGAAATTCCTTCCAACTCCAGGAGTTGGTCATTCAATTTACGAACCTGACGCACACCGGCTTCATTTCGTTCTTCCAATCCGACTAACTGACAACGAGCAAGTGCGGCTGCCATCGGATGCATTCTCAATTTCACACCTAAACCGGAACCTGCATACTTTGCGTAGGGATTATCTTTGGGTAGGTTTGTTACTTTGTAATCACCGAAGGCAACGGCTCTTCCCCAATCATCGGCATTTTGATAAATGCCCATACCTCCTTCTATTGCCGGTAAGGGTTTGCTCATTTGATAACTGAAAATAGCCATTCGGCTCCATGTGCCCATAAGTTTTCCTTTTAATCTTGCTCCGTGGGCATGAGCACAATCTTCTAAAACAATCAGACCTTTTTCTTTTGCCCAGTCATTGATTTCATCCATATCTGCAGGTAAGCCAATCCAATGAACCGGTAAAACAGCCTTTGTATTTGGCGTTAGCCGTTTTTTTGCATCGTTCAGGTCAAAATTGAGTGTTTGTGGATTGATGTCAACAAAAACAGGAACCAATCCGAATAAACGCATAGGAAGTATTGTGGCAAAGAAGGTATAAGATGGAACCATAATTTCACTGCCAGGCGGTAAATTGAGTGCAAAGAACATCGCTGTTAATGCACTTGTTCCGTTAAAATGCGCCTTTACATACGGCACCTGCATATAGTTTTTCCAATCTTCCTCCAATTTATCTATTGGATTGTAAGATGGATTTCGAACCAATTCTAATACAGCGTCTTCCTCTGCCTTACCATAACGAGGCCAGCGAGCCGCATCATCCTGCGAAACTGTTACTGCGGGCGTGCCACCAAACAATGCCAATGTTTCATTGGCGCCCCATGCCTTATTTACTGCTGTGGAACCAGCAACTGCCGTCATAATGCCCGCAGATTTTAAAAATTCTCTACGCGTGGAAAAGCCCTTTTCTTCTTTCTTGTTTTGTTTCATAACCCAACTCCTTTTATATTTTTTTCTTATATTGTATTATTTTATTCCACAAATATGGAGTAAAAACAAATCTTAATCATTGATATACACATTTTTTTACGAGAAGTATTTTCAATATTTTCCCCTCTATTCTTTTTTATTTGTTTTATTTGAACCATTTGTTTTTGAAGAATTAACCACAGAGGACACAAAAGAAATTTTACACAAAGGACACAGAGGATGTGTATAATAAAAGGGGACGGTTTCTACTTTGTGGACTTTGTGCAAGGACTTTGTGTTCTTTGTGGTAAAAAGATTTAACTACCTAAAAATACCAGAAGCGGGGACGCTTCAGCTACTATAATGTCGATATTCTCTATTTTTCTGCTATCTTTACATAATGAAAGATTTTTGATTATCATTCTTATGTGGTTTATGATTGTTCATAGATTTCATGTATTAAGATTGTTCTTTATAAAGGAATGTATTATGAGAAAGGTTTTTTGTTTGGTTTTGCTTTTCGTTTTTTTTGGTTTGTTTATCGGTTCTGCTGATGAGGTATGGAAAGCAGGTGTTGCTGTATGTGATATAACGCCACCCACAGGTCTTTGGCTGGCAGGATATGCAATGCGGGACCATCCTGCGGAAGGGACGATACATCCATTGTGGGTAAAGGCTCTGGCTTTACAGGATGCACAGGGAAAAACGGCGGTAATTGTGAGCAGTGATATACTTGGTTTTACAGCAAAAATGTCTCAGAAAATAAAGCAACAAGTGAAAGATAAAACAGGTCTTGACATCGGGGACATACTATTAAACAGTTCGCATACGCATTCCGGTCCTGTTGTCGGAGATTCACTTATTGCTATGTATATTATCTCCGAAGACACGGAGCATCTGAATAAGATTCAGCAATACACAGAAGAACTTGAAAGAAAAGTCGTGGATACTATTGTCAACGCAATGGCGCACTTGGAACCTGCCAAATTATTTATGGGTCGTGGTGTGGTTCGGTTTGCTGTCAATCGGCGGAATAATAAGGAGGCGGAAATTGAAACTACTTATGATTATAAAGGGCCTGTAGACCATTCTGTGCCTATACTCGTGGTTAGAAATATTAATGACAATACTATCCGTTCTATTGTATTTGGTTATGCGTGTCATTCGACTGTTCTATCTGATTATCAGTGGTGTGGCGATTATCCGGGCTTTGCACAGATAGATTTGGAACAAACCTATCCCACAGCAAAGGCTCTTTTTGTTGCGGGTTGCGGTGCGGATATAAATCCATTACCACGAAGAACAATCGCTTTAGCCCAACAATATGGGAAGGAACTTGCTGTAGCGGTTAGTCGTGCCATAGAAGATAACCTTCAAGAATTACCGCCTTCTTTGAAAACAAGTTATGAGACCGTTACTCTCCCGTTGGAAACGCCTTTGACGAAAGAAGAACTTCAACAAATAGCCGATGATACTAAAAAAGCGGACTATATTCGGCGTTCTGCTCGTTATCTATTGAAGGGACTGGAACAGGGAATCCCTTTGAGAACTTCGTATCCTTATCCGATACAGGTGTGGAATATGGGTGGTTTTCCTGTGATTGCTTTAGGTGGAGAGGTAGTTGTTGATTATGCTATTGCTGTGAAACAGCGGATAGAACCTAATGCAATGGTTTTAGGCTATTCCAACGACTTGATGAGTTATATCCCTTCTGCGCGAGTGATTCGTGAAGGAGGCTATGAAGGAGATACTTCACAATTGGAATATGAAATGCCTGCTAAATGGAAGGAGGATATTGAAGAACTTATCCTGAATGCTATTGCTCAAATGTGGGCGAAAATAAAATAACTATGGATATTTTATCATTGGGACGGATGGGACGGATGGGACACATGGGACGGATGGGACTGATGTGACACATGGGACGGATGGGACGCATGGGACGAATGGGACGCATGGGACGGATGGGACACATGGGACGGATGGGACTGATGTGACACATGGGACGGATGGGACGCATGGGACGAATGGGACGCATGGGACGGATGAGACCAATGGGAAAAATGGGACGGATGGGACGAATGGGACGGATGGGACGGATGGGACGGATGGGACGGATGGGACGGATGGGACGCATGGGACGCATGGGACGCATGGGACGCATGGGACGATGGGACTATGGGACGGAT
>Ga0272448_1007754_pt1 | contig 11293 bp, 10 predicted proteins | sample YNPCB0191_FD_202220 | JGI IMG/M metagenome (GOLD analysis project Ga0272448, IMG submission 202220) | Hot spring sediment microbial communities from Yellowstone National Park, WY, United States - YNP-CB-019-1 | ecosystem: Environmental > Aquatic > Thermal springs > Hot (42-90C) > Sediment... | reverse complement strand
TGGACCGCGGGTAGAAGACCTGTTTGTTGGGGCGGGGGTGTGAGCTTCGAGGCCTGTTTTTGGGTCGAGTTGTTTAGCCTGCCGTTTCCAAGGTTTTTTGTCCCTTTGGGGTTTGGTTGTTGTTGGTCTTTTTTTCTGGTTGGGTGTTAGTGGTTTTGGTGTGTGGGGTTTCTCCTTTTTTGTGTGGATTTTTCATGTGGTGGTTTTGGCGGTCATGGCGTGGGGGCTATACCTGATCTCGTTTCGATCTCAGTAGTTAAGTCCTGCTGCGTTGTGGGTGTGTACTGCGGTTTTTTGCTGTGGGAAGCCCACTTCACTGCCAGACCACCCTCATACTCATAATTGAAAAATAACTGAAAATTATATTCCACAGAGCTGCATAGACTTAAATGCAGGCGTGGAAAATGGAAACATACTCCAATATTAACGATCCTTACCATTTCTGGTCTATCTTATCGTAACAGATCATCCTGGATTCTGAAAAGTTTGCTGAAATAGCTCTTCTCTTAATTCTAACGGTGCAGGTGGGACTGGGTTTACTATGGGCCTTCCTTGGGCATGCCTTTATGCTGGATATAATTGCAACGTATATAGAATGGCCCACCGGAAGTCCATTCCAGCTTGAAGTTGCCTTTGCGAACCTATCATTTGGTGTGCTGGGCCTACTATCCTGGAAGTTTCGTGGAGAATTCTGGATGGCAACCATAATCGGTTTCAGCGTATTTTACCTTGGAGCTGCCTAGGGCACATCATGGATGCTTTAATTAACCTTAACTATTCTCCGGGAAATGTCGGCGCCCCCCTATACATTGATATAGTCATCCCACTTCTGCTGATTCTGCTCATGGTTTACCATAGAATAATTTCTCAGGAAAAGTCAGGGTTAATCTGTTAATCTTAATCCTTTGATTATTTTTCTTTATGGTTATCATCTTCTGAGGGACTACAACCACTATTCAGAAGATGGTACTTCCTGTTTTTTAATCTGCCGATGAAGTCTCATCAAGGATCTATGACCATTCAAGGCACCGGGACTTCTCTCCCACAGGGCAGACATGGACATTGACAATCTTTATTATATCGATATCCTCTATGACTCTCCTTTCAACATCATGGGCTATCATGTGGGCATCCCTGAGAAGCATATCCCCGTCAACCTCAATGTGCAGATCAACAGAGGCGTAGGGCCCAAAGTAGTTTATGCGGACCTCGTGCAGTCCCATAACCCCATCCACCGACATGGCTGATTTTTCTATTTCCTCCATGATCTCAGGGGATGGGACCGCCCCCAGTATGTTGTTAACGTTCTCACGTCCAACATCAAAGGCGGTCTTCAGAACAAGGACCGCTATGACCACAGCAACAAGGGGGTCAAGGAATCTGAATCCCAGATGTGAACCTGCAACCCCGACCATTATCGCGATACAGGAGAATATGTCAACCTTCTGGTGCTGGGCATCTGCAACAATTGCTGGACTATTTATCCTTCTGCCGATACGCCCAATGTAGGTGGTCATTGCAATGTTTGCGATTATCCCGAAACCAGCCATCAGGGCCGCAGTGTAATCTGGCGGCGCCAGTTCAGTGAAGAGCTTACGGTAGGCCTCCAAAAGTATCTCATAGGATATTATACCAAGAAAGACCACAACAACAAGCCCGACAAGGGCCTCAGCCCGTCCATGACCGTAGGGGTGCTGCCTGTCAGGGGGGCGCTGCCCTATCCTGAAGCCTATATAGGTTATCACAGATGTCAGTACATCAGAGAGTGTGTGGGCTGCCTCAGCAACAAGCGCAACACTCCCCGATGATACACCGACCAGAAAATTGAGGGATGTCAGCACTACATTACCACCTATACCAGCAAAGGCAGCGCGTCTTCCAAGACGTATCCTTTCAGATTCCTCCAAATCAAACACCACATACAGTTCTAAGTCGTTCCATGGCCTCCTCGATGAGTTCATAGGATGTTGCATAGGACATCCTCACGTAACCTTTCCCTTCATCCCCGAAGGCGGATCCAGGGACAACTGCAACTCCTGCTTCAAGTGAAAGCCTTGAGAATTCCTCTGAATCACCAACATGGGGGAACATGTAGAATGCACCCCCCGGCAGGACACACTCAAGGCCCATATCCGTGAGGGAACTGAACATAAGATCCCGCCTCCTTCTAAACTCGTCCACCATATCCTTGACACAGTCCTGGGGTCCCCTGAGGGCTGCAAGGGCTGCGCACTGAGATATGGAGGGTGCACATGCAGTGTTGTACTGGTGGACCTTCAGGAGCTCCTCGATTATATCCTCGCACCCGGCAACGTAACCGATCCTGAGACCCGTCATTGCATAGGTCTTTGAAAACCCGTTGATTATGAGGGCGTTATCTGTGAACCGCGCCGGGCTGTAGTGTTCTCCATCATAGAGTATCTTCTCATAGATCTCATCTGATATTATTATCAGATCATTGTCCTCTGCGATCTCAGCAATCCCCCTCACGTCATCCTTTCCCATGACGCTCCCGGTGGGGTTTGATGGGGAATTCATTATTATGACACGTGTATCCTCTGTGATGAGTGATTCAACCCTTTCCGGGCTCATTGAGAACCCTTCATCCATGCTGAGGGGCACAGGTATGCTCACCGCCCCTGAGAGTCTGACACAGGCATCATATGAGAGAAACCCCGGGTCAGGTATGAGGGCATGGTCACCCTCTTCAAGGAGGGCCTGGGTGCACATGAATATGGCCTCACTGGCACCAACCGTCACTATTATTGATTCTGGTTCAGCATGAACCCTGTTTTCCCTTTTGAGTTTATCTGCTATGGCTTCCCTCAGCTCCTCCATCCCCATGTTGGAGGTGTAATGGGTCAGGCCCTCATCAACAGCATCCTTAACAGCCTCCCTGACATGATCAGGGACACTGAAATCTGGTTCACCTATGCCAAGGTTTATTGTATCCTCGCCTGCAACATCAAAGATCTTCCTTATCTCAGAAAGCTGTATATCCTTCACACGGGAGGCAAATTTCTTCATGATCATCGCCTTTAGTTATGTTAATTGGATCTCAGAACACTTTCTCAATGTTTGAGTGAGGGGCAGCTATCCATGCAACCATAGCAGCCTGATTCTTCACACCATGGTGTTAATCTGTTATCCTTCATCTTAATGTATTCTTCCATCAGGAAGTCCTCCCTCAAACCCACATTGATATTGTGCCATGGCAGCATCTCACCCGGGGTCCTGGGTCCAGCATAAGCCTCCCACTCCCTCAGCGGAACCCCTGATATGGATGCCCTTTCTATGAGCTCCCCTATTTCAGGACCCCCAGTGGATAGGACGTGCTGTATGAGACCGGCCCGCGGACTCCCCATCCTTACGGGAAGCCCCCTAACCAGTCTGCCAAGGAACCTTATCTTCTGCTTCATCTCACGCGGGTCATAGCCCTCCCACTGAAGGGGTGTGTGTGGTTTCGGGATGAGGGGATTTACACTGAAGCTCACCCGCCCCCTCCTGATCCCTGAAAGATCCCTCATGAGCATCGCCAGTTCTTCAAGGTCCTCACGGGTCTCACCGGGTGCTCCTATCAGGAAGTACATCTTGACACGCAGCCCCATTTCAAGGGCCTTCCTGGTCTTCTCAAAGACCATGTCGTCACTTATGGGCTTGTTTAGTCTGTTTCTAAGCTTCATGGTTGATTCGGGCGCCATTGTTATTGTCCTGAGACCTCCCCTGATGAGTGACTCCATGAGTTCAGGGGTAACAGATTCTATCCTCAGGGAGGGCATGGAAACCAGGAGCCCCATCTCCACAAGTTCACTGCAGAGTTCCTCTATACGGGAGTAGTCGGAGGCCGCTGCACCTATTAGGGAAACCTTATTGTAACCTGTGGCCTCGCAACCCCTCTCTGAGAGGTCAATGAGTTTCCTTAGTGATGTTTCACGTTTAGGGCGGTAGAGGTAACCTGACATGCAGAACCTGCAGCCCCTTGAACAGCCCCTTGAAACTCCGAGGAGGTATGACCTTCCCAGGGATGGTGTCAGGGACCTGTCACCGGTAACAGGGACTATCTGCCTCACGGGGTGGCATGCCTGATCCATGTCCTCAACGATCACCCTCTCCGCAGGGCTGTCGGGCACATATACGCCCTTTATGTTCCTGAACTCATCGAGTTCATTCCGGGGGTCATCCAGTTCAAGGCATCTGTCCATAACCATGTCGAGGACGGGTTCTGCTTCACCTATTATGAAGAGGTCGATGAAATCTGCGAGGGGAAGAGGGTTGGAGGTGATGCAGGGGCCGCCTGCTATGACAAGGGGCCCTGTGCGTTCATCCCTCCTGGGTGGCAGGCCACCATCCCTCAGCATGCCTGGGACCCTGAGGTAGTCCTCCTCGTAGTGGATGGTGAAGCTCACAACATCGAAGTCCCTCAGGGGGCTCCCTGATTCAAAGCTGCGGCTGTGGGGGTGTATGACCCTCTCACACCATGTGTCATCCCTTGAGTTGAGAAAGTGGTAAATAATATGATAACCAAGTGATGACATGGCAGTGGAGTATGGGCTGGGGTAGCATGAGGCAACCCTCAGGTCAACCCGTCGGGGGTTCTTAACGATGACATTGTACTCCCTGAGTTCCATGAGATTATATTGGTAGGGTCATGCACTTAAACTGCTCCTTCAGAATGAGGATGCTGGAGTTTATCCATCCGGTTATTAGGCATGATTTATAAATCCCGATGCCCTATGGGTTATTGACTTTTAAAGATGATACCATGAAGAGGAAGTATTCACTGGTTGCAGTTGGAGGTACCTTTGACAGGTTCCATAAGGGCCACAGAAGACTCCTTGATGAGGCATTCCGTGTTGGGGAGACTGTGATGATCGGCGTGACCTCCGATGAATTTGCAGCTGCAAAGGGCGAGGGTATTGAGCCCTGCAGCGTCCGCATGAAGAACCTTGAGGAGTACCTGAAGGATAAGGACGCCGATTATCATGTCATGAGACTCGATGATCCCTATGGGACCACAGTCACAGAGGAGGCCTTTGAGGCGATAGTCGTGAGCAGGGAGACAGAACCCGTTGCCCATGAGATCAATGAAATAAGGAGGGAGAGGGGGTTCAGGGAACTGGACATCATAACAATCGACATGGTTAAGGCTGATGATGGTTTGCCAATATCATCCACCAGGATAAGGAGGGGTGAGATAGACCGCATGGGCCACATAATAAGGAGGATACGCGGGGCCCTTAGAAGGAGGAAGGAGTGAATGGCCTCTTGAGTTCTGGAGAGTTCTGTGGTTGAATATCAGGAGCCATATAATCCATTAAAACTGTTCCGGCGGTGTTTATATGAGGGTCAATGTCGGCTCAGAAAATCCTGTTAAGGTGAGGGCAACAGAGAACGTCCTCAGGTTGATATACGGTGAAGTTGAGGTCAGGGGCATTGAAGTGGAATCAGGGGTCCCTGATCAGCCAGTGGGCCTCGATGAAACTGTCAGGGGGGCGGTGAACCGTGCCAGAAGGGCCTTCAGTGACTGTGAACTCAGTGTTGGTATCGAGTCAGGACTCCACAGGGTTCCAGAGACAATCACGGGTTTTGTTGATCTTCAGTGGTGTGCAATCTATGATGGTGAACGCATAACACTTGGTGTCAGCGCCGGATTTGAGTACCCTCCAATGGTGGTTGAGGAGGTCCTCGCCGGGAGGGAGGTGGGTGATGTGATGGATGAACTCACAGGTGTGGATGAACTTGGCAGGGAGAGGGGTGCGGTGAGTTTCCTTTCAGGGGGACTACTTGACAGGACCGGTAACACGGAGCAGTGCGTTTTAATGGCAATGATACCCCGCATGAACCCATCCCTCTATGGTCTGGAATAGGTGGTGGTGTATTGGATGAGAGGCTGAGGATTTTCCTTCTGATGCTCCTGATATTCTTCACTGGATTCATCCTCAGGGTTGATACAGTCCATCTCCATGGGGTTGATCCGGAGGAGAGGGCTTACCTCACAGACGACCAGGGACTTCCCTACATGTATGAGCTTGACTCCTACTACAATTACCGTATCGCCCTGAACTATATGAAAAACGGGCACGCAGGTGATACAATAAGTGGTGGCGTCCCCTGGGATCTGCATTCATATTACCCTCCGGGCAGGCCCGCGGTTTACCCGCCGATGATAGCATGGATATCTGTGGCCCTTTATTGGTTTCTGGCCATATTCACTGACATAACACTCTATGAGATCTGTTTCTGGCTTCCAGCACTCATCGCACCCTTTGCAGGAATTGCAATGTTCTTCCTCATCAGAAGGTACTCCGGGGATCTGTCAGGATTCACTGGAGCCATTTTAACGGTCACGGCACCCCTATACTTTGCAAGAACAGTCCCTGGATTTTTTGACACTGACATGTTTAACTGTCTTTTACCGGTTCTTGCAGTATTCTTCTTCGCTTTGGCTGTTGAATCCGATGAAGGGGGAGGTATTATTGCAGGGGTTCTCTATGCAATTTCAATTCTGATATTCTCCTTCACATGGACAGGGTGGCCCTTCATATTCTATGTTACCGGAGCATCAGCCATCATTTACTCTCTGATATTCTGGAGGAGAGTTTCCTTAAAAAGAATCTTCTTCCCACTTTTAATGGCGGTTATATTAATAGGTCTCTTTAATTGGGGTCAGCTCTCATATGCACTGAATCCCCTTAACCTCCAGGCTCCGGTGGCTTCAGGCGGCCCGTGGCCAGATATCTATGAATCTGTCTCTGAGCTGGAGAGTCCTTCACCTGCAGCCTTTTTATCAGCTGTGGGGCCCCTTAACCTTGGCTTTGGTGTTCTGGGGGCCCTGGTAATTGTCAGCATATTGCTCAGGGATGAGATGCGCAGGAGACACCTTAAGCCATTCACACCATTCATCTTCATTCTGTCAATGGTGTGGATGCTCTCTACACTCGCAGCATATTATCTGAGCATCCGCTTCGGAATTCTGGCCATACCACCCTTAACATTTTTATCAGGGGTATTTCTCGGGGTTCTTTTCTCCTATATGGACTCTGCAGCTGATAAAATCCCTTTAAGGGTGAGATATTTTGCTGTGCTGGTGGTTCTCATAATGATACTATCTGTGGCTGTCCTGGAGGCATCGGAGATCAGCAGGGTTCCTTTCATTAATGATGACTTCGCAGATGCAATGGAGTTTTTGATTAATGAGACCTCTCCAGGCACAGTTGTGGTTACCGAGTGGAGCTATGGCCATTACATAACAGCAGCAGCGAACAGGCCGGTGCTATTTGATGGGGGATCCCAGAATACGCAGAGGGCCTACTGGATATTCAGGGCATTTGAAACAGATAATGAAAGCCTATCAGAGGGCATATTTACAATGCTGACCTCCTCAGGGGATAATGCTGTCACACTGCTGGAGAAGAGGACAGGGGATACTGAACTCACGGTAAGGATACTGAACGACATCCTTGGAGTTGAAAGGTCCACTGCAGCAAGGATACTCTCTGATAAGTATGGGTTGGGGGGAGAATTTGCAGGTGAGCTCCTGAGATACACTCACCCGGAGAGGAGGGGTAACTTCACGGTTCTCACAACCGATGGCATGATTTACATAGGCTACTGGTACCTATACTATGGCTCCTGGAATTTCACTTCAGGCAATTCCAGTGCCTTATATGTGGTGAAGGATGTCCGGAAATCAGATGTTGAAGGCGCCCTGCGGAGCGGCCTGTGGATGGGTAAGAAGCCCTTCAGGTTCATAGTTAGGGATGGGGACTCAGTGAGGTTCATTGATGTGAATAGATCAGGTAACTTCTCTGTAATATTCCTCGTGGATTATAACCTTGCAGTGGTAACCGACAGGGGCCATGATGAATCCATGTTTGTGCGACTGGTCCTGCTTGGCGAGGACACCCAGCACTACAGAAAGTTATACCGGGATGGATCTGTAACTGTCTGGGGGGTTAGATGATCTTGAGGCAGCATATGAGGACAGTCCTCCTGGTTGCAGTGATATTCGCCATCGGGTTTTCCATCAGGATGTTAAACGCAGGATATGATGATCCCCTCTACAATGATGATGAGGGACTCCAGTACTTTCAGGAGAGCGATTCATACTATAACTACAGGCTCACAGAGAATCTGGCACTGCATGGGATCATGGGTGACGCTGTAATTGGAGGTAAGGTGTGGGACCTGCACTCATATTACCCTCCAGGCGTGCCTCTGGATTATCCTCCATTACTCCCACTGGTAGCCTTAACCCTGCATGTTATCCTTGGTGTTATTGCACCGGTGAGTCTAAGGTCCATATGCCTCATACTACCTGCCCTTATGGCTCCACTTGCGGGTGTGATATGCTTTTTCACTGTAAAAAGGTTTAAGGGGGACATCCCCGCATTCATGGGTGCCTTGCTCCTGGTATCGGCGCCATTTTATCTCATAAAAACTGTATACGGATTCTATGATACTGACATGCTGATCCTGACGGTGTCTCTGACGGTCTTCTTCCTTTTCATTGAAGTTGATGCCAGTGAAAGGAACAGGGTGCTTCTATCGGCCGCAGGGGGTTTTGCCCTGTTTTTATTTTCAATCACATGGAGCGGATGGCAGGTAATGTTTTATGTGACTCTTGTGACGTTCATCATTTTAGCACTGACTTCACGCTCAGGAAGACCCCTGAGGGATGTCCTGGAAACATTCTTACCTGCCTTCATGGCTCTTTTCATCCTCCTCATCCTTTTCAATCACCTTGAACTTATTAAAATGATCATGACCCCCTTCCATCTGCAGGATCTCATTTATAAATCCCACTGGTATCCGTGGCCGGACTCGTATACCAGTGTGGCTGAGCTTCAGCCAGCATCCATGGACAGGGTTCTGAGGTATGTCTCACCGGTACTGCTTTTGATGGGAGCTTCTGGAATACCAGCAGCCCATATGATTTGCCGGAGAACTGGCTCTTCCAGGCTTCCTGTAACCTTTCTATCAGTCTGGACTCTTGCCGGTGCACTGACGCTCATTGAGGGTGTCAGATTTATAATGATGCTCATAGCACCTCTAGCAGTATCTGCAGGGATCTTCGTGGGGGCTGTTCTTGAATACTCCGATGAATCCAGGTTCCGGTGGATTAGGGGGGTATCATTCATTCTCATTGTCCTCACGGTATCTGCACAGCTTGTAGTATCAGCTGGCATGGTAACAGCTTTAAAGCCCGGGTACAATGATTACTTTGAGGAATCAGCCCAATGGATAGCTGAGAACACTCCCCGGGATACAGTTATAGTAACTGACTGGAGTTATGGCCACTTCTATGCATCTGAGGCTGACAGACCTGTCCTCTATGACGGGAGACTGGCATACATCGAGACTCTACCGGCCAGGAGCGTGTGGTATGCATCATCAATGGACCCGGAGATACCTACAACGGCAAGGGACTACTGGATAAACCTTGCATTCTCATCAGGGAACCGGACCCTCTCCTTAAACATACTGAGGATGCTGGCAAACGCTGGGGATGATGCTTACATACTCCTTAAAAATCAGACCGGCAGCCGGATGGCAGCATACCGGATACTGAATGAGATCCTTGGACTGGACAGGAGGGCGGCCATGGATGTCCTGAGGAACAGGTATGGATTTTCAGGGCCAGAGGCCCTACAGATACTGGCCAGGACACATCCTGATGATTCAAGGAAAATAGTGGTTGTAGTCCCTCAGCAGATGATAACCATGATAGCCTCTGAGGGTTCAGGTGATATGCCGGCCGGGACCTACTCTGTGATCAGGTTTAAGGATGGGGTGATTGAGGAGAAGATAATAAATTCTTCAGGTAACATCACAGTTCTTGAAACACCTTATGGATCATACTGGATGAATAGAAAATACAGGAATTCACTGCTTTTAAAACTCATCCTGGGAGTTAAGGATGAAGATTTTTCACTCATCTACAGAAATAGGCAGATAAAGGTTTATCTTATAAAAAGCTAAAAAAAGGTTTAGAGTTTGTTAATCGTGGAGTCACGGGCGGTGTTGATTACTTCGCTTATGTTTCCTGCTATTGAGCTGGAAATGTTGAAAATGTAGGAGCCCACTGCTATGACTATCACAAGGAGGGCTCCTACGATTAGTATCATTTCAGCGCTTATCTGGGCCTCTTCCTCGATTAACACTTTAATCTACTCTTAGATTTCTGCGCCTGTGTTGACGTTTGTTCTTACGTTGTTTATGTCCTGTGCCGCGTTGAGGTTTGATTTGCTGAAGTATGCCCTGTAGATCAGTAGTGCGACTATTGCTATTACTATGACACCACCGAAGAGCAGTATGTATTCAGCTGCACCCTGTCCGGCTTCATCCTTTAAAAACTTCATATTCTTACACCTCCATCTAATATTCACCAGTTCTGGCTTGCTACCTACTATGTATTTATCCGCTTATAAATTTAGCGGATAACACTCTCAGTTATATTCTTGCCATCACATCCATATCAACATATTTAAGGTGTTTTGTTCATAGTATCACAAAGGGTGATGTGATGCCAAGGAAGTACAATATCGACAGGGTGATACTTGAAGTTCTGCAGGATGGTGACCTCAGCCGTGTTGAACTTGGGGAGAGGGTAAGGTCTAAGACCGGCTTTGCTGTCACCGACAAGACAATAAATGAGGCCATATTCAAGCTACTCAAGGCCAGCAGGATAACGGTCACAGGCTACGACCTCAGCATATACAACGGTGTTGAGAGGGTCCAGTCCCTCAAACCAGATGGCATAGTATTCGGCCTTTTGGAGAGGGATCCCCTTGAGATCAACCTCCTCATAAGAAGACTTGAGTCTGAGAACCTACATGAATCAGAATCAGCCCTTAACAAGCTCAAAAAAATTTTCATGACAAAAACAGGGGATCTTGGGGTTGATGCTGAGGGTATATTTTCCTTGATAGTTAATGAGATCCTATCGCTGGGTTCTGACCAGAAGAGGGTTATAACACAGAAACTCGCCTATGCCCTCAGTGATGAGGAGGATGCCCCTGAACAGCTCAGGCACCTCATCACATACTTTGAGATTCGAGCAGGGAACCTTTAGTCTGTTTTTTATTTCAACCAGTGTTAACACTTTTACTGACATTGCTGAGATCAGATGTCACAGATGAGGTTTTTCATTCAATAAAACTAGGGTTAGAGTTTGTTAATCGTGGAGTCACGGGCGGTGTTGATTACTTCGCTTATGTTTCCTGCTATTGAGCTGGAAATGTTGAAAATGTAGGAGCCCACTGCTATGACTATCACAAGGAGGGCTCCTACG
>Ga0272448_1007753_pt1 | contig 11295 bp, 7 predicted proteins | sample YNPCB0191_FD_202220 | JGI IMG/M metagenome (GOLD analysis project Ga0272448, IMG submission 202220) | Hot spring sediment microbial communities from Yellowstone National Park, WY, United States - YNP-CB-019-1 | ecosystem: Environmental > Aquatic > Thermal springs > Hot (42-90C) > Sediment... | reverse complement strand
TTCTTCAGGTGTTAGACAGGACATTATGCGATGGACAGACTCGCGAGCCTTAGACAGTTCGTATGCCTTCTGACCTTTCTCGGTGAGTAGGGCTCTGACCTTGTTGCGACGGTCTAGGTCATGGCGTCTTTCTATCAGCCCCTGATTCTCCATGGTCTGCATGATGTGGCACACAGTGTGTGGCTGGCGCATCTCCAGTCGGGCGATGTAGGTTGGAATGGCTTTCTCACCAAGCATAGATATCAGATGCAATGTTGCTGCTTGCCTCACGTTGATGCCATAGCGTGCTAATTCCTTATTGCGAGCACGCTCCACAATCTCTGAAGTACGACGTAATAGTCTCCAGAGGATGAACAGACCCTCGTCTGTATCGGAGGCTCCTGTCGTATTGGGAGTTCTGGATGCCGAATCTGGCGTGATTCGGTCGCCAATCTTATGAGAATGTGCCAAATGGGTCACCCCTTTGATTAATTCTTATGACTGCTCACCAGGCTGGAGCAACTGAGGTTATGCTCATGTTGCCGTCGCTGCCTTCTCCCGTCGATTTCGGAGCATGGTATAGACGTACGCGATGATGCAGATAACTCCACCAAGAATAGTTGTCGTCGTTTCCGGGAAGGCGAACAGGAAACCGCCTAATATCATAACCACTCGGGCAGGTAAATCAAGTTTCCCCGCGCCAATGATATAGCGTTCCAGGCCGGAGGCAAGGAACCAGATCCCGATGAGGACAAGAAGCATGTTTAGAAGTACTAGATACCATTCGGTATTGATAATGAGCAAAGCAGGACGCAAAACGAAAAAGAATGGCACCAGGATAAGCGCAATGCCCAAACGGCAAGCCACCCAGGCAGTTTTTAGTGGTTTAGCTCCGGCGATGCTGGCTGCTACGTAGGCGTTGATGGCGACCGGCGGTGTGAAACCGCCAACACCAATATAGAAGATAAGGAAAAGATGGACGCCGATAAGGGAAATGCCGCCAGTTGCCTGAAACTCGGGCAGCCCCTTACACAATGTGACCAGAGCTGGAGCCATTGTAACCGCAAGGAAAAGGTAAGCGGCGCGGCTAAGGCCTATCATTCCCATAACGATGCAGAAGGCAAAAGCAATGAAGAGAATTAGATAAACACTTTGCCCACCCAGACCGACGATGTAATTAGTTAGCCCGGCGCTGAAGCCAGTCTGATTGAGCCCGATTAGAACGAATGGTACTCCGATAAATATCGCCGCTCCGTAGTTGATGAGTCCCGCCGCATCTGATATGGAATTTATTATTCTTTGCCAGGCGCGCTGGGCGCTTACCTTAAGACCGAATTCAGGGTTGTCCCTGTTGGATTTAAGGGTGCGTTTGACCATCCAAACGATAAGCTGGAGAATTATGGTCAATCCGATGGCATAAATCGGCGTTATGGCATCCCACCGCATATACACCAAGCCGAATACCAGGAACAGGATGACAACCGGGTATAACCAGCCATCGAGCAGTACTTGTCCGATACGGGGGCATTCGGCCCGGGGGAGCCCATGGATATTGTGCCTGACTGCGTATGAGTCAACCTGAACAATAAGGGCGAAATAGTGAAGAAGAGTGGGAAGGAATGCCGCGACCATTACATCGGCATAGGGCACGCCGGCAATGACGACCACCATAAAGGCAACCCCGCTCATGATGGGCGGCATCGTTTCGCCGCCTGTCGACGCACAAGTTTCAATGGCGGCCGCGTATTCAGGTGAGTATCCAAGGCGCTTCATCGCCGGGATAGTGAAACCACCGGTGCCGGCGATATTGGCGATAATACTGCCGGATAAGGATCCGAAAAAGCCGCTGGCAACAACGGCAACCTTTGCCGGACCGCCCCGGAACCGTCCCGCAATTGCTGTCGCGAGTTTGAGGAAAAATTCTCCACCACCCAGCCCTATCATCATCCCCGCAAAAAGATAGTACCCGAGTATCTGCTCTCCGAAGAGCTGTGATGGTAGCCCGAGGATACCGCTAGCGCTGTAGGCATAATAGCCGACCACTTGGCTGAAGCTAAATTGGATAGCGTAAAAAATGCCCGGCATCATGCCTGCTACCATAGGATATATAATAGCCAGCAGATACACGATTACCAGCGGCCAGCCTCCTATGCGGCGTCCGGCCTCGAGGGCAAGGAGACCCAGGACCACAGCGAAGGCGACCTGTGTTAAGCCGGGTGGCCGGTCCCAGTTCCGAGCAGCAATTTCGGATGAATTGATCAGGAAATAAATCATGCATCCAAACGTGGCTGCCGCGAGGATGTAGTCATACCATGGTGGACCATGTCTTTTTTGAGTTCCGGTGGCACCCAGACCCATAAAGATATTAAATGCCAGGACAGTAAGCAGAAGATAATAATATGGCGTAGATGAAAGAACTGTGCCGAAAACGGGGACTGAGAACCAGTGAAGAATAAAAAGTACGGTAGCAATCACCGGGCCAACCAAAAATATCACCTTGACGGGGAGTGGCATCAGAGCGTAACGGCTCAGCCCCTGCTTCCGCTCCCGGGTCGCTGACTTGGCGTCACTCGTACTCATGCCTGCTCCCTCTCAAGAACAACGGTAGTTGATAACCGGCGATAGTTGTTGATCGGGACCCAAACTGCGATGAATGCCTAATGTAAGGAGAGAATCCTTCGCAGCGATAATGGCAACTGCTAGCCTGGGCCAGAGGATTCTCTCCCCCAAACTTCTATCTATTTAATTTCGAAATAGGTAACTGCCTTACCTGTCTTACCGTCCGGCGCCTTAATGGTGACGGTTAGCGTAGTCTTACCCCTGGTTACACGCACCGGGTCAAGCGCTCCTTTCCAGGTGACATTTCCATCGGCGTCAGCGACTTGCTCGGGTTTAGGAAAAACTATGGTACTTGTTACGCCGGAGGAGTACATCATGGTAAGAGTGCAGACAGCGCCAGGGACAGTCTTGGCCACGACCACCACATCGCCACCGGGACTGACCGGGTCAGTCACAGAGACAAACTTGAACGCGACATCGCCGGTGACCCCAGGCTCTGGAGCCGGTGCGGACGGTGTTGGGGTTGGTTCTGGCACAGGAACTTTATAGCCTGGCGACGGTATTACTGCGGCGTTCTCGGTGAGGCTGGGATGTACGCGTAGTAGCGGCAGTTTCTTCTCAGCCTTGTAATTTTCCCAGAGCTCCAGCCATTTCTGATTGGTGGGCGATACGGTAATCTTCTGGGCATCGGCTTTAGCGATGGCCTCATTGTATGCCTTCACGTACGATGCACAGAGGTCGTAGTTGTATTGACTGCGCTTCTCATGGGCGTCAGTCCAGACGCCTTTCTCTACGAGGAGCTTCTTTAGACCCGGGTGGACCGGGAAATATATCGTTTTTAACCCTTCCTTGATGCTGTCCAGCGTCATCCACCGGTTTGTCTCGTGAGCGTCCTTATAAAGATTGTAGTTCTCGTCGAGCCATTTGCAGATCTGGTATATCAGTTCGGTATCAGTATCACTGGAAGTGAAGAGCCAGCGATAGCTGGACATGACCCATGTGCCCTTAATAGAATCAGGGGCGTTTTCCACAGGGCCAAGATCGTAGAGAGGGCCAATGGCGGTGAAGCGCTTGGCGCCCTCGGGGTCCTTTTCCGGGTTCATGTCGATGAACCGTGCACCTTTAGGACCTGCCACGGCTTCGTAAACATACGGTCCCGACGGCGGACAGAAGGCAAGGTCGGCACGACCGTCAACCACGGCGCGAACGGCGGCGGTGGTATCACCGGCTTCAACCCAGAGAACATCGTTTTCCTTGAGACCGGCCCAGTTGAGAAGGGCTAAGTAGGGATTCATCATACCTGTTGTCTTACGTGAGATCCCCATTTTCATACCGGGTTTAATATCCCGCGGCGTCTTGATAGTGGAGTCCCCCCGTACCATAAAGCCGGTACTGCCGTAGGACGATGTGTACACCAGCATTGGAATGAATGGGCCGCCATCGCGAACGGCATACTCTTCAAGCCCCATGACAGCGTTGGCAACTGCCGAAGCGGAGAAGTCGGCGAAGGCGAACTTGTTCTCTTTTACCCCCCGCGTGGCCATAACGTAGCTGTCCTCAGACTGCACCCGGACCAGCATACCTGTTTTAGATTCCATTAACGAAGCGATGCTTACCAGCTTGACTTGCCCGGATGAACCCATGCCGAGGATATGGATGGCATTAGGCCATTTCCATGCGGTTGGTTGTGGAGTTTGAGTGGAGGTGGGGGTTGGGGCAGCACCGGTAGCTGCAGGACTCTGGGGTGCTGGTTGGCCGGCACAACCGGTCAAGATTACACTGGAAATCAGAATTGCCGTAGCCCCCGCCACAATGATTTGCTTCAACCATCTCCTCATTTCCCCGTCTCCTTATCCTTTTATTGGACCATCATACCATTTTGCCTGTCTTGCCGAAACAGAAAGCCTCAAAACTGGGCGACCAAGGTCTTCAAATTTCGCACAAAGAAATCCCTGACTACCGGGTTCTCAGCCAGATTATCAATTACTTCAGCCGGGAGGCCAATTTGAGACCTCCACGACTCCGGCGCATCGCCCATTACATCTAACGAAATATGCTCGCTGGTGGTGAGCATCAGAGAGATGAAACGGACCTTCTGACATCCGGACCTCTTGATGTCCAGCACGAGCTTCTCCGTACCGGGTGGGCCATGAAGAGTGCCGCAATATACATTACGGTAATGCTGTCGGAGGTAGTTGTCCAATTCGATGAAGCAATTGTTGTATTCGAAGTCCTTGAGTACGCCATGACCAACAAGCACCGTGGCAGTGTTTTTACCGTCGGCAAAATCCTTTTCAAGTGCCCTGATGATGGCTATCCGATTTTCCGGTGTCGATAAGAAGGGCATGGCGAATTTCAGGTCGATTCCTCGCCTGTCGGCCTCAAGCGCGTCCTTTGAGAAACTGCTTTCATGCATCATCAGCAACTGGACCGCGGCTTTCCTGACGCCCCATTCCGACAGTGCCTTGAATAATTCGCCAGCGCCGAACATCGGGATAGCCCGGGCAAAGAAAAAGTTTTGTCCCTTACGCTTCAGGCCTTCAATCATGAACTTGGCCTGGAAGGCCCAGCAAACATCGTAGTCCGGAAAGGAATTGCGGAAGATTGTGTCCAGGTTTTCAAGGGCTTTCTGTCCGGCAGGATCAGGACTACCATCGGCAACCAGAGCAATTACCGGCTTGTTAGGGTCGGCACGGAGTACAAGTCCCCGAGGTGGTTTACCGGGATGGAGTCTTTCCCATTTGGCGAGTAAGGCACGTTTGGTCTCTCGCCGCGACTCGTCGGGTTTCGGCGCCCCGACGGCACAGACATCGGCGCATTTTGGCGATTCGTTGGCACCGACACACTCGGTGCAAAGGTCAGGATTGATGACGAAATGCCCGGAGCCTTCGCTGATTGCCTGATTGGGACACTCCGGTTCGCAGGCGCCACAGCTCAAACACTCATCAGTTATTTTATAAGCCATTTAATGTGCTCCTATATAATTCCCAGTTCAATTCGGGCCTATCTCGGGGCGGTCGGAACAACGATTTTCGCGGCAATCTGTGGCAGGTCAGCTTTAAGCCGCTCCAGATTGTCGGCTACGACGTCCTGAAGCATACCGTGAAGGTGGTTGTCAATAATCCATTTATATAAGGTGTCGGTCTCTTTGTCATCCAGCATGCGCGCTGGTGGTAGAGTCCGGCGGCCAAAGGCCCGGTACTCCGCGCTGTGCGCGTAGAAAGCGTGGTCCCAGTAATCGTTGTACATTGCATTTCCATCACCACCCTCAAGCGATTTTTTAATTGCCTTGCCAGCAACGTAGCCGCAGCCGAGCGCCCCTTTGATAGCGGTCTCGGCATAGGCGGCATTATCACCAACGCAGATAATCCTGCCGCGGGCCGGTTTCTCTACATTGGGGAGCAGGGCCATATTACATGCCAACTTGCTAACTATCTTCGAGTGCTTAAACCATGATGCAAATGGCGACCTGTGCATGATACGGTCCATCAGGTCAGTCAGGTTCTCCGGACTGCCGATGGGGACTGATATCTGAATCTGATAAGTATCATGGGGCCATAGACCCACAGATACCTGGCCTTTGTGAATACTGGGTATAGCCAGCTTGAGGAATCGCGATTCCGGGTATGGGGCGTCGATACGGTCAAGCGCGTACCCGAGGAACTTCAGTGGTGGTGGACCAGTCCGTCCTTCATTGAAGCCAAGCTTCTCCAGCAGGGGAGAAAAGGCTCCATCGGCGATCACGGCTCGGTGGGCCAGTACTTCTGACGTCGTATTGCCTGTAGCCAGCGAACATTTCACTCCGTCTGGCTCTTCAATGACATCAGTACATTTGGTTCCGGCACGTACTTCACAGCCTGCCTCGATGCATTCGTTAAGGAGTCCAGCCAGAAGGGCTTCCTTATCGATGCAGTAACCATAAGTATCATCGTTGGTGGGGAGAGTGCCGTAACTGTACCCGGACGGTGATATCCATACTTCGTTGTGATAAGTGCGCAGCCCACCATGATAGGGAATCGTCACATTAAGGTTTTTAAGATGGATGATGTGCTCGCCGAGGTCGGACTCGAATGTTACGCGGACCTGGTTAATAACCTTGTCTTTAGGCACATGGTCAGAACTGAAACCGCCGGGACCAAGCCGCATGAGCATACTGCAAAGGCGTTTTATTTCGGGAATATTCTGCTTTCTCTCAACGAGGATTACTTTTAGCCCTTCACGGGATGCGGTTCTGGCAGCCATCAGCCCGCCGGGTCCGGCGCCAATGACGATGAGGTCGTACTTCACATAATCCTCCTCAAGCTATTCTATATGCCCTTGGCGTTTTGCCTGAATATGGCACTCAGGACGCAAAGACCACAAAACGGATTGATTGTGTGAATGAGGTATGGGTGATTTCAAATCCTGGTACCGGGTCATTTAACGATTTAGATTATCGAGCTCGATAGTACCATGCTAGCAAACCGGTTGAACCATGTCAAGTCCTCGCGGTGACGTGAACTGGCAGGTGAGCAGCTATGATATATTGATTGCCAGGAGTATCAATGCTATCTTGTTTGTAGTAATGCGAATCGCTTTGCGTCAATGTGGGCAACGCTGAAGGAGAATTGGCGATGAAGAAGGGTTACGTTACTTTGCCTGAAGGCCAAATGCACTATCGTGCTGAAGGGGAAGGTGAGCCGCTTCTGCTTCTCCATCAGGCGCCGCTGTCAGGCGTGGAGTTTCAGGACATCATCCCTTTGCTCAGCCGTGATTTCACTGTTATTGCTCCCGACCTGCCCGGGCACGGTCAGTCCGATGATTTACCGCGTGAATACGGAGTCGAAGACTATGCCCGGAGTGTCGTCCATTTTATGGATGCCCTCGGGATAAAGAAAACAAACCTGGGTGGGAACCACACAGGTTCGGCAGTCTCTATGTCAATCGCTGTTGATTATCCAGACCGTGTCAAGAAGCTAATACTATCTGGTGAAAGTCTCATCGGCACCAGCGAGATAACTGCCTTTCTGAAGATGCTGGAAAGTCGGCCGATGTCGCGTGACATTCCGATGGATGAAGCAGGCCGTTTTCTCGTGGAAGCATGGGAAAGGTACAAGGCACTAGCCCCAGCGGCGCCGCTCGAAGTCCGGTTCAAGCCTTTCGTAATCGGTCTGGCGGCACGCTTGCGCCGCTATGATGCCCATCTGCCGGTGTTCAAATGGATGGCAACGGAGGACAGGCTGCCGAAAATCAAGGTACCGACGCTGATATTCAGCGGCGATAAAGACATTTTCTTCAACCGCGCGGTGATGCTGGCGGCTGGCGAGCGTATTCCGGGTTGTCAGGTGGCCATTATCGAGAATGGGGGCGCGATGGTATGCTTTGAAAAGCCGAAGGAGGTGGCCGAGGTCTTCCTTAGGTTTTTGAAGGGCCACGGTGTTGCAGTCAGATGAAATACTGCTAAAACTTAGTGCCTCGCTAGGCCACTGCTTCAATTAATTTTGCCAGACTTATGCGGAGCGCCTCGTTGGTGCCTTCATATATCGTGGTTACTCTGACGTCACGGTAAGCTTTCTCAACTGGAGTTGCTTTAGTATAACCGGCGCCGCCAAAGATTTGTAGGGCGTCATTCACCACTTTCGTTGCAGTCTCGGTAGCGAAAATCTTGACGGCGCGGGCGAGTTTGACATCCATGACGTCATGGGTGTCGGAGTAGGAAGCCGTACGCCATACTAGTGCCCGTGCCGCCTCAAGCCCGGTGAACATATCGGCAATCTTGTTCTGGATGAGCTGGTACTGGATAATTGGTTTCTCCAGTATAATCCTGGTTCTGGCAAACTCTAATGCCGCCTCGTAGGCGGACCTTGCAATGCCGATGGCGATGGCGGCGACTGCGGAATCATGGTCATAGGTGACCGTGCGTTTGCCTCCGGTGAGCATGTTCCTTGCGGGCACGCGAACATCTGAATAGCTAAGGGATGCGGTGCTGGACAACCGGTGGCCCATCTTATCCTCCTCGCCGACCACTTCGAACCCTGGCGTTCCCGCCGGTACGATGAAGATGCCCCAGGAAGCTATTCCGACCTTTGTGGTGTCAGCGCGGCAGAAGGTCATTACCCAGCGGTTGAACGGCAGGCCGGCGTTACTGCAGAAGACTTTTGAGCCGTTGATGACCCAGCTGTCTCCATCCCGCCGGGCTGTAGTCTTGTAGACAAAAGTCAGCGGGTCAGTTATCTGGGCGCTGGTGGTCCCGCCGTCTGGCTCAGTGGTACTTATAGCAGTGACTCCAGCTTCAGGCCCCATAATTGGCTTAATCCATTCCAGAGCTTGGTCTTCACTGCCTAAGTTGTAAAGGAAAGTGAGAGCGATGTTATTGACGTGCCAGGTCAACGCGTAGCCCGGGTCACCGGCAGCCAGTTCTTCCAGGATAAGGCAGGTGGTAACAGCATCAAGCCCCAGTCCCCCGCGCTTCTCCGGTATGACCATCTTGTGCAGGTCGAGCTCAAAGCCTTTTTTGATAAGATCAAGGGGGATTGCTTTCACCGGCTCGACCTGGCGGTCAAAAGATTGGGCCACCGGCTTGATCTCTTTCTGGGCGAGGTCGCGAGCCATGGTTCGAAACATCATCTGGGTTTCGGTAAGTTCTAAGTCCATTACTCGAATCCTTTGAGTAGCTATTTGATCGGCAGTATTATAAATGAAACCTTACAGGCGTGCTATATGGTAAACTACTCGTGCCTAGACGAGGTGGATAGATGCACCGTTTCTACTCTGTTGAGCCGGTATCTGGTGATAGAATCAGTATCAGCGACCCTCAGCAGGTTCACCAAATACGCGATGTACTTCGTATGAAAGAAGACGAGCGATTAGTGGTTTTTGATGGAACCGGCAAGGAGTATATCGCAGAAATCGATTTCATCGGCCGAGAGCGGGTGGAGGCAAGAGTGGTAGCAACACGCGCTGTTGAGCCAGCTAAAGGTAAGCTTGCTATCGCCTGCGCTTTGCCGAAGATGGGGCGGATGGATGAAATTGTTGATAGTCTTACCCAGATTGGCGTCGATGTCATCATGCCGATGGTCACCGAGCGGACCGTAGTAAAACCGGATCAAGTCGGCAAAAGAACACGTTTGACCCGGTGGCGAAAAATTGCTGTCAGCGCTGCCAGGCAGAGTCAGAGGTCAAGCGTCCCGGATATACCGGAGGTGATGACTTTCGACGAGGTTCTTAAGCAATCGTCTCAATATCCTTTGCGGCTGATCGCCGCTCTTTGTGAAGGGACCAGACCAATCCATGATGTGGCTAACATGGCCGTTAAAAATTATAGTCTAGTGTTGATCGGGCCTGAAGGCGATTTCACACCACAAGAGGTAGAGGCGGCGACACAATCTGGTTTCACGCCGGTGTCACTCGGGAAAAACGTTCTTCGTGTAGCCACGGCGGCGATAGCCGTGGCCGCCTACATTAAGCTTTCCGCCCCTCCGGCTGAATGACGGTTATTCGGCGGTATTACAGGCCGTGCTCCCGCTCACATTACAGATAGGTAACATACGTGCGGTGCATCTGAAGAGAATCGGCTTCAGACCGGTTACCCGGATTCAAGTCTGCGGCCACAGAATCGAATGGTAGCCGGGCGAGGACAATTAGTAGTGCTCGCCGCCCTGTTGGGGATAGAGGACCTGGCCACGGGACTTCCTGTGAGTAAGACAGGCACTCTAACCGCTGAGCAAACCGCCGCCTCCCAAATTCATTCTTGTGCAAACAGCGGCTTTGCGAGAATGGTTAGAGTCTGGGCTTCGATGGTCCTAAAAATAGAAACACTGGTGGGGAGCATGCTGTGTGTGCCGCTAAGTACTTGGAGCAGGCCGCGGGTGATGCTTTCCTTTGTTGGTTATCATTCATCGAGTAGAGTATTAAAGTTGTATCACTTCCATAGCGTTAGTCAGCATGCCGGACTAATTTAGTCTGCCTTACGAGGATTGCGTCGTGGTAAAATTAAACAAAACGCGGCTGCTATGTTTTTACTGTCCAGTGAACGTTTACACTGAACGGTCGCGAGTCAGCAAATTGCTCCATAGTTGCGGGAGACAGCTAATTGCTCAAGGAACTCAGAATTAAAGATCTGGGTATTATCGAGTCCATTGACTGGTCGCTTGAAGACGGCCTGAACATTATCACCGGGGAGACCGGTGCTGGCAAATCGCTGGTTATCGACGCTATCGAAGCCCTGGTCGAAGGCAGGGCCGCTGACGAAGACATCAGACACGGTTCTAGAGAGACACGGGTGGAGGGAGTTTTTACCGTACGTGGCACAGGCGATTCCAAGCTGGCCGGGTTCCTCGCAGAAAAAGGGCTGGCCGATGAGAGCGGAATACTGGTTGTAAGCTGTGATGTTCGACGTCAGAGCCGGGGCACAATTCGGGTCAACGGGCAGGCAGTTCCACGGAGCGTTCTCCGGCAGATAATGAGCCTGCTTGTCGATGTGCACGGTCAAAGTGAGCATCTTTCTCTTCTGGACAAGCGCACTCATATTGGCTATCTCGATGCTTATGCCCGTACTGACATTGCCCGTGAGAGGTTTCAGGCGTTTGCCATGCGGTTAGCGGCCGTCGAAGAAGAGCTACAAAGATTGATGGCACTGGAGAAGGAGCGGGCACGGCGCGAAGAGTACCTCCGTTATGAGATAGCGGAAATTGAACGTGCCAGGCTTAAGGTAGGTGAGGAAGAGGAACTCGAGCGGGAGCGACAGGTGCTATCTTCGGCTGAGGACCTGAAAGCACT
>Ga0272448_1007752_pt1 | contig 11297 bp, 11 predicted proteins | sample YNPCB0191_FD_202220 | JGI IMG/M metagenome (GOLD analysis project Ga0272448, IMG submission 202220) | Hot spring sediment microbial communities from Yellowstone National Park, WY, United States - YNP-CB-019-1 | ecosystem: Environmental > Aquatic > Thermal springs > Hot (42-90C) > Sediment... | reverse complement strand
GTGGCGATCAGGGCTTCCGAAATCCCGGGCGCCACCACCGCCAGGGTGGCCGAGCCCCGCATCCCGATTCCCCGGAAAGCGTCCATAATGCCCCAAACGGTTCCAAAGAGGCCGATGAAGGGAGTGGTGGAGCCGGTGGTGGCCAGAAATCCCAGGCCCCGCTCCAATTTCGTCAATTCCGACGTGGCGGCCTGATGCATTGCCCGGCTGATGTTTTCCGTCCCGCTCAATTCGATACTCAAGGTGGTCGGATCACTGACCCTTCGGGAGCTATCGGGATTGGCCTTGGCCTGGCTGAGCTTGGTGAGTTCCACATAACCGGAGCGAAAAACCTCGGCGGTCGGGCTATGTCGGAGTTTCTTGGAATCGGCAAAGATCGAGGAGAGTTGTTTTCCTTCCCAAAAGGTCCGAAGGAAGAGACGCGATTCCTTGTCGGCCTGCCGGATCAAGCGCATCTTGGCAAAGATAATGGCCCAAGAAAAGATGGAGAAAAAAAGAAGGATCACCAAGACAACCTTCACCACCGGCCCAGAATAGAGGATCAAATCGACAACACTTCCGCGGAATCCTCCTGGAACGGCTTCGTGAAAGAACTGGCCGAGACTCAAAAGGGTGATGGTATTCAAAATTTTTCCTTTCCCCTGAAAAGGGTTGGATAATATACCATTATCGATTAAAATCCAGAAGCCGTCAACGGGGGTTATCTTTCGATTGATTATCCTCCGGCAACGGGAGGGAAGACACTGAGCACATCGCCAGGCTCCAGGGGTTCATGAAGATGGCGGTGCAGGCCATTGACCAGGGTGATCATGGGAATCGATTCGGAGATCTTCAGTTTTTCCAATACCTGACCGACCGTTGTGCCCGGCTCCACGTCCATGGTGAAAGCGTATTTCTGGCTCCCAGGGGGGAGATATTCCTGGAAGTTGGCAAAGAGTTTTACCTCGATTTGCATCCCGCCTCGGGCTCCTTTCAATCTTCCCTAAGGATTTGTTTATCACTTTTGCACGAAAAGTCAACCGCTATCATCCCTGACCATTAAGTGGAGATCTCTGGGGGCCAGAGAAAGCCACATCTTCCATTGACGGCTCGGCCGGTTCTATGTTAAAAACCATACGACCGGGGTGTTCGTGAAAGTCGAATCGTAAATCCGGGAGGGAACGAAATGGCGATTGCAAGCGCGGGCCTATCGGAAAAAGATTTGCAATTGGGGCAAATCCAGGAGATCTGCAAGGCACACGAAGGCCGCAAAGGGGATCTCCTGATCGTCTTGCAGAAAATCCAGGCTGTCCTCGGGTATTTCCCCCAATGGGCCATTGAAATGGTAGCGGATTCTTTGGGGGTGACGACGAGCGAGATTTTCGGGGTGCTCACCTTTTATAATCGATTCCATTTGACTCCCCGGGGGAAACATACGATTCGCTGCTGTCGGGGAACGGCCTGTCATTTCAAAGGTTCGGCAGATATCATCGAAGCCGTCCGCAACCATCTGAAATTGGGGGATGGGGATACGACGGAGGATTCCTTCTATAGCCTCGAAGAGGTCGCCTGTTTGGGCGCCTGCGGGATTGCCCCGGTCATGACCATCGATGAAGATACCTTTGGCAATCTGACCGAGAAGGAGGCCATCGGGGCCATCGATCGCCACCGGGCGAAAAGTTCGGGAAACACCGATTCGTCCGGGTGAAAACCAAACGATCGATTCTGGGATCGGGAGGCATGCCATATTTAAAGGGGTGTCTTCACGTTCATACGAACCAATCCGATGGCGCCAACACGCTGGAAGAGATGCTTTCCGCCTATCAGGATCTGGGTTATGGCTTCATCGCCATTACGGATCATGACTTCATGGTCCCTCCAGGATATTGGGAGCGCATTCCGGAAAACCATGACGGTCTGATCGTTTTCAAGGGCCTTGAAATCGAATACCCGCCCATTCAATTCCACCATATCACCCGAATCGTAGGCCAACGAGAGACCCTGTACATCTACAACCACCCGAGCCAATATGAACTTTCCATCTCCGAGGTGAAACAAGAGATCGAGATCGCCTCCCGGGAGATGCCCATCCATTGCCTCGAAGTTTCCGAACGGGGGGTTTATATCCGGTATTACGATACCCCCCGCATTCATCTCCCCAAAATTGTCACCGACGATGCCCATGGGGTCGAGGAATGCGGCCGGGCATGGATCGAAGTGTTCTCGAAGACCCGCGCGCCCGACTCCATCCTCCAAGCCATCAAACAGGGTAGCTTTCAGATCCGGTATCGACTGGAGCGCTGAAATCGATCCCCTTGGGGATGGAACCTCGATGGGTTTCCCCAAAGGATCGTGGGCGGTCAATCGTTCTTAGGTAAAATAACTGACATCCCCTTTGCCCTTCCGCAAAACCTTTGGAATGTCATCCGTTAGATCGATCACACTGGAGGATTCGGATACCAAGATTCCCCCGTCGATGACCAAATCCAAGACCTTGCCCAATTCATTTTCAATCTCTGCAGGATCCGTATAGACCGATCCATCGGGCCGCATGGCGCTCGTGCTGATCACGGGGTGACCGAGTTCCCGAACGATCGAGAGGCAAATGGGGTTATTGGGGACGCGGATTCCGGCCGTCATCCGTTTGGTGAGCATGATCTTGGGAACCAATTTGGTTCCTTCCAGAATGAAGGTATAGGGGCCCGGAAGGAGCCGGCGCATGGTCTTATAGGCATAATTGGAGACTTTGGCGTAGAGGCTGATGTCCTTTAAGTCGGCGCAGATAAAGCTGAAGGGTCGATTTTTTTCGCTGCGTTTGATCTGATAGATCCGCTCGATCCCCTTTTTGTTGTAGAGGGAACATCCAAAACCGTATATGGTGTCCGTGGGATAGGCAATCACGCCACCGGCGTTTAATACTTCGACCACTTTTCGCACCAGGCGAGGCTGAGGATTCTTGGGATTGATTCGTATCAGCATGGGCACCCTCCTTGCATTTTAAAATAACGATCGCGATGATTTCAGTCATGAACGGGGGTGGTGGGCCACAGGTTCCCCCGCACTTTTTTGAAAGGACTATAGAGATTAAATACCAAATCTTCAAAAATGACAAGACTTTATTCGAAAAACCCCTTGCGGAAAATGGTTTCCATGTGTTAAGGTATGCCCTTAGGAGTATTTTGGTGGTCATCTTTCCAAAATGCCCCGGCAAAGCGAAGTTCTCCCCTTCGAATTTGCTCCCATCCCCAGAATCGTTGAGGTCTTTGGAATTATGGGAAAGATCATCGTCAATCGAGAGAGGTGCAAGGCCTGTGGCCTTTGCACCTTGGCCTGTCCGAAAAAATTGATCGTTTTCAGCAAAGAGGCCAACAGTCAAGGGTTTTATCCTGCAGAGCAGAACGCGGAAGAGGAGTGCACGGGCTGTGCCCTCTGCGCAGAAGTCTGCCCAGATGTGGCCATCGAGGTTTGGAGGTAAGGGAGTCACGTGGAAAACCGTCTGTTCATGAAAGGAAATGAAGCGTTGGCCATGGCCGCGATCAAGGCGGGCTGCCGCTTCTATTTCGGCTATCCGATCACCCCCCAAAACGATATCCCGGAGTATTTCTCCAAACACATGCCCCGAGCGGAAGGGTGTTTCATTCAGGCCGAGAGTGAAGTGGCTTCCATCAATATGCTCCTGGGAGCCTCGGCGGCCGGGGCGAGGGCCATGACCTCATCCTCAAGCCCTGGAATCTCCCTCATGCAAGAAGGGATCTCTTACCTTGCCGGAAGCGAGCTTCCGGGAGTCATCGTCAACATCAATCGCAGCGGCCCTGGATTGGGGGGCATTACGGCTTCCCAAGGGGATTACTTCCAGGCGACCCGGGGCGGGGGGCACGGCGATTATCGAACCATCGTCCTGGCCCCGTACTCCGTCCAAGAAATGCATGACCTTACCATGCTGGCCTTCGATTTGGCCGATCGGTACCGCAATCCCGTCCTCATCCTGGGGGATGCTTTCTTGGGCCAGATGCAAGAGACCATGATCGATCGTCCCTACCAACCCCTGGAGCTCCCCCCCAAAGACTGGGTCCTAAGCGGCGCGATGGGCCGAAAACCTCGACTCATCAAATCGCTCTATCTGAAAGAAGGAGAGATGGAGCGCCACAATTGGAAGCTTTTTGAGAAATACCAGAAGATGAAGAAAGAAGAAGTGCGCTATGATCCCTTTCTGACCGAGGATGCTCAGCTCATCGTGGTGGCCTTTGGCACTGCGGCCCGGGTGAGCAAGACCGCCATCCGACAGGCCCGGGCAGGAGGGCTCAAGGTGGGGATGCTTCGGCCCATCACCCTTTTCCCCTTCCCCGAGGCCGTTTTGAACGAATTGTCGAAAAGGACCCCGAAATTCCTTTCCATCGAAATGAACACGGGACAGATGGTGGAGGATGTAAAGCTTTCCGTGTCCCGGAATGCGGACGTTGAATTTTACGGTCACCCGCCGGGATCCCCTCCGACGCCGGAAGAACTTCTCCAGGCGATTCAAAAGGCATATTGAGGTTTTTATGAAACAGGTATTTTCCCGCCCCAACAGTTTACGCGATGTCCCCTTTCATTTTTGCCCCGGATGTCACCACGGAGTCGTACACCGCCTTGTGGCCGATGCCCTCGACCATTTTCAGCTCCGGGAGAAAACCATCGGCGTTGCCGGCGTGGGCTGCTCCGTTTTCGTCTATGAGTATTTCAATATTGATGTCGCCGAAGCCCCCCACGGTCGGGCTCCGGCGGTGGCCACGGGGCTCAAACGGGCCCTTCGCGATCGAATCATTTTCACCTACCAGGGCGACGGAGATCTGGCATCGATCGGAATGTCCGAGATCGTCCACACGGCCAATCGAGGGGAAAACATTACGGTCATTTTCGTCAATAACACGGTCTACGGGATGACCGGCGGGCAGATGGCCCCTACCACCCTCCTGGGGCAGCAGACCACCACGTCTCCCTACGGGCGCGATTTCCTCCAGGATGGGTACCCGATCCGGATGGCCGAGATGCTGGCTACCCTGGAGGGGGTTTCGCTATCGGCTCGGGTGGCTTTGAACAATGCCGCCAATGTGCTTCGAGCCAAAAAGATCGTTCGGCAGGCCTTCGAGATGCAGATGAAAGACATGGGATTTACCTTTGTGGAATTTCTCTCTTCCTGCCCGACCAATTGGGGGATGAGTGCGATCAAGGCCAATGAAAGGGTGGAAAAGGAATTGATCCCCTATTTCCCCCTGGGCGTATTCAAAGAGCGGAAGGAATCGGACGTTCTCTAATCACCGTGTCGGGGGCGGGGGGTCGCGTCGGAAGAGAAAGGAGAACCCCGGTTTCCGTTCTCCATGGGAGATGGCTTTGGGACGAGACCCTGGAAACTGACTCTGACCTTAAATGGTTTCGGGAGTTCTTTATGCACCAAGAAATCATCATGGCGGGCGTGGGCGGCCAAGGGATCATGGTGATCGGAACCCTCTTGGCCCAAGCCGCCTTTATGGAACATCTCAATGTCACCTATGTTCCGATGTACGGCGTCGAGAAGCGGGGAGGACATGCCGATTGCACCATCGTGATCTCCTCGGATGAAATCGGCTCTCCGATCGTGGGGTCTCCCCAATCCTGCATCCTCATGAGCAAATCGGCCCTGGAGAAATATGTCCCCCGAATGAAACCCCAAGGGGTCCTACTCTTGAATAGTTCCTTTATCGATCCTGAGGAAGTGATGCGGAAGGATTTGGATATCGTTCCGGTGCCGGCCAACGAGATCGCCCAGGAATTGCACCATGAGCGGCTGGCCAATATGGTGGTCCTCGGCGCCTTCGTGGAAAAGACCAAAGTGGTGAGCGTGGATTCTCTCATTGCGGCATTGCCGCGGACCTTCGAGGAACGATATCACCATTTGCTCAAGGCCAACGCCGAAGCGATTCGAAAAGGGGCCCAGTTCGCTTGGGCGCTGATGGCCAATTATCCGGGGGCCAAGATTGCAGGTGCCCGAAAAGGGGCCAAGGAGTAGATCCATGGCGGAAGAGAAAAACCTTCGGGAGTTGAAGGTCGGCGAGAAAATCCGGGAGATCCGGGAGAAAGCGGGCCTCTCGCTCAAAGAGTTGGCCGATCGAACGGGCTACTCCACGGCGTTGATCTCCCAGATCGAAAACCATATGGTCTCCCCACCCTTGGGGGCCCTGATTAAGATCGCCAAGGCTCTGGAGGTGAAGGTCGGGGCCTTCTTCGGAGAAGATCCGCGGGAGCCTTTCACGATCGTCCGCAAGGGAGAACGAAGGCCCGTTTCCCGTTTCGCCTCCAAAGAAGGGGTAAGCTACGGCTATTCCTATGAGAGCCTGGGTTTCGACAAGAAGGATCGACACATGGAACCCTTTCTGGTGACCCTCGAACCGGCAACGGTGAAGCATGAAAAACTCTCCACCCATGATGGAGAGGAGTTTATTTTTGTCCTGGAAGGGGAGATGGAGGCCATTTTGGGCACCCACCGGGATGTTCTATACCCAGGAGACTGCATCTACTACGACTCGACCATCCCCCACAAGGTTCAATGCCATCGCGATCTTCCCACCCGCATCCTGGCGGTGATCTGGACTCCCCAGAGCTGAGTGACCAATGGATTTGAAGGCGCAAATCGTCCAGAGAGCAAGACCCCTGCGCGCCCCCAATCAAAAAAGCTATTCCACCCTTTCCCTGGCCGATCGGGATGCCATTGCCGCTTCCTGTTCCATATCCAAGAACGCTGTCGAAATTGCGGCCCTTGAAAATGACGTCATTCCCCAGCGGTATTTGCGCAATATCGGATCCCTGGGAATCGAGGGGCAGAAGAAACTGCTCGAGTCGCGGGTTTTCCTGGCTGGAGCGGGAGGCTTGGGTGGAACCATTGCCCAGCTTCTGGCCCGGATGGGCGTGGGAACCCTCGTGATCGCCGATGGCGATTCTTTCAGCGAAGACAACCTGAATCGGCAGGCTTTGGCCTTTGAAGGGAATTTGGGGAGCCCCAAAGTAAAGATGGCCCTGGAAAATCTTAAGCAAATTAATGGAGCCACGGAGGTCGAAACCTTTCATGGTTTTGCAGGATATGAGGAGTTTTCAAGGCTGCTTCGAGGAAGCCAGGTGGCCATCGATGCCCTTGACAATTTGCCCTCTCGCTTTAAGCTCGAAGAAGCCTGCAAGGCAGCGAAAATCCCGCTGGTCCATGGCGCGGTGGCTGGCTTCAGTGGCCAACTCACCGTGATTTTCCCGGACGATATCGGCTTTCGCGCCTTTTACGGTGAGCCGCAGACGGCGGGCGAAAAAGGAATCGAAGTAGAGCTTGGAAACTTAGCCGGAATTGTTTCCACCATAGCTTCCCTTGAAGTCCAGGAAGCCATAAAGATCATTACAAATGTCGGACGTCCCTTACGCAACCGCCTCCTTTTTATCGATACCCTCAACGGAGCAGCCGAGATCATCCATCTCCAGTAATCCCGGTCTAAAATCCCCCACCTTGTTTAATTCATAGCAATCATTGAATTAATTGCAATGTAGAATCGAGCGGCTAAAGTTATCCAGTCTAATTCCGATTATTAATCTATTCATGTATTTAAATTAAAATTAGGGAATGGCTTGATGGAGGGAATAATGGGAAGAAAGAAAAAAATTCATTGGATATGGATCCTTTTCTTGGGTTGCATCCTATTCATCGGCCCTTCTGCCCTTGCGGCAAATCCCAACCCTCTCCCCCTGACCGCCCATCCTTCGGATTTTGTTCGGGTGGAAGGGAATCATTTTGTATTGGGGGGCCAGCGCTGGTATCCCAACGGGATCAATTATTTTCCTTTGAATTCGATTCGTATCGGTGAAACCGAAAAGCCCAGGCCCAATCATTGGTTCTCGCCGGGAGTTTATGATCCAGGAGCCATTGAAGCCGATCTCTCGCTTCTTCGCGGCTTAGGCATGAATATGCTTGCCTTGGGTCTTCCTTCCAATCCAAGTTGCTGGGCAAACTTTACCGATTTCCTGGAACGCTGCCAGAGGTATCAATTCAAAATATTTCTCTTTTTGGAAATGGCCGATCCGTTGGGAGCCTCATTTGAAAATCTTATCGCAGTGCTCACGGACCCCACACTCGATTTACCCAACCGGACTCAAATATTTGCCTATGATATCGCCTGGGAACCCCATTTGGGCGACGAGAGCAGCAGATCCCGGTGGAATGGCCTTTTCTCGAGATGGCTCGCTTCCACCTATGGAACTTTGAATGCCGCTTCGAGTGCCCTGGGGTATCCCCTCCCTCAATCGGGGGGTGGTTATCAAGCGAATTTCATCCGCTATGAAATGCCCATCCGGATTCCCGCCGGAGGGGTTTTCCGCGGCACCTTTGGGGTACGAAACGTGGGGAGTACCATCTGGAGCAGAAATGAAGTGAGGCTCGGGATTCGACACGATGAGACGCGTCATCCCTTGCCGCGGGATGTTTCCCCCAATGAAGAAGTTGAGATTCCCGTCTATTTCAATGCCCCGAATGCACCCGGTCGGTACCGATATTCTCTCGCGATGGTCCAGGAAGGGGTTCGCTGGTTTGGAGGCCTGGAGATTGAAGTTGAAGTAACCTCCCGGGAGGAATCGGAATTACGAAGGACCGTAATCCTGCCTCCCTCGGCTGTAGGTCCGTTGGATTGTAGAAACGAAGAATATGCCAGACGGGGGGAAGATCCCTATAGAGACAGTCAATTGGTGAAGGATGGACCATGGCGGCAATTTGTCCAGGCCTATCGCCGAGCCATTGATACCGAAATGAGCCGGCGCATTGGCGAGACGGTAAGGTTGATAAAATTCTATGCGCCCAATCAATTGGTGAGTGCCCGACAGGGCTATGGAGGCAACGGAAGCGCAGGTCCTTCCATTATCGCCCACTACCCTTTGGATCTGGCCTCAACAGGTGCCCATTTTGATTTTCTATGCCCCGAAGGTTACGAGATCGGTCTGGATCCCTATGATTCGATTTCTGAAGGAGTGCGAAGTAGCATCCGAAGCGGGATGGCGACCACCACGGCTTACGCCCGTTGGGCTTCGGGCGGCAAGCCCGTCGTTTGGGTGGAGTTCGGTTACGATCTTTACCGAAGGTGGGACCCGAGGGCTCTTCGTCCTTATGACCCCTACAACCCTCCGTCCCGAGAATTATCGAACCAACGATTATATTATTCTCTTTTCCTCGATGCCATGCTCGAGTCGGAAGCCGAAGGCAGCGCCGGTTGGTGGTATCCCGGGGGAATCCGCCTGGATGAAGGGTCCGACTATGGAATCGTAAGCCCCGCCCGGGCGGAGCGACCGGTTTGTTCCATTTATCGGCAAAAAAGCAGTGCCCTTCTCTCTCCAAGACCGGTTCGTACCAATGCGCCGCCCCATACCTTCGACTTGTTGGGAGGGGTGAGGGGGTACACGGATATCTATGAAGCGGCTCGGCCGGTAGCCCTCCAGACGCTGAATCAGGGCAAACGGTTCGTCATGCAGCCCCAGGGAAGCAGTACCACCTCCGATTCCCCGCTCTCCTTCATTGGAAGGTGGGGGGCCACGCGGGACCTTTGGGCCGAAATTTCTGAAGTTGAATTGCGGGCCGGAAATGGAGGGGCATGGTTCAAGGTGATGCCGGGGGGAGTTTATGCGGTTCCCGCCTCCACGCCCATATTTGTAAGGGCACGGGTGCGGAACTTGGGGCCAGCCGCCTGGGTGGCCGGAAATGTTCGCTTCGCCGCCAATGAAAATTTCGGCTTGGGATTTCGATGGCCGATCCCCCGACAGATCCATCGGCTGGAAGAATTGCTCGTTCCGGAAACCCCGCTCACATCGGGAATCAACCAGGATACGGATGTTCAATTCCAAATGGTTGCCGAGCGAAGAACCTGGATCGACGGTTCCCTGAGAATCCGCCTCGTCCCCATCGCCCAAGCCCGGACCTGCCAGGAGCTCTGCCCGGCAGGCGCCCGTCAGTGTGTTTCCAGGGATCAGTATCGCGTCTGCGGAGATTACAATCAGGATGGGTGCACCGAGTGGGGAGAAGCCCAGCTTTGCCCCTCCGATCAGATCTGTCAGGATGGAACGTGCAGCCATTCTCCGCAATGCCGCACCGGAGAAATTTGGCTCCAAGGCGCCTGCTCACCCTTGGCCTTAATTAAGGCCAAAGAAGGGATGGACATGTCCCCGGCTTCTCTGCCCTGTCCGGCAGGATACGAATTGGCGGGTTCTTGGCGCACCGGGCCTGGCGAGAGGGATGGTCAGGCAGAGGGTTCCGAGGAAGGCAAACCCTCCATCGATGCGGGCGTCATGTGGATCTGTTCGGCCGATCCCTCGAAAGTAAAGACGGTGATTGCCTGGGATGATTGTGGCGACTCCCGAAGCATGTGTCCGGGAGCGATTCAGGGCCTCTGGCATGTGGGACGAAGCTGCGAGGCGGGAAGCAAGGTTTCAGGATCGGATGCTCATCAAAATCATATCCTGGCGGGATGGATGGGTCTTTGCGTGTCCCCTGGCCTGGGCATGAAGGTCGAAGTCGACTATAATGATTGTCGCGGCCAATGTGGGAGCGATAGAGGCTGCGGGGGCTGGCGGAAATTGGGGGCCTGGCATACCGATCCCAACATCTGTAGCTGCGAATCCGGGAGGGTAAGGGCATCCACCGGCAAGGGGGCCAGCGGAGAGGAGATTGCCAGCGGATGGATGGCCCTTTGCGCAGATAGCCGGTAAGGCCAGCAATCCTTGCTTCCATAAAGGAATCGATTGATAAAGTGGAAACCCCGGCAGGAAAAGGGCTACCGGGATTTTTTTCAGGCCACTCTGACAGGATATCTCCTTTCGCCTTGGCCCTTCGTTTCAGCGGATATGGCTTGATTTCCCGCCTTTGATTCACTACACTCTCCAATGAAGTAGATTTCCATATTCCCTCGGAGGGAGGGCCATGCCCAATCTGGAGTTTGCCCTCATTGCCTTGGCCATGGTTTTTTTCATCGTCGATCCATTGGGCAATATCCCCGTCTTTTTGGCGGTGACCGAAGGGGCCAGTCCCGACGAAAGAAATCGGACGGCCAAACGGGCCAGCATCGCCACGCTCCTGATACTCCTATTCTTCGCCCTCACCGGAGAATGGATCCTCAAACTCTTTCAAGTGACGATGGAGTCGTTTCAAATCGCCGGTGGGATTTTGATCTTTGGAATCGCTTTAAGCATGCTTCAGGCCAAACGCTCGCGGGCCAAATCCAGTCCGGAAGAAGAGGATGAGCGACTCACCCAGGACGATGTCTCGATCTTTCCCCTCGCCATTCCCATGC
>Ga0272448_1007751_pt1 | contig 11297 bp, 9 predicted proteins | sample YNPCB0191_FD_202220 | JGI IMG/M metagenome (GOLD analysis project Ga0272448, IMG submission 202220) | Hot spring sediment microbial communities from Yellowstone National Park, WY, United States - YNP-CB-019-1 | ecosystem: Environmental > Aquatic > Thermal springs > Hot (42-90C) > Sediment... | reverse complement strand
CTTTGCAGAAGTAGGCTTCTGCGGAATCTGCCTTGGCGTCGAGGGCAGCGTTTATTTCGTTGAGCGCACCCGAATAGTTCTCATCATTATAGAGGCGGATTGCGCGCTGAAAGCGTTCGTCAAAGTTTTACTTAATATTTCAAGTGTTATTATCAACCTTTTAAAACCCTATATCATAAAAGTTTTATAAACCCCATAAGTTTTAGCAGCGTTCACGAGTGCACTTACATTATTTGAAGGAGTAGCATAAGGGTAAATGTATCCACAACTTAAAACATATCCACCCCCCTCCATTCCTTCGTTCATGGCACGGATGCAGTCTTGTTCTACATCATAAGGCGTTTTGCCTAGAAGTATCGATGATTTAACATTTCCCATGAGAGCGGCTTTGTTTTGAAGGATTTTCTTTGCTTTTCTTAGATTTACGCGATCTAAACTTATTATATCGGCTCCAGTTTCGATCATAAGGTTTAATGCTCTTATCGCATCGCCGCAACAATGAAGAATATAATATCCTCCTTCCTGATGAATCGCGTTACAAAGTTCTTTTGCATATATACCATTACACACCCAAGCTTGTTCTGGTGAAAATAGATCGGTTGCAAAAGCATCCTCACCGCTTATTATATAATCGCATCCTGCTTTTAGTTGTTGAACACAGTAATCTATTGCAATATTAGTGATTGCCCGCATATACAACTCTTGAAAATAGCGGTTTTTTTTAAAGTCTTTTATAAAATTATCTATCCTTCTTAGAAAAAAAGCCCATGTGCTTATGCCTCCAAACCCGCCAACAATTGGAACCGCATCTCCAAATTCTTTTTTTAACATAGTAGCAGTCTTTATTGATTTAAGAGAGGTGAAAGGTTTCTTTTGCCAATTCCGAATTAATCTATCGACGTCAGTTTCTTCTTTTAAAAACGGCATTTTCGGATCTACAAATGGTTCGGCATATTCAGGAACATTAACGCGTATACCTAAGTCTTCTAATCCATAGATTGGAGAAATTATTGAACATGCATTATCATGCCCCCACAATTTATGAGCAGCCATTATAGCTTTTATAGCAGCATTTTCAGAGAAATAAATATCCTTCCATGTTAAACCTGTAATACGTAATGTATTAGAACTCGCTCCATGATACATATAACATGCAGGAACGCGGTCTGGTTCCTCTAGGTCAATAACTTTTTCAAGTCGTTTTTTGCTTGAAAGCACTAAGATACACCTCAATATGATTTAGTGATGCACATAGCTGTTCAAGTAACTCTAAAGAATCCGATAAAAGCACTCCATTGTATCAAGACAGCATAGAGTTTGTGATTCATTATCAATTCCACAGCACGATATTAAGTGAGATAGCAAACTTCATCATAAATTTCTCCCTTATTTATTAAAATGGTTTTTTACAGTTTTTGTTAATGCTTGAATATTAACCGTCGGTGTCCTTGGTGCTAGACCACAACCAGGTGCAACTAAATCGATGCCTTGCTCTATCACATGTAGTGTGATATCAGCGATGTCCTTAGGTTTTTTAATTAAGATATCTACCGGATTAACATTCCCGATAAGAGAGGCTTTTCCTGCGATAATATTTTTTGCAGTTTTTATATCTACTTTATGGTCTATACTTATTCCTTTTACACCAGATCGCACCATTAGAGATAAGATACAGGTACTATTTCCGCAAATATGCAAAACACAGGGAAGTTTGCATTTTTTTACAATTTTTTCAATATATGGCAATGCATATTTTTCAAAAAGAACGGGACCTATGTTTTCTCCTGTTGCAGTAGGTTCCACCAGAGTAATTACATCAGCACCTGCAGTTTCAATTTCGTTTATATATTTAATTATAAAATCAGAAGCAAGATCCATTGTCATGTAAATTTCATTAGGAGCTTTAATGAGCATTTTCATCAGTTTAGCAACACCATATATATGTCCTGTAATTGAAAATGGTGCCAATACACCAACGACAAGTGGGACGTCGGGAGCGCTCTCTTTGATAAAATGAGTCGCATCGATTATCACTCTTGTAGTTATGGAACTGGATGGATCAGCATTTTTTAACATGTTTTTATTTTCAAGAGCCTCAACGACAGGAGTTCGATCACATGAACCCTTATAATAGTTCACTTTACATCCTAGTGCAGCTGCTTCATTATGTAGACCAAATGGGATCCTTACATTTTCAAAACCACCTACAAAATAAGCAGCCATAGCAAGACTTACCATTTTTAATGGATCATTGTGTGCGTCTGGCCACCAAGAGTTAGATAATTTCATTAATTCGCAGGTACCAGTTTGTGTTACTGAAACAACGGGTTTTCTATCCACTTCCTTTAAATTAATAGCATTCAGCAACCTATTTATTTCATTCATATAATTATCGCTCCATTTTTATTTTATAAAAATCCATAATTGGTAGCAATAACATTGCACATTTATTTTTTAATAACCTCATCAACATCACCTTTATTCTCACAATCTTTGATTATGGCACATACTCTTGACACATATCCACTAGGAAGATCAAAAAAGGTTTGCGTATGGTCTGACTCTGTTAACCATATTTCTTTCTTTATCAGTATTTTTTTAAAAAATTCCTCAGCTAAACGCCAATAAGATACAGTATCTTTTTTACTATGAATTACTAATACTTTTTTAGCTTTTGAAAATGAAACATAATTCATCAAATTAATTTCGTTTGGATCATGTTTAATAAATAATTTAAAGAAATACATAGTAATTGGAAAGAACAAAAATCCAATCATCCCAAACATCCTTTGAAGCGCGACTTTTAAAATTGCCTTAACATCATATATTGCGCTATCCATTATTAGAGCGTCGATAGTCTCATTCTTTGTTGAGGCGATAAATGCCGCAGATGCGCCTATGGAAAAACTAACAATAGAAATTTTTTTATTTTTAAAGTTATTTTGAGACTTTATCCACCTTATTATGTTAAGAATGATAGCAGATTCATTTAAGCCAAAAGTACACAATGTTTTTGTATTAATATTTGATTGTAATTGAAAATCCGTCACCAATAAGTTTATCTTTGCTTCATGAAGTGGTTTTATGAGTTTTATTAAATATGTCTTATCGATCCCAAAACCTGGAATCAACACGGTAATAAAATCACTGTCAGCTGGAAAATACCATGCATCGATACCACTTTCATCATAAGAAATTTTTTTTTCGTAAAACTCTAACCCTAATGATTTAGGACTTGGTGTTAGCGATGAAATTTTCGGGTATGCAAGTTTATAAGCGAAATATAAAGAAGGCAATATAAAAAAAAGCAAAGTGCAAACAATCAAAATTCCAATCCCTTCCATCGACAAAACGACCATATTTCATTCACTCTTTCTTATTTGAATAGAAAAATTTGGAAGAAACAGCTTTCATGTTTCTTCCAACCCATCTTTATGGCAGAGGATGAGTTTTTCAATTATTGTTTAGATTTTGTTTCAGTTTGTGGCCATCCTGGAGGATAGGAACGAAATTCTGGCGCGTCTTTTGACCAGTTACTCCATTTTGTTGCTTTCATCAAAACTACATAGAGGACAATTGAAATGAGTAGTCCATTAAGAACAGGAATACCTGCATAGCCCATGTAGTTTTGTAGGTAATATTCGATTCCACATGCAATAAAGTATGTAACGATTGCAGCAGGATTAATGTATTTAATTATTGAACTTGGATGTGGATATTTTTGTTTATGAATTATGAAATAATCAGCGATCATGATTCCAGTAATTGGCGGAATGAATACACCTAATATCAATAACCAATTGATTAATTGAAAAGCAATACCGGAAACTGCCAATATCACGCCTATACTTCCTGATATCGCAGTGGTTATGTATGTAGGGAAACCGGTTAGATTCGATAATGCAAGTCCCGATGTGTAAGTTTGACAGTCACCGCTTGTCCATACAATTAATAGAATGCATAAGATTGCAATCCAGAACCAAACGGGGTGCCAAGACTGGCCAGCTCCAAGCTGAGGCATTAAGACAAATAGATCAGGTTGTGCCATAGCTATGGCAGTTATTACACCTAAAGCCATGATAAAAGGATTCGATAGACCAAACGCAGATAAAGACGAGATTGTGACAACGCGATCCCCTTTGGCCCATCTAGAGACATCTGGTGCCAACGATGATCCCACTATCCAATGAGATATTATTAGTCCTATCGACAGGGTCCAAGGTAGCAATGCCCCTGGCACATTTGACGCAGCGACCCCTTGCCATCCAAGTGGCGATTCACTAACAGCTAACACAGCAGCAGAAATCATTAGTACAAACATTATTGGAACAGAAAAATTCGCAAGCCAACTAATAAGACGCATACCAGCAATGGCTAGAAATGTCATGATTATGCCCATTGAAAGACTCCATATGATGGGCGTTCCCCCCAAATTTGCTGCCAATACATTTGCAAGAATTCCTATACTGACACCGAACCAACCAGCGAGTGTAACGAAATACAATATAGATGGAATGTAAGTACCGATGTTTCCAAAACTATAACGAGAACTCATTGATACCGAAAGCCCTTGTCTCGCACCTAGTAAACCCACTCCAAGATTGAAGAATGCCAAAATCCAATTTCCGATGAACAGCAGGGCTATTGCTGTCCAAAAAGGCCAACCTGCGGTATTTAAAGCCCCGTATAAAGGACCACCGATATACCAAATCCAACCCCACCAAACTGAGGTAAGAGCATAGCCACCTTTACGATATTTTAAAGGCACTGGTTCTTTTGCAAACCCCTTCATTTCCTCTGACGGCCCAAGAATGCGCCTAATTCCTCTAGGCCTTGTACATGAAGCGACTTCGGGCTGTTCTTTTTCACTCATATTTTTCCCTCCTTTTTTTTATAAAAAAAGAAAAATTAGAGGCGTTCAAATGGAACGCCCAGATCTGTAAGCTCTTTCTTTACCTGTAGATATATGTCCCACCATTCTTTTGTTGGCATTAAGGTCTTTGGATCAGTATTCTCGTACCAAGACTTCCCTTTGTTTGGATGCATCAAATTGTTTTCATATTTTGGTAACAACTTCTTAGCTATTTCATTCATTGCATCACGTTTTACACCTGGCATACAATGCGTTATTTCGCCAGCAAACTTATTTTCTAGACCGCTAGTGTGATTAGGGTATCTGCAACCAGTTGGCCTTGTACCTGAAACCATCGAGCACCCGGAAACAACATGAGTTCCGCCAAGCACCGCAATTTCATACAATAGTTCAGGCGTCACACATCCATACAATGTGCTAAGAAGCCCAAGTATTAACATATGAGAGTTTCTACTCTGTGCTTGATGAGTGACACTGTCCGCCCAAACCGATTGTCTATCGCAATTGCCCATTGTCCACATATTCAATATGAGCCCCCCGGTAATTGTCAGAAAGTGAACGGCGCGTTGCATTATTGCAGCAGCTACAGCAGCCAAGGCAGCTCCTTCAGGCCCACCACAATATCCGCCTATCATTGAGAAATGATTTCCTACAGCTACGCCTTCCATGGCATATACATCGTGAGCTACTTTATGGAGCATGTCATAACCTGTTTTCAATTCAGTTGGAGCTAAGATTATTGCTAAATCTTGTTGGCGATAAGCTCCTGGTGCACCATAACCTCCAAGATTCCCATATTCTGAAGCCGCAGATTCAGCACACCATACAGGCAACCAAGGCCTTCCTACTGATGCAACAGCTTGACGATACAACATCCCTTCGTATTTCCCAACATATGTTTCAAGTGGTGTTCTTGCTTTAATTTTTCTTCCTCGTACTGTAGGTAAAGTGCTAGCTAATAAGCAATCTACATCGTGCCATTGAGCTATTGATTGAAGTACTTTTACATAGATTTCTTCGTCTACGTGTATCCCCATTGCACCAACTACAGAAACCGGTCTTATGTTATCTTCTGGGACTCGTTTTCTAAATTCGACTCTATCTTCATTTGGCCCGCCAGTTACCCAAAGTGTAGGTGCATCTTGTAATATTTGTCGAACTTCTCTTTCTGAGAAGAGGATTCTTCTCGAAGTGTTTAAACAGTACGCACCACTTTCAACGAAGAGCTCAAAACCAGCTTTCCAAAAAGCATCTGCTAGGCTGTCGTCGGTGTTAACAGGGTTGTTTGGGTCATAGCTTTTTGCAATGTCGTATTCTTTTAATTTTTGTGCGATTAGCCGTGGCAGGAATTTAGCATCCCACTCTTTGACAGGCATAATTGGACCATTTTCAGCACGATCCAGAACCTCTATTATCTCTACGGTCATTTTTCCACCCCTCTACTCAACCTCTCCAAGGATCATTGGCTTTGTCAGCCGCCTATCCCTTTTTTCACTCACCAGTTGATTAGCTACTTGAACACCCTCTTCAGCATGTCTACCCCATCCATCGACGCCAATCTCCTCAGCATAAGTCGGAGTTGTTGGACCGCCCCCGATTAAAACTCTGAATCTATCGCGAAGTCGCAGGCCTTCCAAGTTTTTAACAACATCTTCCATGTAAAACATTGATGCAGTAATTAATGATGATAAAGCAATTATGTCCACATTGTTCTTTTGTGCTTCTTCGATAAATCGTTGAACTGGCACATCATTTCCTAGGTCGATTACTTCGAAGCCATTTACTTCAAGCATAGTGGCAACGAGGTTTTTACCGATATCATGGATATCGCCCAACATGGTGCCTATTACTACCTTTCCTTTTTTGGAGATCTCTCCTTTTATATGGGGGCGCAATATGTTAATAGCAGCTTTCATTGCGTCTGCAGCCAACATTACTTCAGGTAAGAAAATTTCTTGTTTTGAGAACTTGTCACCGATTACTTTCATGCCGATTGCCAGTCCATTATCGATTGCTTCAATTGGATCGATGCCTAATTCGATAGCTTGTTTGGCAAGTTTCGTTGTTGCTTCTTCATCTCCTGCTTGCACAGCTTTGCTCAAATCTTCTAACAATTTATTTTTTTCAGAAATTTCCAATTCCCCCCTATCAGGGCATTTCATTAATGAAGTCTAATGAAATTTATAACTTGTTATCATTGAATAAATGCATAATTTTTCTTTGTTTTTGTTGAATAATAGTATTTTTTTTAATCATTTTCTTAAAATATTAAAAATTAATTTATCAATAAAAAATTCATTATTGGATGGATTATCCATCCATAAATAAAAAAATTTATTTCTTTCTAAGAATAAATAAACCTAGTGTTATTACTAGATGTTTTCAAATGTTAATAGATTGCAAGGCAATAATGAGGATTGTATTGGGGAATGCACATTATTAATCCAAAATTCGATTATAGATGAACAAGATAGTTGTTTAGTTGAAGTCAATAAAGCTAAGAAGGGTGCGCCTTTTCGTTATGCTGAATCGATAATTGAAGCGTTATATTATTTAAGGCTTAAATATGAATTGCCTTATCGTGAGCTTGAAAGGACAGTTTATGAGATTTCTAAATATTTTAACGGTTTTAAGAGTCCTGATTATACTACAATACATAAAAGAGTTAAAAAGATGAGTGAAAAAAAGACGATAAGCCATAGCATTAAAGATGATAAAACAACAATAATAATCGATGAGGATGGCGTCAGAATATTTTCATCTAATGATTTACGATTGCAGTTCTGGAAAGTTAGTAAAATGTATCAAAAAGTACTTCTTAAAATCAACAGAAATAGGCAAATAGACTTAATCGATCTGGAGTGAAAAGTCTTTAAAATCAGATACGAGTCATCTAAAAATTATAATTTAGTATTAGAAGAACCATAAATGCGAGCGATGATATAGACTAAACTACTAATAACTATGGATAGATATGGGCCAGCATAATATAATAAGCTTAAATTTTCATAAAATAGTCCACTATAGCATATAATAACACTTATAATGAATGCACAAAGTGAGTTGAGATTAATTCCTGAATAATACCAATAGCGCCCCTCTTTTAAATAAAGATCTTGAATAAGTAATTTTCTTTTATTAATTAGAAAATAATCTGTCAAAAGAATACCAATAATAGCTCCAAAAAAAATCCCATAACCATCGATCCATGTATAAAGGTAGCTTTGCCAATCTCGAAGCAGGTTCCATGGTTGAATTAAGATAGCGATGGTTGTTGATATTACAGTGGCACGAAACCAATTTATTGTTTTTGGGAATAGGTTAATTAAAGCAAGGTTGATGGAAGAAATGTCTACAATTAATGCTGTTTTAAGAGAAGCCAACATGATTGAAAATAATAACATCAAATTAAAATAGAGATTTGTAAGATTATTATTTTCAACAGGGTTCCAAATGGGTTGATTGAATATAATTAAACTCATATAAGACACATAAATGCCAATTCCCGCAAAAATGAATTGACCCAACACTAACCCGCTAATTTGACCTACAATTTGGGTTTGCTGTGATCTTGCAAAACGGGAATGATCAGAAGCATTTAACGTTAATGTAGACCAATGGAAAGATATAGCCACAAAGAGCTTAATCAATAAGTCATTATTCCAATTCGAGTTAATCAAAGCATTGGTGCCTTCCTGACTAAAATGTAAATAAAGAAAGATACACCACACTATCCCACTTATTAATAACAATGAAGTCGAAAGTGTGTTCAAAGTTTGAATATGTTTTTTTGATTTCCTAGGATTGTAACAAAGTGTAAAAAAAAGGCATGTGATCAAAAAAATAATAAACCAATAAAAGGCATGAAAAGGCACATCCCTCCAAATAGGGATTAATAAAATAACAAGACTATCTAATGCAGAGCCACCAATCCAAAGCAGAATACCATACCAACCTGCAGCTACTAAACCACGAATAAATGAAGGGATGTGAGAGCCCAATAAACCAAAAACAGATCTGGCCTGAACAGGATATGAAATACCATATTTTGTTCCAGGATGAGCGATCAATGTTGAAAAAATGCTCATGATAAAAGTGCTTATCGATAAGATAATTAAAGAAGCTACGAGATCTAGCCCAGCCATTATTAATGAAGAGCCTACCATAAAAGAGGTTACACAAGCAGTTGAATTAAGCCATAATGAAATATATGAAAAGATGCCTCTTGTTTTTTTTTCTCTTGGCACAGGCAATAATTCAATATTGGCATATGGACCGGTTTTAATTTCGGGAGTTGGTAGACTAGATCGTTTAGATTTCATCAACCAACCTCCTCATAAAAAACTAATTGATATTATTGATAATGGTGCTTTTATAATTATTCTTCAGATTAAGAAGATCATAATTTTGAGGGACGATACAATTAGAACGTTAAAAATTAACCAAAAAACAACATAAGGTATTGAATATGCATTGAATTAAAACAATATCAATAAACCAATTACTTTTTACAACACGACCTTAAAAATTTTTTAACCCATCTTGGATTTGAACAAAAATTGAGGTGCATGTACGATCCCAATACACCTTTCTCAATCCACCCATCGTGAACTCCATCGATGCCAACACCGACTTTCATTCTATAAGCATACTTTATGCATGAAGGAGGTTGTAAAATTTTTGAATAATGAAATTCATGACCTTTTATTATTTCGCCAATGTTTGAAAAAAAGTTATCATTAATTACTTCTGCCAGAGTGTAATTTAAAGTCAATTTTTCACTCATAATCGTTTCTGAATTAAATATACCAATCATTGGGTATTTTATACCATCATAACTAGTTATTGAAGATGTTAGATACATCAATCCACCGCATTCAGCATAGATGGGATTATCTTCCTCAGCAAAACCTAAGATTTGTTTCTTAATATTGTGATTTGCGGCTAATTTTTCAGAATATACTTCAGGAAAGCCACCTCCCAAATACAACGCATCAACAGTAGGTATATTTCTATCATGTAGAGGGCTAAAAGTTATAATTTCTGCTCCATTTATTGAAAGAAGCTCCAAATTCTCTTGATAATAAAAATTAAACGCTTCATCAAAAGCTACACCAATTTTAATTTTTTTTTCATCCTTTTTTTTGTAAAGAGATATTTTTGTTGGAATAGGCTCTACCATTTGTGCTATTTCAATGATCTTGTAAATATCTATGTAGCTTTCCAACAATTTAATTTTACTTAGGATGTCGATGGTTTTTTTTTCAATGGTAGGGATTAACCCTAAATGTCTTTCTGGTAATTTACATTCATTTATTTTGGGAAGTGCGCCTATTACAGGAATTCCAGTTTTTTTTGTAATGATTTCTCTACACCATTTACCATGAAGATCATTTACAACATTGTTTAAAATTACACCTTTTATCTTGACATTTTTATCGAATTTTATTAAACCCATTACAATCGCACCACTAGTTCGAGCCATATCATGAACGTCCATGACTAAAATGACAGGACTTTTTGTCAATTTTGCTATTTCAGCGGTGCTTCCCGTTTCATTTAAACCATTTAAACCGTCATAGAGGCCCATTACTCCTTCTATTATTAAAATGTCCGCACCTTTACTTGCATGATTAATAATTTCTAATAGATATTTCTTAGGAACCATCCAACTATCTAAATTTCTACAACTACGACCTGTGTTTATTGAATGATAGCTTGGATCGATATAGTCAGGACCAACTTTAAACATCTGAACTTCATACCCTTTTTCAATAAGCATTGATGAAATTAGTAGCGACACTGTTGTTTTTCCTACCGCACTACTTACCCCACCAATAACTAATCTCATTGGAAACATGATATATCAATAAAAAATACGAATAAACGTAAAGATATATTTATCCAAAATGTGTATTACGCACAGAGCATATTTTCCACCGCAAAATATTAAGCCCATTTCAAATCAATATTAAAAAATACATTAATTTAAAAACAAATAATGATTAATTATTTTTACTTGATTTATGTTCTTTATATACCTTTAATAATGAATGAGGCGCATCAATAATTGATCAATTTCATTTATAATTATATCTGCCCCCACCTTCTGTGCCATCGGCCCTCCAGCTATTATCTTTACGTCGCCCCTCGCTGCCCTGATCCCCCTCACCAAGACAATGGCGCTGTCAAGAGCCTCAGGGTCTATGCATGAAAGGATGGCGAATTTCAACGCTGGATCAGACAGCGCTTCCTTGAGGTCATCTATGGTAACACCTTTCCTCGAGGAGTGGACTCTGAACCCTCGCGACCTCAGCATGGTGGCTATTATCTCTTTCATGAGGATGTGACCCTCACCCCTCGCTGTCGCTACGATTACCGAGGGTGCCTCTTTCCGCGGCGTTTGGGTGCTTGCATCGATCTC
>Ga0272448_1007750_pt1 | contig 11298 bp, 19 predicted proteins | sample YNPCB0191_FD_202220 | JGI IMG/M metagenome (GOLD analysis project Ga0272448, IMG submission 202220) | Hot spring sediment microbial communities from Yellowstone National Park, WY, United States - YNP-CB-019-1 | ecosystem: Environmental > Aquatic > Thermal springs > Hot (42-90C) > Sediment... | reverse complement strand
TTTTTGGAACTCACACATGTACAACCAATGCAAATTATCCGCATATTTTTCTATAAACCATTCTTCAAGCTGTTGTTTCTGACTTACAACAAACCAAAAGTATCTATTTCTATGTAACTTGAGTTCACCAACGACACAATCCAGTTGCTGACTGGACAAAGGAACAACCCTAGCAATTTTGATAATATTTTGTCTATCAACGGTAATTGACACAACCAACGACACTTGTTTCTTTACCATTTGTTCCTTTCCTCCTTTTGTTCTTATTGTTGTTCCTCTGGAACAAACTTTTGTTCCTTCTCTTTTGTTCCTCCTAAGATTTTTCTACAACTTCCCAACAAAACTTTCCTAAACTTAGTATGTTCCCAAGGATCCAACTTACTATTTTTAACTGATTTATACAACATCACCGGAGATAACTCTTCAGCAATTTCTTTAGTAACTTTAACTACATTACTCAAATCGCTTCTGAGATTACACTTCCTAAAATCAAACTTACTAGTTCCTATCCAGATCCAACTTAACCTTAATCCTAACCCATCGTTGTCGGCCCATTTTACACACACGTCCATACCCTCGTCGAATATTGTTATATATTTAACCTCACCCACACCAACCTTAAATCTATATGTGTCAGCATCCATTTCGCAATCTGAATGGTACAACACACCTGATCTAAAGTACCAAACATGCATTTTCCATGTCATTTGTTCCTCCTCCCGTTTATTATATTCCTAATCTACAACTTGGGATCCTTATTCTTTGGTAACCCCTTGTCCTAATATAACTATTGGAATTGTACTTTATTCTGTTTGTTTGTTAAAATAACAATAGGTTCCTTTTTGTACAATAACATAATCCTCGGTATCCCAACAATACCATCTGTAACTATATCTTTATACTAATTAATCTCTGGATCCGTAGATATAAATGGATAATAATGGGTAATTATAGTTAATTGTGGTTGTAGGTAGATAATAGTAGTTATTGGTGGTTATAAACAGATAATTGTAGATAATAGTAAATAATAGTGGTTATTGGTAGATAATAGTAGTTATTGGTAACCGCCTTTACAACAACCAAAACCAGGTCCCAGACTCAGAAACTATTTAACTTTTCTCAACAACACTTTTATTTTTTCTGCTTCACTTTTAGTCAGGTAAACACCATACGGACAACATATTTGATCATCCAAAAACGGAAACTCTTCCACAATAATATCTTCAAACTTACAATACCCACCACGATTTAATATACAATCTTTGCTACGGGAATCAGAATAAAAGCACACAATCTGACCTGTACCATTACTACGATCAAACTTCAACTCTCCATATAAATCTTTCACTACAGGGCTACATATATTAACAATTTCTGTAACAAACTTACATCCAAACGACCATGTATTCACCAAACTTTCGAGATACTTTCTTCCTATTTCTTCCAACTTACTCATATTATTTACCTCCTTTTATTTATTTTCAACAGACGTCAAAGCCAACAGACTATAGTACATATTGACCACATACAAAGCCGGGACAAACCCCAACAAAGCATCCATTTCCAAACTCCACGGTACATTTATGATCAAACTCATCAACAAGACGTTCAAGATCACTTTCATTTTCAAACGCAACTTCATGGAAAGCTACTATTTTATTATCCACAAACACCATTAGTATACCACAATTTTTCATATAATTTTACCTCCTCCTTTATTTATTATAACACTACGTGTTATTTCACGTGTGTTCGCATTTCTTCGAAATGCGTTTAATCCTTTTTATTTTATTCTTTCTTGGTTCCTTCTTAATTTAGTTTTCCTTTAGATTCTTCTTTACAAATTCTTGGTTTCCTCTTATTTTATTTTTACAGATATCTCTTTTACAGATCATACTAATTATATATGCGGAATTTTTGATCCCCGCATATATAATTATTATAATATATTTTTTTTATTATTAAGCTTTTTTTTCACACATTCAAAAATGAAAGAGATTTGCAACTGGGTCCGGATCCTGTCAGCTTGATCCCCGCATATATAATAATATATTTTTTTATTATTAAGCTTTTTTTCGACCGTTGAAAAATGAAACAGATTTGAAATTTACTAAAATTTCTTGGTTTCTACACCTATTATAATAATATATAAGGACAACGGGGAACAAAAGTTATAACTTATTATTTTGCCTGAGGTTCTCTAGGAATTGACCTATGTCGGTGATAGTTTCAAGATTTCCGTCAGGATCCTTGACCACGGCTTGATTTTCGTTGATTAACTCAACAAGGGTGTAATTATATTTATTTAGTGTTGTTGATAAGATAGAAGCAAGAATTCGTGGAATAGTGTTTGACATATGTTCCATAAAAATTAATTTACCTCCTTACTGTTAAAACCCCCTAAAACCGGCCTAATCCCCCTAAATTTGGACTTTTATACTTTAGTCAATGTTTTACCTTAAAAAGGAGGATCAACCCTTATTTTTGGGGATTTTTAAGTTCCTGTGCTTCCTTTTTAAGATTATCGGCGAGTTCCTTAGCCCATTTACACAGTTTGATCATATAGTCACACGACTCTTCGACTTTCACAGCTTTCTGATAAATCTCATATGGATCTTTGTACTTAAAATTAACCCAGGCCTCAGTTAGTTCTTCGGCCAAATTTCTTTTAGATTTTGTCATGGGTTACCTCCTTTTATTTAGAATCTTCTTCCAACCAAATCGCAATTTTACCACCATCATACCCAGGTTCTACTGTAACAATATATCCCGGTGAGCACGGACATATACTACACCCCGCGTACTTATCATATCTAACTTTGGTAACTCCAAGTCCTTTTGACGCCAAGACCGGTTCTACAGCGTCAAGAATTTCTTCGTTACTATATTTCTTTTTATGAACTCGTCTCCATATGAAATCTCCTACAAGGTTACCTTTACTCAACGGTCTCTCAGGATCTTTCACGAACACTACAATTTCTTTACGCTTACGTTTATACTGTTCGTTATATTTATCACTTATCGTTCGTACTGTTAACATATTTTTACCTCCTTTCTTTGAATTTCGAACTTACCAATAAACTTTTATCCGCACACACATTATCTTTTAGTAAATTTCCACATCGGGTTCCATAACCGCAGTCTCTCCGTAGGCGGGTCCACCTATTATACTTTTTGCAACTTCCTCAGCTTTCAACGCTTCTTTGATATTATCAAACTTCCAACTCATGTCGTATTGTCCGAACCCAATCATCCAACCCGAATTGATCGATAGACCAAGAACTTGTTCGAGTTTTTCAACTTTATCTCCGAAGCCTTCCTTATCGTATAGTATTACTTCTAGTATTATTGCCATATATTTATTACCTCCTTTCCTTGACTAGGAATTGGTTACAATTCGTCAAGGTCGACTTTTTTACTAACTTTTCGTTCCAACGATAATTTAACTGACTCAGGTAACTTTTTATAAGTGGGTTACCAAAGTAGATATCTTTCGTTATCTTATCAAGATTCTTGGCAACCCAATTCGACGTTAAGTTAGTAGTCACACTCAAGAACCGATTGTATTCTTCGTTTGATTTTACAACACCAAACTTTCTTACTTTTACGAATCCGTCACATTCAGAACAAGCAAGTCCTTTGTACAACTGACCCACCGGGCTAACGATTACACTATCATCACTTCTCCAGAAAAGGTATTTTTCTAACTCACGTACCGACTTAACATCGAGTTCGTAGAACTTAACCACGGCCTGAGCAAGGATTACGTCGACGAGTTCTGCTTCATTGTTACAATACGGACATTTTCTCATACTTAATCACCTCCTCCCCGACAAAGAATTTATAACTTGGTCAGGTCCTGTCAGGTCTAAACCTAACCAAGTCTACGAAAGGTACACAAAGACCCTAACTAGGCCCCAGTACCTCCTTTATTTTCTCTACCTTATAACAACCTTACCTTTTATTCAGTAAGGTCTTCAGGTAGAGTTAGTGACGAGTACTCTTCTACGGACAAAGTATATTTGTTCCCAAGTACTTTCTGAACTTTGTTAAGGAAAGATTTCACAACCACACTTTTCTTGGAATCAACATTGAAGTAAGTCTTAAGTTCAGAAAGTTTGCCTTGGAATACAACTTGTCCGTCACTGTTACGTGTTATTTTATACAATCTCATCCTAGGTTCACCTCCTTCCTTGGCTCAGATTTATTTACGAACGTAACCCAGCCAAGGTAAGGTTACGTTCGGTAGACCAAGTCCTAACTAGACTTGGCTACCCAAGTCTAACTTACTTAGGCAAGTACGTACATTTCCTCACGACCATCGGGATAGTAGATTGCAACACCTTTCTCATGTTCAACACCATATCCAGATCTTACCCATTTGATGACTATTGTTTCATCGACGGGAACATTGACCAAAGCGAACATACTTGAACAAAAATCTCTCAACGGGTTACGATCATGGATCACCAACATATTCTTCCCACTAATCTTTGGTGTCACAATTTCAAACCAACTTGACCCACCATCGCCGGCGCTACAACCAACAACGATTATTTTCATACCGGGACACGGTTTTATCGCGTCGTCTTCAAACTTAGCACCGTACAACGGAAATCTAACTTCATCGTGTTCTACAAACTGTTTATCAACAACGAGCTTACGTTTACATGTCTCGAATGTACCGTTATCAGGATCAGGATCGAGCCCCATCATGTATACTTTACCTTTTTTGAACACTTTACATATCATCCTTACTCACCTCCTTTCGGTAGAGGTTTCCGAAACTTGTCAGGTCCTACCGAACAACCCAACAAGTTTTATCTTCTTTTCGCCGCCTCTCTTATCTCCTGAGGAACTTTGTCCTCAGGTAGTTTCAAATCACGGGTTACTCTCAGAACAAGACGATACGACCACTCTGGATTTTTAGCAACAGCTCGAACAATCTCTATTGGTATTGGTCTGTTATGTTTTATCAACACATACATAACCTCGTACGAACTTTGATCCCATCGAGCAACTCGATCAACAATCGCTTGTGGGATCTCTTTCCTCAACAATGCCATAATCTTTGCATAATATGGTGCACTTTTGTGATACAAAATTTGTAACAACGAACTTGGCACATCTAACCCAACTTCAATATACGCACAGGCGATTCTGAGTAAACTGTGTGTACTGACGTCCCGATCTGACACTACCGCATTCCACAACTTAGCCGGAATTCGTTCAACCCCGGCTTTGATCATTTCAATAAGCAGATCTACCTTATAGTGTGTGTCCGGAGCATTGTCAACTATGAAATCCACCCACCCATCAGGAACATACGGATATTCACCATGGCGCACTTTATCAGCAAGAAACTTTTTTGCTTGCCGCAGGTACTGATCTGTGACTTGATTCGCTACGGCGACCTCTAATAAGTCTTTGTATTTCATCCTAGATTCACCCCCTTCCCGGACCTAAATTTGACCATTGGTCACAGTCCGGTTACATAGACCGACCACAACTCGATCGGTCTATGTAAAGGCAGGTCCTAACAAGACCTGCCCTAGAACATCAAGACTATTTAGCTTCCTCGACCTCAGGCTCAACTTCAGTTTCAGAACCATCAGTATCAAAGTACAAGGACAGTAAATCGAACAAACATTCTTTACACACGATTAAGTCAGCGCTAACAGGAGCGCCTTCGTACTCACATTCGCATACGAGACAATCGCCACGAACCCAGTTCCAGTCTGACCCCTGGGTTACAGATTTTACCAACTTGAACAAACATTCTTCGCATACAGTAGTACCATCAATTTTTGCCCAACCATCTTCGAGACTGCGGTCACATACTATGCATTTCTCTTTATCTGCCATGGTTATTCACCTCCTTTTGGTCCCAGGGTGTGCGACAAAGGTCAGGTCGGGACCAAGAACCTGACCCCCAAACGATTACATTATCTCATCCAACTTGCTTTCTGGCAAATAGTAGTCCCCATCTTCGCCAACGAATACGGACAACGATTCAGTGTACCAACGATCACCAACGTCATAAGACACAGGAACAACTTCCTCACGAACAACGTTGACTGCTTCAACGTCGCCACCAGCAAGTACGTACGTTCCTTTTACCAACTCGAACAAGGATAGACAATCTTCCCAGTCAATATTACCACCTAGAGCAAGGTACAAGTCGCCGGGGTTTACGATCTTGCGTAACAAAATACCTCTTTCTAGTCTCATACCTACTCACCTCCTTACCAGGCTTAAATTTGGTCCCGTAGAGGACCATAGTCCGGTTACATAAACTGACCCACCACAGTCAGTTTATGTAAACAGACCCGGCGAGGCGGGGCGGGAGAACATCCCCCGCCCCTATGGACTAAGACTGCAGTCAGGTTATTTGAGCAAATTATCCACATCGATCTTTACACCAAGCCCAGCATTCGGATCCTCGATCCATGTGAGTTGCAACCCTTTTGGATCGAGTTGAGCATTAATCGCTTTCACAAGTTGTTTCACGATTACAAATTGACTTGGCTGCATTCCGACTGCAGCTTTGAGATCGGACAAATGTCCGATCTCCTTCACGATCTCGCCGGTGTCTTTGCGTGTTATTCTGTACAACCTCATACCATTTCACCCCCTTACCGGACTTAGATTTGGCCTTACGGCCAGAGCCCGGTTACATAGACCGACCATGGCAGATCGGTCTATGTAAAGCCGGACTGAAGGTCCGGCTATAACAACGCCTTGACAAGATCTTTCGCGTTGACAAACCTCTCAGGATCTTCGAACTTTGATCCTTCGGGACTAAGACATAGTACCTCGTAACGCTGTGTTGGCGGGTACCCGAATGAGCCGTAGAGAATTGAGTACTCTTCATTACCAAGTCTTACGATTACTTGCCAATTAAGCGAGGAATCGACCAACTCGGACAAATCGTCTTCGCATTTGACCTTGAACTCGCGATCGATAATCTTGTACTTGATGCCACGAGCATCGAGCAAAAGGACCAAGTTAGTCAGAGCTTCGTATTTATTCATGTCTTTCACCTCCTTTCCAGGCCTCAAATTAGGCTCCCTTTACCGGAGCCCCATGGCCTGACCTAGACCGGTCTGGCTAACCGGCCTAGGTCAGACGGACTCAACAGGTCCGTCTGCCGAGGACGTCCGTATGGTGGTTTTACAACCACCATACAATGACCCGGCCTCTAAACATTACGGCCGGGTCACTCGGGGTCGGTTTCACGACCCTGATTTCCCCGAGCAAGTCTTTGATCTCGCAGCCCTCAGTCTCAGCCACTTTGCTGAGGACTGCCGCGACTACTTTACTGAGGAGGCTTATATTCGCCTCCTCCTCAATACCTACTTGGCGGAGCAATTCCGCCAAGTAGTTCTTGATAACCACGATCTTTTGTGCGACCGTGGTTACCCTTGGTGGTCTTACCACCTTGTTGTTACTGCGTTTCATACTTACCACCTCCCCCGACCTCCTTTTTGTTCTTGGAGGTCGGTCCTCTTAAACGGGTCAGCGGGGAGGCAAAAAGCCTTGGCCTTACTTACCGACCAAGGCCTTTATCTTTTCAAGATCCTGTTGCCTTAGCAGTTCACCAAGGTCATCTAGCGGGAAGATGTATGTGTTCCCGCTAGCATCTACCTTGACCTCGATCCGATAATCCAACACTTCGGGGATACCTCCGTCCCCGAAGTAGATATACCATCGGTGGTCGCTATTTCCCGAGCGCTTTACGAACCAAATTTGATCTTCACCTAACAGTATCCGCTCGAACACCTCGCCTTTGGTGTCGAACGGGACTACGCTTGCAAGGCATATGTCTCGAATATTAAGTCCCCAATAGTCCCAATGCACACCCACCACATGAAACTTGGGGGCCAGTCTTACGACCTCCTTTAGCGCGGTCAAACGAGCATGGATTACAGACTCATCGTCATGGGACAACGCGCCCAACTTCAACTTCCACAGTCCAGCTTTAATACGACCTAGAGTTTCAGCCTTGAACTCTTCGACAGTCATTACTTTGATCGGAACAAACCAGCCTTCACACTCCGATCCAAGGTTGAACCTTTCACGGATTCTGTCCCAGTATGCTTTACAGATTTTAGAAACCGCGTTCTCGCCGAAGTCGCTCGGGAACAGTTCACGCGGAAGCTGAGCATTGATCATATCCAACAATTGATCAGTGGTAGTAATCCCCATACCTTGAATCTTCTGGTACAGGGACCAGCTTTGGCAACTATCACTTGGTGTCCACGATCTCAACATACTTTATCACCTCCTCCCCGGCAATAATTTTGAACCTGTCGGCCCTGCCGGATCAGCCGACAGGTCTACTTAAAGGGATTTGTCAAACAATCCCCTTAGGTAGGCGAGCAAAGGGGCAAGGCCTAACCAGCCCTGCCCCCTTTATGGAGTAGGACGGGTTATTTGAGGTGGGACAAATCTAAAGTATACCTTTTTGTTCCGCGAGGATGTTTCTCCCATTCGAGTATTAACCCGATCTTCTCGAGCTGTTCTTTCGCAGCTCTTTGGAACGTTTGAACTGTTACAGTATCACCTTGAGGATCGAATTTGAGGAACGCATATAGCTCGCGAGCATACCCTTGGAATACGACGGTACCGTCTTTTCGACGGATCCTATAGAAGTACACATAGTCTACCATAGTTATCACCTCCTCCCCGGCAGAAAGTATATCCGCTAGGTCCGCCAGGTCAACCTAGCGGTCATCCGGAGGAACTTTTCCTCCGGATAAAAAACACTTGAGGCTAGGCCGGTCCGTCCGTCCGGTCCGCCCTGACCTTCCATAGATAATCCCAATCAAAAAGGTAAAATTCCAAATCAAAGGGGGACTGAAAGTCGAACCACATTACAACATTGTCTTCTACAAACAATCCCAATCAAAATAGATAATCCCAATCAAAAGACGGTTCCAATTCCAAATCAAGGGGGTAATTCCAATCAAAAAAGGTAAAAGGTGGGGGTAAAAAGAGAGAGACAGAGGAACAGGGGTAGATAGATAGGTAGGTAGGTAGGAGAAGAACAACAATTATACTTTATCATTTTACTTTCACAACTAATTCCTCAAAACCAAAAAGAACAAACCAAAAAACCAAGGTAGGAACAAATTGTACTACTATCTACAATTTAGCCACAAAAAGGATCCTACTAAAAAAGGAACCACGTTATATCAAAACAACCTACTTTTCCTTAAAGATCCAAAGAAAAAGGTTCCTATGGTGTATATACAACAAGTGTATTATTGACAAAAAGACTCTAGAAAGGAACAACTTATTTAACATTCGCGGCATACATTATTTTAAGAAAAATTCGGCAAAAGATACAAACTCCTACCTTTTTTCGAAAAAGAAAGGAAAAAAAGATCTCCAGTCGGTAGGGAAGGTCTACTTAAAAAGAGAAGGGTATTATGTTATGAGGTGGTTAAGGAAATCGGATAAAGAGATTGATATAGCGGATCTTCTTCATAAATTTTGGGGACCGGTTAACCGAGGGGAACCGATACCAAAAGAGGTGTTAGAAACATTGTCTGACGAACCTGTACTTTCGTTTCACCTTATAATGAATTTGTTTAAGAAAGGGAAAGTTTCTAGTATAAAAGATGTACCTATAGAGATGGTAAGGAGTGTGGCAAAGATACCAGAGGGAGCTCGATATCTTGCTTCGTTTATTGATTTTAAGGGTGAGGAGATACCGGAAGAATTGATAGATGGCGCGATAGAGAACTTGTACCACGCGGTGTGGCTTATTGTGACATTACTTTCGCATGGTAAAGATTGGACAAGTATACCAAAGAAACTGGTGGATAGTGTTTTGAGTACTTCATATTCCGCGGGTATAGTAGCTAGTAGTTTATATAAAACAGGTAAAGAGGTTCCTGAGGAAGTGATAGATGCTGTAGCGAGGGATCCGTGGGAATCGTACCGTTTTTCGCGATTTTTAGAGTTTGACAAATTGAAGGTTCCAAAGAAAATACAAGAATCAGCTAAGAAGTATGAAAATTATCAAGGAGAGTTTGAAAAACAAAGTAGTTTGTCTAAATGGTTAAAATGAAGAGCTCAGAAAACGAAAAAGAAACTGAAAATTTCGACTACGGTTTAGAGTCCTGTTACATCAGTCTAACGTTATAGACAAATTCTGGGATTTTGTTAGAACAATGGGTGATTATGAAACAGCAACGGATTATGCTTTGAAAGTAAACCCACAAGATTTGATAAACAGAAATGAACAAAGTTTAATAAACAAAATTAAACAAAGTTTTAGGGAGGAAAGTATGAAAGAAAGACGATTAAAATTAGCCGCACCGGAAGATCTCGAACATTTGTACGAATTTGCCAAAAAACTACTCGAGTCAGGTAAAGAAATACCTAATGAAATAATACAAAGTATATCAAAAAGTCCTTATTATTCACGCGAATTTGCCTGGAAACTACTTGAATACGGTAAAGAAATACCAAAAGAAATAGCACAAGGTATATCAAAAGATTCTTTGGATTCATGTCGGTTTGCTGAAGAACTGCTTGAATTTGAATTAGGTAAAGGTAAAGAAATACCTAATGAAATAATACAAGGTATATCAAAAGATCCCAGATATTCGTTCTTGATTGCTATAAAACTGATTGGATTAGGTAAAGAAATACCAAAAGAAATAGCACAAGGTGTATCAAAAAGTCCTGCGTGTTCATACGCATTCTCCAGAGATTTTAACTTTGACAAATCAAAGATACCGCCAGAAATACAAGAATCAGCTAAGAAATGGCACGGATACAAAGGTGAATTTGAAAAACAAGGAGGATTATTCGTGAAAAGTAAATGGTTGAAAGAAAAATGGTTAAAGACGGTAGATTTAGAGAGTAAGCTACAGCATGTTGCACAAAAAGACCCCCATTATTCATATAATGTTGCTATAGAACTACTTAAATCGGGTAAAGATATACCCAATGAAATAATACAAGATATATTAAAAGATCTTGGGTGGTCATACAATTTTGCTATGAAACTACTTAAATCGGGTAAAGATATACCTAATGAAATAATACAAGGTATATCAAAAGATCCCAGATATTCACACTATATTGCCGAAGAATTACTTGTATCGGACAAAGATATACCAAATGAAATAATACAAAGTATATCAAAAAATTCTGGATATTCATACGGATTTGCAATGAAACTACTTGAACGTAATAAAGATATACCAAATGAAATAATACAAAGTATATCAAAAGATTTTTATTGGTTACACAATTTTGCTGTAGAATTACTCGAACGTA
>Ga0272448_1007749_pt1 | contig 11298 bp, 10 predicted proteins | sample YNPCB0191_FD_202220 | JGI IMG/M metagenome (GOLD analysis project Ga0272448, IMG submission 202220) | Hot spring sediment microbial communities from Yellowstone National Park, WY, United States - YNP-CB-019-1 | ecosystem: Environmental > Aquatic > Thermal springs > Hot (42-90C) > Sediment... | reverse complement strand
TGATATAGTTGCCTTCTTTTTGATATGATTGGGCGATAAAATAAGATGACTTCGCAGATAGATCATCTGTTTTATCTAATGCTTTTGAAAAATACTCGCGTGATTCTTTATATTGTTTTGCATAGAAAAGCACCATGCCCATATAAAAGTTATCCTCTCTTGATACAGTAATTGATGAAGATGCCCTCAATAGTTTAATTCTATCTAACGAGATACAGGCAATATTGGTATCTGTATATTTTCGTATTATCTTTTGAAATTGTGAGTATGCCTCTTGAAATCTCTGTGCCTCCTGATAGATGTAACCAATGCGATATTCTGCGAGCCTTGCTCTGCTTGTGTTTGGATATTTATCTGCGAACTTCCTGTAATTTTCTATGGAGTTATCATATTGTTTCAAGTTATAGTAGCATTCAGCCAATTGATATAAAGCCTCTATGGCGACTATACTGTTTTGATGGTCACTGAGAATTTTGCTATATTCCGTTATCGCCGATCTATAATCCTTTATCTCCTGATGACGTTTAGCTATGCGATACAAGGAAATGTCAGCGAACCTTGAATTTTTTTCATTAGCAATCGTTTGATATAAAGGGATTGCCTTTGCCCAATTATTTTGCTTTCGGTAGCAAGTCGCAGCGAAGTATAGATGCTGAGTTTTTGTATATGGGTCTTTTGCCTTGGAAGCGAGGTTTTTAAAGATAGTTACTGCACCTGAATAATCGTTTTTTGATAGAAGGTTAAGAACTCTTGACATCTCTTTGTCTGATGAGAAGCAACTTTGACATATCAAAACACCAAGAAATGAGACAACGATGATTAGACATGAAAATGCCATTAGTAAATACACAGAAATTTTTTTAATAGACACCTATATTTTCCTTTCTAAACCAATATTTATCCTGTCCAATAGACATAAACGCGAGTATTAAAAACAATGCCGATAGTTGCCCAAATACAGCCCACCACAAAATCTCCGAGAATTAAACCAAAAAAGAAAGGTATTGATTGCCGATAGGCTTTTAAGCCAGAAAACCTTAGAACTGTCCATTTACAAGTTGACGCTATAATAAGCGGTATCCATATCCTTCCGATCCCCCATTCTCCTGATACTGCATATCCGACAGGGTGTAACGTCCACCATAAAAATCTAGCTCTCATCATAAGCATAAACGTTGTAAACGCAAAACCTACAATGCTGAAAATCAATGATATAGGTTGAAAGCCTGTTGGATTTTGAATTCTAGATTCTAAGACATCAAATCCGACGCTTGCAGCCCAGGTCCTTTCAGGATAGGATTCAACTCCAACTCTGTAACCATCATGAAGGAAAGCCCAAAATCCCGATATTGAGCCAATCAGGGCAGAAAGAACAATCGCTATCGGGATCATTGAAGGATTTGTATTAGTGCGTTCTGCAAGTTTAAAAGCTTCAAGTTGAATAGGCATAGGATTTTCTCTATTAGAATATCCAGTAATCCAATGGAGCATACCGAAACCAGTTAAATTTTGAGGACCTATCCGACGAGTGCCAAGAAAGGTTATTAATATCTCGTCAGGTGTGCTACCGTGCATCGTATGTATAGGAGGTCCTAATTCAGCCCGAACCCTTGTTATCGTTGTAGATAGAGCAAAATAAATGATAAAGAAAACTATCATAAGCCATACAGACATTCCCATATAATAACAAAACATAATTAATAGAGTTGTCCCTATGATAATTCCTAACATTGCGGTTCTATATGACATAAGCCCTTCGGTGTCTTGCTCTGACCCAACAAATATCTGCTTTATTACGTTTGAAAAATGCTTTCTACCTATCCATATAGAAAATGTAAGCAAAGCAACCCATGCACCTGTTACCTGTGATTCTTCATAGGGAAATCCGGGAAGATAGGAAATTCCCATAGCACTTCCAGCGATACGTTCAACTTGCCAGAATAGATGAAAAAACCACGTTGATACGATAAGATCAAGTGGCATAAGATAACCGATACCAATTGCAAATGGATAGAAAGTGCGATTGAGGCTTGATACTGCGTTCCATGGCTTTGTCGTAAAATATTGAGTGAGATTAACGGGTTGGACAGGTATAGCAGGCACAATTGGCGCCCAGACGTGCATTTGGTTTACAAAACTCACAAATCCTGCAACAGCAAAGCCTATCCAAAGCAGTTTATTGCCTAATAATCCCCAACCTTCACTTGTCTTAGTCATCTCTAATGGCAATTGTATAATAGGATAAGTCAGCCTTTCATTCCTGACCCATTGACGACGAAGAAAGATGTTGATACATACCATAACGAAAATAAGGACAGTAGCGAACCCAGACCAAGCTAACGCTTTTGGTAGCCATGCCTTGATGTATTCAGGTATATATAATGTAGAATGCCCCTCATAGTATCCTCTAAGTATATGCTTGTTAGTTATTATTAGCCATCGCGGAAGGTAAGGTCCGAAGAGATTATCCCATTCGTTCTCTGGCGTTGCATACCAAATACCATTGCTAACGAGTGAAACTAAACATTTGATCATGTCTGTTCCATTCAAAGCAGTTGACGTGGCAAGCATCACATAAACAGTTAGCAATTCGCTATGCGACAAAGCTTTTTGTGGCGTAATTCTCAATAATGCTTGGTTTAGCAACGTGATGATAAAAAGAAAGAATATAACATTGGAGAATAGCGAAAGATCGGTTATCTCAATATCCAGAGTGCTACTTACGCCAGTTTGCCAATGACTGTTTATTATAATAACAATCAATCCAATGATAATTGAACGAATGGTAACGAATGATCTACTTTTAGTATTCCCCATTTTGTAATAAATTGAGAATAATTGGTTTTAGTTTTGAGTATTCAGCATCTTATATTTTTACATTTCGTCTATAACTTCCCTGACAATTTGAACCCATTTTGCCATTCTATTCGGTTCACCTGACAAGGTATGGACATCTTTCATAACGATCTCAACATTGCAGTTTTTTGCAATTTTCAAAGTTGTGCGAATATCGTTACGTATTAATTCCTCGTCAAACCGTTTGGTGCTAATAAGCGTAGGATTAGGCTTGCGAGAATAGACATAGTTGCGTCCTAATTGCTCAGCCATATATTCCTCATCGCACCAAGGGGATATTGAAACACTACGCAAATTGGGTATTTTTTTAAGGACGTTCCATCTACTATGGACTGGCTCACAACATCCATAATAGCATAATCCAAATTTTTCAATGACTGCAAGCTGATATGGAAAAATGAATTCTTCAAATAGATTAGGTCCAACGCCAACGGTTTCTTGTGACTCAGACAAGACCCATAAATCTTTAAGTCTGACAGGATCGCCATTTTTCCAATCAGATTTCGGCAATTCTTTGCAATATCCGCGGCTTCCAGAGCCGATATAGTCATTCTCATTGTTTAGTGATAATAAACCCTCTTTTTCTAACCATTCAGCGAAAGCGATATGATCATCGCGAAGAAAAGCCATAAGTTGATGGAGTCCTTCTGGATCGTCATACATATATAACATTAGCTTATCAAGCCCAATGAGAGTGACAGCAGGCCATGTCATGCCAACAGTCCACCAAAACCCGCCTCGTATGCGAACGCCGAGTATGCCATCAAATACCTCTTCAAGATGTGATTTCCATGCCAAAGTAGCTTCGCGATTGACAGAATATGTTCTAGGATGTAATTTATCAAAATCTTTATGTAAGTCCTTTATAGGAGGATCCCAACGATAGCTTGATAACTCTGTCCCACTATCTCCTCTCTCATATACCGCTTCACAACCATAATTGCTTACTGAGACATGCCAATTGCAGTTTATATAAGGCTCAACTACTTCATCATCTTTGATATTTTCAAAATGATAAATAGTCCGTCTAAATCCAAGTTCCAGTCCTCTTGCCCAGCCTTCCTGACATTTCAGATCAGATTCGGTCACAAGCTCGTTAAGGGCAATACCTGATTCAATAAGCACTAATGGTCGCGAACTTTCAAGCGAATTATGCTTATACCATGATTCTCTACGTTCTTGATTAATTGGACTATTTGCAATGTCCGATATTTTCTTTGCTAAATCACGCAATATTGTTAGATCGTTTTGGTTTATCTTCCACTGTGAGTTTGTAGCCATTATATCCCCTCTCTATCTTTCAGAAACTTTATTCATTCTTAGCTCATGCGCTCCATCAAGTCTCGCATATTCATAATAATAGTATATTTTGCCATCAAGTTTAATTGCGTCCATATATCTAAGCGAACCAGAGGAATATGGCGAGACGAGTATTGGAGATTGGACGCTTACATGGTGATAATTTTTAAGGTCAAAAGTCACTGCAAGCCCTGTTTTTTCTTCGTAATTTTCATTGACATCTGCCCCACCATCATAAAACACACAGAAAACTGGTGGCATATATACAACACATGTTGCCCTCGTTGCATAAGCGTTCCATCCGCTTTTAGGTGGAGACATAACATCGCCTAACCATTGCCAATTAATCCCATCTCCGCTTATCGCAAGCCCGGTATTTGACGAAGTTTTACCTGTATTGAAGACATCAGCGGTAGCGTGTAAAGAATTATCTGAACCGATACTTGGCGTAGGTGCATAACTGACAAGCATATAATACAATCCGCCGATAATCATAATATAAGGGTCTTTTACACCTTCAACTCCGCAGTTTTCTGGTGCAAGGACAAGCCTTTTTGTATCGGGATTGAAGTTTTCAGGGCTATCTGCCTCTATCATGTCAATCTTCCATTTATTGTCCTCTGGTGCAACATAGCCAATATATAGGCGATACTTGCCGTCTTGAGTTTTGACAAGTCCTGCTCTTTCAACAGATATTGACCCAAATTTATCTTTTGATGCTGTCCAAATCTCCCTAAAATTAATACCATCAGTGCTTTCTGATATACCGCATTCATAACCGCGACCGAGTTCTCTTGGTTTCCTTCTGCGATAGTATAGATAGAATTTGCCTTTTTCATTGTCATATATTACGCTTGGCGCTCCGATCCAATATCCAGAGCCGTTTCCGGGCGGATCATAAATCTTAATGCCATCCTCTGGATTAAATAATGGAATAATACTAAGCCATCTTTTGCTTTCGTCTGTCATTTTAGAAACCTCCTACCATGTCAAGCGATATTTTCTCCCCCCGCCAAGATCGATGACACGTCCCTTTTCAGTATTTTCTTTCGGTTCTTCTTGTTTTTTAGGTGTTTCCTTCTTACTATCTATATACTCTCTAATCTGCCTCATACCGTCTTTTAATGCATAAGAATATAGAAAGACATCAGCAGAATAAGCGATACAACGGAAACCTTTATTGATCATCTCAATCGCTTCTTTAACAGTGATGGGAATATATCCGGGTGCTACGCCATATTTTTCACAGGCATTTAATATCTTATCCAAAGCCCTTAAAAATTTAGGGTGATCATACTGCCCGGGAATGCCCAAAGAAACGGTCATATCTGACTGACCTATCCATGCGACATCAACGCCTTCAACAGAAAGTATCTGATCAACATTATCAACGGATTTAGCGGTCTCTGTTTGAACTATTATCAGGATTTCCTCGTTAGCTCTTTTAATTCCAACCGATATATCTCCGCCTTTGTAATCGTCATGTGCGATACCAAATGCAGACCCACGAATGCCTGCTGGAGGATATTTTGTAGATTCCATTATTTTTAAAACTTGATCTCTTGATTCTACTCTTGGGATCATCAATCCCTGCGCCCCTGCGTCCAATGGGCGTGACATAAGAAAGTACTCTGTATCTTGGACACGCACAATTGGAGTTATGCCTGCTGCTTTTGAAGATAATATCGCCTGTCTTATGTTCTCTTGTGTGAAACTTGAATGCTCCATATCAAAGATGATATAGTCATAGCCAGCATTTGCTATCATTTGACCTATACCGGGTGTAGCAAATTCCAACACAAAATGTCCAATAGCGATCTCTCCTTGTTTTAGTTTAGCTTTTGTTTTATTCTCCATATTTTAAACCCTTTCCATTTTGATCTTTTCTATTAAACCTTCTAATTCATTTATGAATAATAGTATTTCTCTTGCTCTCCTTCTTCTATAATCAATGATCTCATCTATCATATTTCTATACCATCTTTTTCAATCTCTTTATATATAGGCATTAAAACACCTTTAGAATTCCAAAATGCTTTTGAATGGACAATAATTCCAAGAACAACATCATATTTCAATTCAATATCAAATCCAATGTCAATTATTTCTTCCTCAATAGATATATCAGGCTCTTGTTCCAAAAGCACTATTATATCTAAATCAGAATAATAATCTCCCTCTCCTCTTGCTTTTGATCCAAATAAAATGACGCTTGCTTTTCCAAATCTTTCTAATATTCTTTTTTGAAATTCCTTAATTGCAACATTTTCATTTTCAGATAAAGCTACTGGCATCTTCAAAGATTCCTTTAAAATGAAAGAATTTATATTTTGTCGTTAAGATTAAAGACGGATTTAGCTGTTTCGCATAATACTTTATTATTATCTTCTCTACTGAGTTCCAAAAGATCAATTTTCAGTTTCTCAATAGGATAGTTTGATATCCAATCCGATCCCATCATAACCCTGTCTGCACCTAATTTATTGATCATCTGACCGATAAGTTGACCACTGCACCAAGAAGGTTCAAGATAGATGTTTTTGCAAATCTCCGCTATTGATATTGCATCTTGCGTATATAATATAAATCCAGCATGAGCCATTATTATCGGCAGATGAGGAAATTCCCTCGCACGAGATAATAGCCTTGTAGGGCTAGCGAAGGGAACTCCCATACCTGTGTGAACCATTATCGGGATATTAAATGCAGTTGCCGACTCAAAAGCAACTCTACCATCAACAGATAACGGATCAACTGCCATTTCAAGAGGATGTAATTTCAGCCCGACAAAACCAAGTTCTTTTACGCAACGTTCAACTTCCCTGAAATACTCATCACGGTCTATATGCGGAGAAAACGCCATCATACCAAATATCCGCTTCGGATGACGAACAGACGCCTCGTATATATCGTCATGGTATTTCCTATAATCGCCAGGACCAATAAGCGGTTGGACGATACTGACATCAACACCGTATTTGTCCATACCGTTAATAAGTTCTTCTTCTGTGAATTCATGATCAAATACCCGAGATATGCCTATATGTGCATGTGCATTTATTATCATTTTTTAACCTCTTCATTGCGTTAATCGCACATTTTAAATAATCCAAAAGCCCTTATTTGAGGCGGATATTGCGATTTCTTTATGTCTAAGCGAACCTTAGTTGCGGTAATCGGAGAGAATCTATCAAGTTTCTTATGTCCAATAGTTGTCCCGTTGACAATAGTTTTCCATTCTCTACCGTCATAAGCGGAAATAGAATATTCTTCAACCCTTTGACCAAGCGGGATATACTCTTTGACCATTGATACGTCAAATGTCACAGGCTTTTGAAGATCGATCTCAATGACACCAGTTGTTTTGTTGTCCTTTGGCATCCAATAAGTATCTTTTCGTCCATCTGTCACATTAGACGCAGGAAATTCCTCGCTATCTGCTATGGCAGGTTTGCCTAATGCGAGATCAACACTGAAAGTCTTGTCTAAAAACTGACGAAATTCCGCAAGCCGTTTAACATCAGGGTCAGCGAACAGCCCGCGATTATTTGGCGGAACATTAAGCAATAAAACGCTATTACGTCCTACGGATTTGAAATATATGTCAACGAGATGATCAAGTGATTTTACCTGTGAATCTTGGCTTGCATGCCAGAACCAGCCCGGTCTTATGGATACATCACATTCCGCAGGATACCAAACTTTGCTAGTGGCATTTGGATGAAAAACAGGATTTGGGTCTTGGACGCTCCATTCTGTTTCTCTTGCAACTCCGTCTTCATTACCTACCCATCTAATATCGGGACCACATATAGCGATCAATGCATCTGGCTGAATCTTCTTAACTGTATCATAGAAACCAGCCCAATCATATTCCTGACGTTTGCCATTAGGTCCTTCTCCGCATGCACCGTCAAACCAGACTTCCGCTATTTCACCATAATTTGTCAATAATTCCTCAAGCTGATTCTTGAAATATTGGTTATAAACTGGCGAATTGCCGTAACTTGGCTCGTGCCTATCCCAAGGGGAGAGATAAAATCCCATTTTGATCCCTGCTTCTCTGCAAGCATCTGATAATTCTCTCATTACATCGCCTTTGCCATTTTTCCAACTGCTATTTTTAACGGAGTGTTCAGTCCATTTGCTCGGGAAAAGGCAAAATCCGTCGTGGTGTTTAGCTGTCAATATCATATATTTGAATCCAGCGTCTTTGGCGACCTGAACCCATTGACGTGCATCTAAATCTATGGGATTAAATATTTTCGGGTCTTCTTTGCCGTTTCCCCATTCTTGATCAGTGAAAGTATTTACCCCAAAGTGAAGGAACATCGTTAATTCCGATTCTTGCCATTCAAGTTGTTTTGGAGATGGTGTTACTATCATATTTACTCCTTTAATTTTTCCAATCAAGTAAAACGCCTGTATATGTTTCAGGGTGATTTAGCAATCCCTCATAAGCTTCTTTTATTTGTTCAGGCTTTAATTTATGTGATACTAATGGTTCAATTTTCAATTCTCCGCTTCTGATCCAATCAAATATCATCTCTTGTTTAGTGAATTGTGAAATTCCTTTTGCCCCTTCTGGATACATAGGAATACACCATTCTAAAGCCCCGCGAATTGTTATCCACCTCAGATGGACATCTGATAATAGTTCAGTTAAATTGCCTTGGACTTCAACTCTTGGCGAACCAAGAATGATGATCTGACCAAATGTAGCAGTTTCTCTTAACGCTTGCATTATAACTGCACTATGTCCAACAGCGTCAACAGTGATATTTGCCATCGCCCCATTTGTTATCTCTGCGATAGCTTTATGGACTTCATCAGCACTTCCGCCAATCGTCCATTTTATCCCGCATTTTTCAGCTAATTTGCGTCTATACTCCACAGGGTCTACACCAATGACTTTACAACCTTTTAACTGAAGCATTTGACAGGCTAAGTTTCCTACAAGTCCAAGTCCAAAGACAGCGACCCAAGGATTTTCCTTTATCTCAGCGACTATAAAAGCTGTTGCTGAAACGCCTGCCATTCTTGAAGCAGCTGCTATTCCCGGATCAATGTCATCAGGAACTATCTTAACTAAACTTGTCTCTCTATAACGTAGTGCAGACGCATGATTTCCGTATGTAAAGACTCTGTCACCGACTTTGGCACGAGTTACACCTTCTCCAACTGCTTTGACTATGCCAACGTTTGCATAACCAGATCGCCATGGATAAGCACACCATGACCCTGGTTGAAAAACCTTTGGTTCTCTACCTGTGTAATTTGCCAGTTCTGTCCCTGTGCTTATAAATGTATATTCTGTTTCTATAAATAGCTCGTTAGTAGCAAGATTTTTTTCATCTAATTCTGATTTTTGAAGTTCAACTTGATTTTGTCCTGTTATGACAACTTGTTTAACTTCCAAAGCCTTATCCTCCTTATACTTCCTATCCCTGCTACGAAAGGGGTAAACTATAACAAGAATCCATTAAATATTTTTAACCTTCTGTAAGTATTATAAAATATGCTAACATCAGTGTCAATCAAGAATATACTGAAGATCGGACATGAGTTCGGACAATTTATTATCTAATTAAATTGTCTAGGGAAATCCCTCTAAATCTCCCCTTTTTATCATCGCTATTATAGCAAAACTCTGTCAGTCTTTGTTCCCATGCGTTTTTCTTTTTGTCAATGAGTTTATCATCATCCTCAAACAGAAAGGCTAAAAAGAAAGCAACAGAGGTAATAGCACATGATTTTATGATAACCATAGCGAAACTCCATAGAGATAGAAGATAAGCTTGAGATTTTGTGAGAACAGGCAATTGTTTTTGAATATTATTTCTCCATTTTTTAATTTGTTTCTCGTAAGATACTTCATCTTTAGATACTTTATCTTTAGATATTTTATCTTTTTTGATTTATGGTATACTTTTTTATGTTTGCTGGGCATTTGGTGTCTCCTTTTGAATTGTTTATGTTTAATTAATATTATGTTTAATTAATATAATGAATTATACTCTAAAAGGAGAGAAAAATCACTAATTGCCTATCTTTTCTATATCTTAATACCCAAAAAACCTACCCTTGAAAACCTTTTTCAAAGGGGGAGACTAAAAGCCATTTTTTCAAAGAGGGGATTCCTAAAAGTCTCCCTTTGGAAAAGAGAGATTTAGAGGGATTTCCCTAGATAATTTAATTAGATAATAAATTGTCCGAACTCATGTCCGATCTTCAGCATAATAGTGTTGAAAATGAACACGCTATCATTTATAATGATAAATGAACATTCTTTTTGATGTTTATTTGGAGGTGGTAAAAATAAACAATGAAAAGAAAACTGCCCTTGTCCTTTCAAGCGGAGCAATGATGGGATCATATCAATGTGGCGTCCTGAAAGCATTTAGACAACATAATTTAGAATTTGATGTTTTGATCGGATCAAGTGCAGGGGCTTATAATGGCATAAGATACCTGTCTAACCAGATGGATATTTGCGAGAGAATATACGTAGATGATCTGACAAATGGCAGGTTTTTTAACAAAAAAAATTTCTTAATTCCCGGCAAAAATTTTATGGACTTGAACTATCTTGTTGACGAAGTATGCAGAATGGAGTCCAGAGTTATTGATATGGACAAGGTGATGAGGTCAAAGTCTGAGTTTTACATAACAGCATTTGAGTTAGACACGATGACGACGAGGTTTTTTGATGCGAAAAAATATGATATATTTCTTTTGTTAAAAGCTACCGCAGCGATACCTTATGTTTACAGAGACAAAGTCATTATTGACGGCAAAAGATACATTGACGGCGGAATGTTTGAACCGATACCAATAAGAAAAGCCTTGGAACTTAAATGCAATAAGATATTCGTTGTCCTTAATACTGCGTTAAGTCAGACAAATAAAAGAAAAAGCGGTTTCTTGAATAAATTACCGGGACGTATACCTAAAATAATGGCAGAACATAACAGGATCAAGCACGAATTAAATGATTTTCTTTATCAAAAACACGAAGGAATTGAGATTATAGTTATTCGTCCAAAAGAACCAATACCAGCTACCCGATTTACTTCGGACAGAGATATAATACAAACTTGCGTTGATATAGGCTATAAAGATGGATTGGATTTCATTAATACA
>Ga0272448_1007747_pt1 | contig 11302 bp, 9 predicted proteins | sample YNPCB0191_FD_202220 | JGI IMG/M metagenome (GOLD analysis project Ga0272448, IMG submission 202220) | Hot spring sediment microbial communities from Yellowstone National Park, WY, United States - YNP-CB-019-1 | ecosystem: Environmental > Aquatic > Thermal springs > Hot (42-90C) > Sediment... | reverse complement strand
ATCATGAAGACCCTCAACCTCGACGGTGTCGGGGAGTTCTTGCTCATGGCGGCCACGCTGGCGTACCACAAGTCGAAGATGCTTTTGCCCGAGACGGACCAGAAGGCCGACGAGACCGACGAAGAGGCATTCGAGTCGCTCGAGGAGTTGCGGCGCCGTCTTATCGAGTACCAGCGCTACAAGGAAGCAGGCGAGCAACTCTATTCCCGCCCGATGTTGGATCGCGACGTCTTCAAGGGCGGGGCGGGAAGAGTCCTGGACGGTTCTCATGAGGAAGAGGCGAGGCTCCCGTTGCGGGCCTCCTTGTTCGACCTTCTCGATGCCTTTCGGGAGGTGCTCAAGCGCGCCCCTGCAGAGGTATCCCACGAGGTGAGGCAGGAAAGGATCCGGCTGCTCGACCGGATCGTCGAGGTCCTGGATCATATCCTCGGCCGGGGCAGGGTGAGATTCGAGGAACTCTTCGAGGGGACGCCGACACGGATGATGATCATCGTCACGTTTCTGGCCGTTCTCGAACTCGCCCGGCTCAAACTCGTACACGCCTATCAGACACAGCCGTTCGGGCCGATCGATCTCGTTCCCGTGGCGGGAGCGGTCGACCACAAGGCGATTCTCAAGGAGGGATTGAGACTCGATGAATCCTGAGGAGAGCACGTCCCCGCCGGCTCCAGATCCGGCTCGAGAGCACGCTCAAGAGGAACTCGGAGAACCAACGCGAGAGGAAGCCCAGGGCCTGCCGAGAGAGAAGGCCCCGTGTTCCTTGAGGATCGAGGAGCTTTCGGCCATTCTGGAGGCCCTCCTGTTCGTCTCGGAGAATCCCCTCACCCTGGAAAAGCTTCAGGGAATCCTCGAGGGGTGCGACAGGAGCCGGATCCAGGAGGCCTTGAAGCTCTTGCGCGACCGTTATGCCCTCGCAGGGGGCGCGCTGGAGATCGTGGAGGTCGCCTCGGGGTTCCACGTCAGGACAAAACCAGAGTTCGCACCGTGGCTGAGACGGCTCAAACAGCAGAGGCCGCCTCGGTTGAGTCGCTCCTCGTTGGAGACCCTCGCCATCATCGCCTACAATCAGCCTATTACCCGCGCTGAAATCGAACACATCCGGGGTGTGGACTCGATGGGGGTGCTCGGCTCTCTGGTGGAAAAGCAGTTGGTGAGGATCATCGGCAGAAAAGACGTCCCTGGCAGACCGCTCATCTACGGGACGACCACCGAGTTCCTGGAGGTCTTCGGGCTCAAGAACTTGAAGAGCCTGCCGACCCTCAAAGAAATCGAGGAAATGTTGGGTCCGGCCGCGCCCGACCGGGCTGACCGTCCGGAGCAGGAGGGGGGCGAGGACACCTCTCAGGCTGTCGTGGGTGCGGGGCGAGATGGCCTTTCCGGAACTCAAGGAGGGGAGGCTGGGCACGGAGGCGAGGGCCGGCCTCGCTGCGGAGAAGAGGCACGATCGGGTCCTTCCCAAACCTCCGGCGGCGACACGGAGCAGGAGGTCGAGGAGGTGAGCACAGAGGAGATAGATGAAATCCTCAGGGAGGCCCGGGCGCGTTCCAGGAGTGTCCGAAAGGAATGTGGGCTGAGCGATGGGGGTGGCCAAGAGCCGGCCCCCGATAAAGAAGCGTAAGGGGTCTTGGAACCAGGGCGTGGGCGCCGATTCAGCGCCGCATGCAGGTACGATGGAGAGACTCAACAAATTTCTTGCCAGAGCCGGCGCAGGATCGAGGAGGCGTGCAGAGCAGCTCATCCGTGAGCGGCGTGTCAGTTTGAACGGCCGTGTGGTCGAAGACCCTGCCGTGCGCGTGGATCCAGAGAAGGATCACGTCAGAATAGACGGCAGGCCCGTATCCGCCCCCTCCTCCCGCATTTACCTCGTGTACCACAAGCCGAGAAACGTCGTGTCCACCATGGAGGACCCCCAGGGCCGGCCCTGCGTGGGCGATGTGCTCAGGAAGTTCAAGGGGAACCCTGTGCCTGCCGGGCGACTTGATTTCGACGCCGAGGGTCTCCTGCTGTGCACGAACGACGGCGATCTCATCCAGCGGTTGCTCCACCCGCGCTACCACATTCAAAGAATCTACCGTGTCAAGGTCAAAGGGCTACCTGAGTCTCGAGCCCTGGAGAAGATAGAGCAGGGGATGTTCCTCGACGGTGCGAGAACCATCCCCGCCCGAGTGCGGATCATAAAAAGGGGGGCCAAGAACTCGTGGCTTTCTCTGATCCTCTACGAGGGAAGAAACCAGCAGGTCAAACGAATGCTGGAAAAGCTCGGACACCCGGTCCTCAAGCTCAAACGGGTGGGTTTCGGCCCTCTCAGGATCACTGGCATCCCTCCAGGCGCCTACCGAAAGCTCTCTCCCAGCGAGGTCCTCAAACTCAAGGAATCGCTCGGGGATTGACAAACCGGGGGGCCACTCCTAGAATCTACAATGACGATACTGACGATGCGTCGATTGTTGCGGGGTAGAGCAGCCAGGTAGCTCGTCGGGCTCATAACCCGGAGGTCGCTGGTTCAAATCCAGCCCCCGCTACCAATGACTCGAGGGGGTTATGGGGTCGGCCCTAACCCCTTTTTCTTTGCCTCTTTCGTGCTGCCTTGGGCCAGCTCTGGCGCCCTGGTGCCTATGGTCGAGCCAGGATCCCTCCTCCTCTGATACAGAGGCCCTCTTGTCACTCTAGGCACCCACGAGGCGGCGTGCCTGCTCGCCGCACCAGGACAAGACCTCGCCGCACTGCAAGGAAGACTCGAGGAAGGACCGGAGGTCCTCGGCCGAGGCAAAGCTTCGCGACGAAATCTCCTCGCAGCGCATGGATCCGAACTGCCTCTGAAACCGCTCTGCGAGGAAGCGGGATGTGGCAAACGCCTCGCGCGGGGGCGGCCCGGGGTGCCTGTGCCTGAGCAGATTCCAGTGACCCCTGATAAAGGCGGCAGTGACGGCCGCCCGGCTCGTGACCCTTGCGTCATACCCGTATTTGAGGCCGATGGCGAGGATACCACCGAGCAATGCGCCGCACACTGCGCCCGTGAGCGCAATCCCTCCTGCCAGACCGGTCGTCGCCCACCTCAGCGAATCGGTAAAACCGATCTGCTCCGGGTAGACCATCTTGAGGACCGTAAAGGTACAATGAGGCTCTCCTGGCCCCCCGCCGGCCTGTTCCCCTTTTTCTTCTCGTGCGCTCTCTCGTTTGTTCGCGGCACTGAGTTCCTCGCGAAGCCTCTCGGTCAGAAAGCCTGCTGCCAGACCAATGTGTTCGAGGCATCGGAGAAGCCTGTCCCCGGGGATCAAGTACCGGAGAAGTCCGCGTGCCGTGGAGAAATCGACCTGTACCCGCTCGCGGCAGAGGCTCGTCCCGAACCTGCCCTCGAACCAGCTCTTGTACGAGGCGGCGACTCGCTGAATGGCCTGCTCCCTGGCTCGGGGGCTCTGATACCCGGCCGTCGAGAGGAGCCCTCCGATCGCCAGAACACCGGCACTGACCACTCCGCAGGTCTCTCCGCACCCTACGACCCCTCCCTCGAGGTTGGTTGCAGCCCTCATGAGTACAGGGTCTCTGTTGCAGAAGACGTCCTCCATGCTCAACAATGTCGCGTGCGCGCAGTTTTGCGCCCGCAAGAGATTCAGTCGCGCCCGTTGCCGAAGCGCCCAGCCCTCAGAGCCCATATCCACCCCCGGGTACCCAGGCCTTGCCCGAACCAGCTCGTCCCGAGTGTAGGTATTTCACAACAAGGAAGTTTTTTCAATTCACGGCGACACACCTCGAGGACCTTCCTGCCGGGTCGGTCGCCTCTGAAAGGCATGCCGGTCGTTTTACTGCTCCGCGAGCAGCAGAAGCCGGGCAAGATCGGGGCGGAGCCGAGGGCGGGCTGGAGGCGAGGCCGCGCATGACCGATTGCCATTTTGTTGCCGGTGGGCATAGGGCCCTCCTACAGCGATCTTTCCGGCCTGGAGTGATAGTAAACGATCCGTCCGAGATTCTTGAGCAGGGAGAGCGCCCCCCAGGAGGGCTTGGCCCAGTGCTCGGGTCTGACCGTGCTCAGAGGGTCGCCCAGCCGCTCGCAGTCGAGAGAGAATCCCTCCTGTCGGAAAAGGGCCGCCAAATAGGGGATCTCCTGAGGGCGGTAGCCCATGATCTCGGCAAGGAGGAAATCTGCGCAGAGTGCGTCGTCCGAGGTGATCAGGACGCCCGTCTCTTTAGGCCTGCCCAGCGGCCCGTCGCCCTCGATGCTGGTGGTTGCGTCCACAACGACCAGATCGGGTGTCAGGTGACGGTAGAGATCGAGAAAGATCTGACCCTGGCGGTCGGCAAAGCCCTTGAGATGATACCGGAACAGCTTGTGAACAGCAGGGGTCAGGCCGAAGAGGTTCTTGACCGCGCCTGTGATTTTGAAATAGCCGTGGGTCTTGGCCACTGGAATGTCGATAAGGACATGGGGCTCGAGGAATAGGGCGGGTATGGGTTCTTTGCCCATCCTTCCGCCGAAGTCGTACTCGCGGAGGGGCTCTCTGCTGAGATCGACGAGCCGGACGTCCTTCTCCAGGAGGAGCCTCTCGTGAGGGCTTCCCCTGCAGAGTTGACCGAGATCCCACCAAAAGATCGAGCCGCTCTCCACAACGAGGATCTGTGCTTCGGGCGCGATATCCCGCACGAGATCGATCACTGCACCGAGCACCTTCGCGCTCGTCTGGGTGCCGGGATGCCCTTTTGCCCCACCGGCAAGATTGGGTTTGAGCAAAACCCTAGGCCCCTTTCGTCGCAAGAGATCGCGAAGGTACTCCTTGCCTCCCCAGTGACTCAAGGAGGCCTCGAGTGCGTCCTTTATGTTTCGGCTTCCCACTCTGGTCGAGGAGACGACCCTTCGGCGCCCTGAGAGCCTCTGCTGGTCCTCCTTTGACCAGCGGTGATCGAGCTCCTTGCCGAAGCGAAGGAGGAGCAGGGCCATGACGAGGAGCGCAAGGGCAAACCCTGCAAGCAGAAGCGGGAAAAGCGGCTGGTGAGAAAAAAGAGGCCGGGCGGTGCCTGCCTGGAACTCGGCCAGTGTCCCCACAAAAACGAGCCTCCTCGAGAAGACCGCAAGGAGCAGGAGAAGAACCGCGAGGGAGTACCCAAGGAGCCTCAAGCCGGCCTGCTGGCCTTTGGTGTCTGCACTCTTTGCGCCGATACCGAAGCCTGCCGCCATGAAAAGGTAGTAACAGCCGAACGCGAGAAACACCCACGCCGGGGGGACCTCGCTCGCCTCGAGCCAGTACATCCAGCACCAGTCAGGGAAGATCGCGTAGCAATACACGGCAAGGGGCATGCAGAAGACGGACTGGAAGAGCAACGCTGCGAGAAAATAGCGGTTCCGGAAGAGCGTGCCCGATTTCCTGCACTGGCGGGATGTGAAGACACCGAAGACCAGGCCGACCAGAAACAAGAACCCGTAGTCCGCCCACACGGTCGTCATGGAAGCGCCTCATCGATCGATGAGATCGAGAGTGAAAGAGTAGGGACCTTTTTTTCGAGACCGACCATTCGAGGATCGAGGTCCCTACCCCATGGAGATTCCCGCCGGGGTGTGTGCGACTATCGTATGTCCGGTTGCTCCTCGATATAAGGAAGGTGGTCGCTATAGCCGTTCAGGCAGGCTTCGTACCGGCCTTCCTGACATGTGCTCTCCCCTCTTCTCAGGAGTGCAAAGGTGTGGTTCGATGGGACGCCCGCTGCCTCGTACGCCTCGAAGTCGGTAGTGGAATCCCCGTATCCGTACAAGAAGACCCGTTGCTCCTCTTCGATAAGCCGGTGGAGCGTTGTGATCTTGTAATTCAGGGTCTGATCGTCATCGAGCAGGAGCGTGGAAGACATATAGAGAGGGAGTTGGGGGAAGTGGTTCCTCCTGATCCAGTCTTCTGTCCCTCCCCTAATGAGCTCTGGCCTTCCTGTCACGTAAACAACCCTATAGCCCTTGTCCACGTATAACTGCACCGCGGCTGCAGCATCGGGTCGGGCGATGAATGCGTCGATCAATCCCGTCCCTACAGTGAGTGTGCCGTCGATATCGAAGACGACACTGGCGACCCGCGCCGGTGCAGCCTTGTCGGAGCCTCCGCATCCCCCCATCGCCCAGGCAAGGAAACAAAGGAAAGCATACGGCCTCGTCATGTCGGACTCCTCACTTGGAGGGGATCGATACGAGCGCAACGATTGCAGAACGCCGGCTATGCCGGCTCATTGGTCGATCATCCAAGAAACGAGCTGAACGCGGCTATTATAAGAGCCAAAGCTGTCCCAGTTCAACAGGAAGTGGATGGGCGAGGGACTCTGACCCCTACCGAACCCACCGGGCGTACCAGTAGGCATAGCGGAAATCGACCCCGGGCAGCAGGCGGCTGCCGTCCCCGCCGCCGTTCGGCACGTACGGGTTGGAGCGCCAGTGGTAATTGCTGGGAGGCCGCACCGCATGGGGGATCGGCTCGCGAGTGATCAGGTCGTTGTTCCGCCCCGCGTTCCCTAATACGGTTACCACGGTTCCGTCATCGAGGGTACAGACACCGGATGCGATTTCCTCCTCGTCGCAGTTCGTGACCGGCTCGTCCCAGTAAGGCGGCTCTCTGAAATCGTATAGGGTTCGTATGCCGCGCTCGATGGCCGCCTGATCAGGTGCCTGCACCATGGGGTTGAACGCCGAGGCACCCGAGAGTGCCGCGGCATAGGTGAAGTCGAAAAGACTGTAGGCGTATTCTTCTGGCTGCCTGGTGAGCAAAGGCGGGATGTTCGGGTAGAGGAGCACGGCAGTGGCATAGCGCACCCGATTCCTGACCTTGGCGCTGTCGATGTAGCGCTGGGCGAGCAATGCGCCCTGGAATGCCATGTTGGTGGCGCTGAAATTGGTGATCAGTCCAAGATTCACCCCCAGTTGGTTCCCTTCTGCGATCCTGTCGAGCTGACGCCGGCCGATCAGCGTCTCGTAGAGGTACTCCTCCAAGACGGGGTCTTCGGAACAGTAAGCCAGGGCGGCGACTATGCCGAGGGACATGAGGGCATACATCCCGTTCTTTATGGGCAGCCATGCCAGATACACCCTGTCCCAATTGTTCTCATTGAGGTAGCCATGATAGGTCGTTCTGCCGTCGGCGTCGAGGATCTCGAGGTCGAAGGCCTGGCCGTTGCTCCCTATGCCGCCGGTACGCTCCACCATGAGGCTGCGGCCTATCAGGCTCGCATACCCCTGGAGTCTCGCCTTGATGTCGTCGTCGAACGTGGGATCGGTCTTGATCACCTCCCAGAGCGCGGCGAACGCCGCGGCCCAGCCAATGAACTGATCCCTGCTGCAGGAATCGATCCAGATGTAGTTCGGGTAGCGCCTGTCGGCCGAGTTGTCGGCCCGGACCGTACCGTTGTTCTTTTCAGGAGGCAGAGGGTTTCCCTGTTCATCGAACAATGGCGTGGTCTGCTCGTTGCGGGAAGAAGAGGGTATGTCGGTGCGGTTGAATCCCCGTGCGATCACCCCGGGGGTCCCGGTGATCTCGATCGCGACGAAGAGCGCCTCGATATCCCGCAAAAGGAATCGACGGGCACGGTCCACCTCGTCGTCGGGATATCCCCGGTCGCGCAGCGTGCCGTAGCGGTACGCGTCCGCAGCGATCCCCACGCCTGCATAGAGCCCTGCCACAGGTTGGTACTCTGTGATCACGTCGAAGAGGCCCCTTCCTGACCACTCCTCGAAATCCCATCCGTCCGTCTGGTCGAGAAACTCGGCGATCGCTCGGCGGTCCTGAGGATGCTCGAGGGATACCACCACGTCGGAGTTGATGCCGTTTCCCGCGCAGTTGAAGACGAGGTGTTGCCGGTCGTAGCGGCGGGCCTTGTTTTCCAGCACCGGATCGTAGCCCTGTTCACCCGGTCCCGGCAGCAGGGAAGTGCCCCGGTAGGGGGTGCACGCGCAGGGCAGAAAAAGGAGCGTGACGAGGAGAACGGCAAGGGCCGAGGCCAGAGAAAGCCATGCACCTTTGAATGTCATAATCTCCTCCGGAATATGCCCGGAAGGGCCCGTCTGAAATTGTCCTGCGTCAAAGGCCTGTGACGCTTCCTTCGGTCGGGTTCCTTGTGCGTTTCTGCCCCTTGCCAGCGGCCGAGAGTGTCGTGGCCATCAGTTCTCTCCTCTCATGGGCGCCCTCCCGCTCTTGGGAGACCGTCCCTCGGTCTCAAGTGCCGGGAGATGGTCTCCAGGGTAATCCGAGGCGAGCCCGAGCACGTATCCCCCTGCCCATGCAGTCAGTCCGGCGGCAAGGGCCACGGATGTCCTGGCCTGCTCCTCTGCGCTCCCCACCCAGGCATTCATGCTCGAGAGCACGAGCGCCTGGCATACTGCGAGGAAGCCCGCACTGAGATCGAGGAGCTGCGCGTAATCCCCTGGGGTCATACCTTCAGTAGAGAGAACCCTGCTCCAGAGTGCGTATCCTGTTTCGTACGCGGGCGGCCCGTAGCGGTCCAGTTTGGTCTTCATTTCCTGCCACGGACCGTTACGAGGCTCGATGAGATTCCCGGCAGAGGGGAGGAGGTCGTCTCGAAGAGAGAACTCCGGGGTGCGAGTCCTGCAATCGAGGAAATGGGTGCAGAGAAGATAATCGTGTGGAGGCTCGGCCCCATCCGGGAAACGTTCGAGGATACTCTGGAGGTACCCGAGGTTGTATCCATAAAGAGCGATGAACGAATCCAGCGCGCCGAACAGGAAACGCTGCAGGAAGGAGGCGTCGGCGCTGAGGGCAATGCCGTTGAGCGCGCGGACAAGGCCTGCCACCAGCGGAAAGATGCTCTTTGCATCGAAGCGAAATGACGGCCGGCTGCTGCGAAGGGATACGCGGCCAGAGGGCACCGGGGAGAGGCTCCCCTCGAGCCAGACGCCGCCAAAGAAGCCGGAGAGATAGAGCAGGCCTCCCACATCCTGGAGGCGTGCCGGCCCATCCCTGACGATCCCACCAAAGCATTCCAGGGGGAGATAGGAAAAGAGAAAGGCGGGGACCTCTTCTTTGCTCCCCCCTTGCACGATGAAGTCGGTGGCAAGCCTGTCGAGCAGCTCCTGGTCGATCCTCAAGGTCGCATTGTCTTCGAAGGGGTATTCCGGAACGACGACGTGGACATCGACAGGACGAGCCGGCAGGTGTGCAGTGCCGGTTCCGCTGCATGCCCACAGGGAAGCGAGGGCGAGGAGGCACGCACATCCATGCATAAGGCCTTGGAAAGCAATGCGGAGTCGGGACTTCCCAGCCGAGGGGTTCACTGCCGGGGATTTCGAGAAAGAGCCGGCGTCGGGCATGAGCGCCTCCTCGCCCTTCGTACTTCAGCACCAGATCGAGAGGCGATGGGGTTACTATAGAAGCTTTGCAAATGTATTGAAAGAGGTACGCAGTCTCTCCTGCCGGGGAAAACGTGGAGGGCAATCGAGCGATGGAACCCCCCTCCGGGCTGTGGAGGGCGAGCTCTCAGCATGCGCCTTGGTTCCCGGGTGAGCTGGGATAGAGGCATGTGCGGCGCTGGAATCGGCAGTGAGGCTCGTTTGGGCATTTTGGGGCGCTTTTTCTAGAGATCGAAGCCGTCCGTGCTCGCCCGGCAATGCCGCCCGCTCGCCGTGAACGGACCCCTCGGCCGAAATAACGGGATATGGAGAGCCGGGGGCACACTCGATCCGGCTCAGGGGACGCGTACGTGAGAAGCCCCCTGCGGTCTGCCGTTACGGCCTCGAAGCCATTTGATAAGGCAGACCGCGGCAGTGGGGCATGCCAGCGCGATGATCTGGTTCAGGGGGAGGCACTGGGTCCACGCCGGGTCTTTAGACCTTGATGTCAGAGTAGATGCCGTAACACCCCACTCCTCCAGGCGGTCGGCCCGGAGCCAGTCAGGTATCGCAAGGTCATCGAGAGAGGCACCCCTGAGAGTCACCTTCCTGGTTTCCCCGAGTCCGAGGTTGTGGGCGATCACGAGTTGTTTGAGGGTATCGGGGCCGTATCCGGCAATGCGGGCTGCGACACTGTCAGCCGCGGCAAGGTCGGTGCTGGCGAGCATGAAGTACTTACCGGCCCGGTTGCGCTTCTTGAAATCGATCGTGACCCCGCCTGATCCCGGCAGGTCGATCGGAACGGTTTCATCCCATTTGTGCGGACCGTTCTTCTCGAGCCCGATGCTTGCCTCTATGATGGCGAAGTCTTGCGCGCCCTTTTCCTTGCGCGACCTCAAGACATCCAGGTAGCAGCCGGCGATCCCGGCGTTCTGGACGCCGCCACAGGCCGTCTCGGCATAGGATACGTGAAGAAGACCGCGGGAGGGTTCCCCTATGACGCGGTAGGGCAGAAGGGGGGTTACGCCCAGCAGGCATTTCATGGAGAGCGTCAGGCCGGCCCACTGATGGGCCTTGAGCACGGGGATCGAGATCACGTGATCCGCCTCGTGAAAGCTTCGGGCGACAAGAAGCCCCTCTGTCAAAGGCGGTTTTGTGCACGATGAGGGCACCCTGGTCCATTGGTCGGCCTCGTTCAGGCACACAAGCTCGACCTTGTCGCCGTAGGTGGTGTTGAGATAGGAGACCGCGGCCGCAAGATTGGTGGTGCCGTGGAACGTTGTGCCCGGCAGAAAACGTACTGTCTCCCACGACCAGCTCACCCCCTGTGCGCCGTCGCCGATCGTGACCTTGGAGGCCCCTGCCAGCAGACACTGCTCGGCGACCGCCGCCACGATCTCAGGCTTTGTGCACTCGCCGGTCGCGGGGTCGAAGCCTTCGAAGATACCGAGACCCACAAAGTTGGGCTTGATGAAGACCTTGGCGCCGAGCAGGGCGTTGCGAGCGATCCCTAGGGCCTGTGTGCTCTGGACAGCCATGGAGCAAAGCCCGCCGAGTGTGTCGCCGAGCACTGCGTGTACCGTGGCAGGCGTTCCCCCTCGGTCTGGGGGAGGGACCGAGGCCCCGCCTCCGCAGTGAGAGAGGATAGGCGGTACGCCCAGCGCGAGCGCCGTCCCGGCACCGAGCCTTATCAGTTCGCGTCGGGAGATGTCTTTTGTCATGGTGGTTCCTTTCATCGGCTGCTCGGTCGAACATCGAAGGCGGTCTCGTATGCCAAAGGCTCGCAGAACTCTCCTCCTCTTGTTCGCTCCTCAGCGGTCATCGGCACGTAGGCTGCAGTCCGCCTTGCGGCATGGAAAACACACGGCGTTTCAACGGATCTGTGTCCTCACTGTGCCGTGATGATCGAGATGTTCTCCGCCGGAATTCTAAAGGTCGAGCTGAGGATCGCCTTGAGCTCCTCGATTTTCCTGGGTGCGTCGCTCCCCCACGCCCATT
>Ga0272448_1007746_pt1 | contig 11303 bp, 11 predicted proteins | sample YNPCB0191_FD_202220 | JGI IMG/M metagenome (GOLD analysis project Ga0272448, IMG submission 202220) | Hot spring sediment microbial communities from Yellowstone National Park, WY, United States - YNP-CB-019-1 | ecosystem: Environmental > Aquatic > Thermal springs > Hot (42-90C) > Sediment... | reverse complement strand
CGCGCAAAATTCATCAAGATTCGAAAAGATGTCCTGATGCAGTTGGGCTACCAGATCCAGTACCCCCGCTTCAACATGGTTCATGTCGAGCCATGCGGAAAACTTTACCCTGTAATCCTTCACCGCCCCCTGTTTGAATTTTTCGAATGTTTCCTCCACATCGGCGCTGTAATCGGCTTCGGATTCATATTTACGTACCTTGATGCAGTTGCCTTTTATGTGCAGACAATACTTTACCGTGGATAAATCGGCTTTAAGCTTTTCCGTTTCCGCTAGAAGCGACGTAAAACCGCCGGATTTTACATAGTTCGTCATATATTCGCGGAAGGCCAAAAAACCGCGTGATTTTAAATCCGCGAGGGTTAAATCGTGTACCAGGCAAGCAACGGCTTCGCAGTAGATTCCCACCGCGTCTAAAAACCAGCTTTCCTTCTGGTATTTGTAGTGAAGCTTGTCTGCCTGGGCAAGATGCTCGCGCATTGCCCGCATTTTTTGCGCAAACGATTTTATATTCTCAAACAGGATTTTATCCTCAAGGTCCTGCATTATTTCATGACGGTACTTGATCGCGCCGATATCCTTCAGGGAAGTATAAAAAAGCGGTTTTAAATTATATTCCTGCTTACCGGCCGTGACGGCGTCTATAATCTGATCAAGATTCAAGTCGGCGAAAAAGGCGGGCGCTTCAAGCGTTTCTCTTTTTAAGCCGTCTTCGGTTCTTTCAAAAAGTATGCTGTGGAAAGTCATGAGAAAAACACCTCCCGGAACAAAAAGCATTCCCTCTCAAAATATAAAAACTCCTATAAATAACACGTCGCTGTTATTTATAGGAGTCATTAGCATAACTGCATTTGAGGTGAACTCCATCACCGTTGCTGCCTTATATGATTATAACATATTATGAAGATATTGTGCTATAGATTTTCTTCAATTTGTCTGCTTATAAATTTTCCCCGTTGATGTTACAATTTCTTTTTAACGGTTCAAGTATTGCCCTGAAGCCGGTTGCCTGAAGCCGGTTCGGATTTGGAAGACCCGGCGGCAAAAGTCAGGGCGGCCGCTATAACCAGCAATACGGCCGATACTATATACGACACGTTGTATTTACCCGTCAGGTCAAGTATCCTGGCTGCCAGCAACGGCCCTATGACCCCCGCGAACCCCCAGGCCGTATATACCAGCCCATAGTTCACTCCCAGGTTTTTCGTGCCGTAATTTCCGGCGACGGCGGCAGGGAACAGGGAAAACAACGCCCCGTAGCTCAGGCCCGTAACGGCTGCCCCGACAGCCAGCAACGCAGGCGAAAGATAATAGCTGAAAAGCACCATATTTACCGCCTGTATCAGGAAAACGATCCTCATTGTTCCGATATACCCCAGTTTATCCGACACAAGCCCCCAGACAATCCTTCCCAGGGTATTGAAAACAGCGAGAAACACTACCAGGTAGAAACCGTTCTCCCAGTGGGCCTGCTTTTTGGCGATGACAGCAAGGTGGCCGATGATCATCAGGCCCGCCGAGGCCGTAAAGGCGTACATGATCCATAGCTGATAAAACTTGAGGGTTTTGATCATTTCTCTCCAGGTAAGCTGCACCCCGGATGCTTCATTCTTATTTTCTTCCTTTTTCACAACGTTTTGCGTACCCGCCGAATAATCCGGCGGAGGATTTTTCAGTATTTGCGCCAATGCTATCAATATGACCAGCGCCCCGATGCCGATAATCAGAAATGTTTTGGATATACCGTTGTTCACAATCAAGGCGTTTGTAAGCGGAGAAATATACACCGCGGCAAAGCCCACACCGGCGACAACTATCCCGGTAATCAACCCTTTTTTCTCCAAGGGGAACCATTTTACCGAAGGCGGCGTTGTGCCCGCATAGCAGAACCCTATACCCGCGCCCCCCATTACTCCGAAAGTCACCATCATCAGGAGCGGATCCTTCATGAAGCTTGAAAGTATCAAGCCGCCCCCGAGCAGGATCCCTCCAAACGTGGCGCTCAGCCTTGGTCCCTTAATATCCTGCACCCTTCCTGCAAAAACCATCACCAGCGCGAATACGGCTATGCAGACGGTATACGGCAGGGATGCCTGGGTACTGGTCCATTTATACTCTCCGATAAGCGCCTTGCTCATTATGCTCCAGATATAGAGTACGCCCAATATCAGGTTTATCCCCGTGGCTGCGGATACTACAACCCATCCTTTCGAATTACGCATATTATTATACCTCCCCCGATTATCAATTTTTCGTTCGGCTAAATGAAAAGCAGTATTGGATAACAACACACTAAAGAAAAGGCATACGACACACTCCTTAAAAATAAAATTTCGGTATTCCGCACAAAACGGAATATCAACGCTTTTATCCATAAGGAGCTGACTATTTCCTGGGTATTTGACCGTTCAAATATCCAAAACCGAAAGCCCTTAAAAAACCCACCCGTTTTATAGTTATACCCACATAAATCCGCAACCGTATGCAGGGCTTTAAGAGTATAATTTCAACTGGGAGTTTCTTCTGAGGTTTTATAGAATTTACAGCATTGGCTCTTGCAAATCTTAGCAACTACTTTATCATAATTCCCGCGGATTTTCAATGAAAATAATATTTTTGATATGAGTATTTACTTTATTATTTGACTAACCGGAAATGTCACTGTTCTGACGCCCATATACGGCATAACCGTGAAAAGCCATACCGAGCATTATAAGCAGCATGCCTGCAAACGACCACAATGTAGGACAGACACCCTGCAGGACCAGCACCTCTCCGATAAGCGAAAACACTATTTCACCGGACTGCGTGGCCTCCACGGCCGCAAGCCGGTGAAGGTTGCCCCCGGTCATGTCGGTCGCCTTGAAAAACAGTATTGTACCGATAACCCCTGAACAAATTGCAACCATGAACGACTGAACCGTCTGCGAAATGCTTGGAACCCCTGCCTTGATAAGTCCGTATGCCGACATGAGCAGCCAGAACGGCATGCTCGCAAGCGTCATTCCCAGGACCCGTTGATATGTATCCAGGCGCTGACCGCATTCCGCCATCATCTTCCGGTTACCCAGGGGATAGAAGAAAGCGGCCAGGGTTAAAGGGATTATGCCCAGCAATACTTCCCTGGCGCTGGCCATGCGTGCCTGCTGGAACTGTATCAGCGCTACTCCCGCCAATATGAACAGGGAAATCAGCAGTCCCCTGACCGGAATAAACGAACGGACTTTTAAAATCCCGGCTTGTGTCCGGACGGTCGTATAAAAAAACGGTGCAAGAAGGGAGCCGGCGACAATAGTTATCTGCCATGCGCTTGCAACAAGCCAGGCCGGCCCGTAAGCGGAGGAAAAGCAGACCAGTGAATAAAAAAATCCAAACCCGATTGTGCTCCATCCCACCCATACCAACGGCCTTTTATACATATCCAGGAAAAGCTCCTTTAGATTGCCGCGCACCGCGACGATCAAAAGCAAGGGCGGCGCCATGAAAATAAATCTGAGTGCCGCGCTCCATACCCAATGACCGCCCGAAAGGTTCATGGAACGGTTGAGGATAAAGGTAAAAGCAAAAAAGAATGATGCCAGTATGCCTGTAGCGATAGCCTTCAAAACACTTCTCCCCCAAAAATAATTTACGGATATTTTGTTATTCCCCTTGCAATCCTTATCTTTTCAACCGTAAAATCGGGTCCGGGCATATAAATTACCGGCTTTCCGATATTTTTATTTTTCATGCCTTCTTTTCACGTACCATCGAAACATATGAGCGTTGCTGAAAACCTCACTGTTAAGTATTATGCTCTGCCGCCGGGGCAAATGACAAAATCCCTTATAACAATAGTAATGCTTTTATGCCTTTCTGTCCACCGGCAGCAGCACAAAAAATCCGCTGAGTAAAAATACATTGCCATATATATGTATTCTGAGTTTATAGGACTGTGATCTTGTTTGCCATATCACAGTCATTAAACCGGTAATTGCTTCTTACCTTAAATATCACACCGGCAGGTCACACGTCATAAGATATATCAGGGCATTATGTAAATATTGAACGGGCAATCCGGAATTCAAAGGGGGAAAAACGGCGTGTCCACTTCGTCACGGCTTACAGGGGTACTTAAAACTTCACAGGAAATACTTTTCGACGACACCTCAAGGTTTGTTTTTTTCAGCGACTGCCACCGCGGGGATAACAGCAAAGCTGATGATTTCGCCAATAACAGCGAAATCTATTCCTCCGCGCTGGAGTACTATTACACCCGCGGTTTTTCATATATTGAGATCGGCGATGGCGACGAGCTGTGGGAAAATGACAGCTTTTCAACGCTTTTCCTGGCCCATAAGGACATTTACCTGCTAATGCGGAAATTTCACAGGGAAGGCCGGCTTTATATGATACTGGGAAACCATGACATATTCAAGCAGAACAGGAATTTTGTCCGGAAGAACCTTTTTAAATATTACAATACTCAAACCGGCGGATTTGAACCCCTGTTTGACAACATCAGAATCCATGAGGGTTTAATATTGAGGTACTATGGCACTCCTTACAGGATATTTGTCGTACACGGGCATCAGGGAGAACTCTTTAACGACCGTTTATGGCCGCTCGCCCGGTTTTTTGTAAGATACCTGGTAAGGCATTTCCGGCTTCTGCGCGACAATAACCCGATAAGCCCGGCAAGAAACGCATCACGAGCGGAAATTATCGAAAATAATATAATGAGCTGGGTTAAAGCCAACAATCAGATGGTTATTGCAGGCCATACACATCGCCCGGCTTTCGCAAAGCCCGGTGAAATTCCCTACTTCAACGACGGTTGCTGCGTGTATCCCGCATATATTACCTGCATTGAGATAAACGGCGGTGAGATAACGCTTGTAAAATGGAGCGGGAAAAAATTGTATTCCAGGCTTCCCGAGATTACAAGGGATATCGTCGCAGGGCCTGAGAGAATTCAAAACTTCTTTGTCCGATCAATATACCGGTATTAACCCGGGATTGCTGCCGGTAACGCAACGTCCGCCTTCAGGGGTAACAAGGAATGTGTTCTCTATCCCCACCATTCCTATGCCTTCAATTCCTTTTTTGGGTTCAACGGCAAACGCCATGCCTTCCTGCAGCGGTTCGGAAAAGCCTTCCGCAATTACAGGCAGTTCATCGATCAAAAGGCCGATCCCATGCCCGAGAAACTTTACTTTTCTGTTTCCGAAACCCATAAAGTTCCTCAAAAAATCCGGATCGAGTCCGCTCATTATTGTGTTATATATCCGGGAAGGAACCATGCCGGGTTTCAGCATCGCCGCGATTTCATCCTGTATGCCGACACATCTGTCATGTATGGCAACCGCTTCGTCCGGAATGGGTTTTCCAAACATATAAGTGGAGGTCTTATCGGTATGATAGCCGTCAAACCCGCAGCCAACATCAATATAGACCAGGTCGCCCTTTTTAAGTTTGCGGTCGCGGCTTCCCAGCAAAGGCACCGCGGGGCACATGCCGTAATTGCCCCCGGGGCCGTTGAAATATGCGGGATAAATGGAACTCTCGCCGAAACATATGTGCCCCAATACTATTTCGGTGTCAAACATCCCAAACCGCGCTATCCCGTGGTGGCCTTCCCCCACCATTACGGAATACAGTTCAGCGGCAAGCTCCGCTTCACTCATTCCTTCCCTGAGCATCCGCGGAACATGGTCTTCCAGCACACACCGGTGGATACTGCCCGACTGCTCCATCAGGGATATCTCGTACGGGCTTTTTAACGCCCTCACAGCGGCAATTTGCATATCGGCCGGTTTAACATCCGAAAAGGGGAAATACTTCCGAAACCGCTGGTATAACGCCAACGGCACGATTTCAGTCTCCAGGTATACCGTATCGGGGAGTTTACCTGCGGACGCCGCGGCATCACGAAAGCTGTCCATTGGTTTAATCCGGGGAAACTGCGATTCATCAACAGCCCGCTCGTAACTCCTGCGCACCCAGAACACAGCCTCGTCGTTGCGGGGAATAAGCAGCATGCCTTCCTGCATGGTCCCGGTAAAATAATAAAGGTTTATCTTGCTGAAAATAACGGCTATCTCCCAATCCGGGTTTGATGCTTCCATTTTTGCCCTGAAGCTGTTCATACGGGTTTCCAGCTCGGTTAACGGTACTTGTTTCTTCATACTGACTCCTCTATGTCAAGAATATTATTTGTACTGCAGTCTCGGAATTGACATGCGTAAGAATATTATAACTTTATTAAGGCGAACATCACAAGTATCCAAATCATAATTATGGATAACGGACCTTATAGTATAATCCGGTATAAAAATCGAACTATTACGAAAAATTATCCTATAGAGTTCAAGACAGGTTCCTTTTGAAGGGAAACACGGAGGTAGGGCGGCAGTGAATATTGATATAATAGGAGTTCCGATCGACCTGGGCGCCAACAGGAGAGGCGTGGATATGGGGCCGAGCGCTATCAGGTACGCCGGACTCAAACAGTCGATAACAAAGCTTGGCATAGCATGCAAAGACCTTGGGAACGTCTATGTTCCGGTTTCCGAAAATATCGACGACAACCCGTCCGATAAAAACCTCAGGCACCTGCATGAGATAAGCAAAGTCAATGAAACCCTTATGGGCAGGGTATCGGCGAGTATCTCCGGAGGAAACATGCCGATAGTGCTCGGAGGAGATCACAGTATAGCGGTGGGCACCTTACTTGGCGCGCAAAGCGTGCTGAAGAACATAGGAGTGATATGGATGGACGCCCATGGGGATTTTAACACACAGGAAACAACCCTGTCCGGGAATTTGCACGGGATGTCCCTGGCAGCAGCCGCCGGGACGGGGGTCAAGGAAATGACGCGATTCAAGCCGGAAGATATCAATTACATAAATCCCGAAAAAGTGGCGCTGGTTGGCGTCAGAGACCTCGACAACGAAGAAGCGAAGCTATTGAAGCGGTCGGGCGTAACCGTTTTTACAATGGCCGATATCGACGCCTCCGGAATAAAGGAAATAATGAAAAGAGCTTTGAATATTGTTGAATCAGGCACCGAAGGCTTCCACCTGAGTTTTGATATCGACGTAATTAATCCGAACGAAGCGCCCGGGGTAGGGACGCCCGTATACGGAGGGCTAACTTACAGGGAGGCGCATCTTGCGTCCGAAATGATTTCAGACAGCGGGAAGCTCTGTTCGGCCGATTTTGTCGAAGTCAATCCCATACTCGACAATATGAACCGGACCGGGCAGTTGGCGGTTTCCTTGATATGCTCGGTCGTAGGAAAAAAGATATTTAACATTGCATGACGCCGCCGGTCGTCAGCCTGATACCGCTTTGCGGCTTCGCCGGCGGAAAGCGCGCTCTCCTGGCGCCGCCAAAAACCGCCGCGGAATATGTCGCTTTCCAAATTGGCGGAGCAGCGCTGATGGACTTGGTCCGAGGATTGAACGGAATGAAGATTATAAGACCTATACTTAAAAGCTGGAAGGAATATTTATTAATAATTGCCGGTTCTCTCATTGCGGCGGTTTCCATAAACGTTTTTTTAGTCCCTTTCAAGATTTCGTCAGGCGGAGTCAGCGGTATCGCCACCATGGTGTACTACCTGAGCGGGCAAAAGTTCCCCGTCGGAGCGACGGTTCTGGCCTTGAACATACCCCTGTTTATCGCCGGCTACAGGTTCCTGGGAGGAAGATTCGCTTTCCGGACGCTATTCTGCATCGTGTTTTTTTCACTTTTTTTAAACGCAACGGCGGCAGCGTCATTTAATTTTGCCCAGCTGTACCTGGTCAAATACGGCCAGACTCCGTCAAACCCGGATCTGTTTCTATATTCCCTGTTCGGCGGGTTTTTAATGGGCGCGGGACTCGGCATAGTCTTCAAATCAGGCGCTACCACGGGCGGAACGGATATAGTGGCGAAAATAATCGGCCACTTCAACGCAAGGTTTACAACAGGACAGGCATTACTGTTCATTGAGGCTTCCATTGTGATATTCGCAGCCGTTTCATTCAGGAGCTTCCTGCTTGCCTTATATGCCATCGTAACTTTATTTGTCCAGTCGAAAGTTATAGATGCGATGCTTGAGGGCGTCAATTTTGCAAAGGCGGTATTTATAATATCCGACAGGTCTTCCGAGATTGCGGACAGGATTATGGGAGAGCTTGAGAGGGGAGTGACGGCTCTGAACGGAACAGGCATGTATACGAATAATGAAAAAAAAGTGCTTTTATGCGTATTGCACAGGGATGAGCTTTCGGCATTGAATAATATCGTCAAAACCATTGATATCAAAGCGTTTGTTATCCTCACAGACATAAGGGAGGTGCTGGGCGAAGGATTCAAAACCTATGACTGACAGCTATATTACCTGAATTTTTCCTTTTTCATACAATTCGGCAAAGATATCCGTAAGGACCGGATCAAATTGGGTTCCTCTGCATTTTTTCAACTCTTCTGTTTTGAAGTTCTTTCCCATAATTTTTTGCCCCAATTCGCATCTGGACAGCAAATCGATCTGTTCCATAAGGAGCCTTTTCTGCAAATTCATGAACTCATCGACGTTCAGCTCCAAAAAGCCGCAGTACTTGCTCTAAGTAAGAAGCCATTACCAGTTCAATGGCTTCTTACTTAACTTCTTACTACCTGCCTTCCAGATATACCTTCATTGCAGCATCAGCGGCTGAAGCCGCATCGGGAGTATAAATATCGGCGCCGATGTTCCTGCAGAAATTCTCGTTTACAGGCGCTCCGCCTATCATAACCGTAACCTTTTCCCTGCCCTGGCGGCAATAAGAACATCGGGTACATAGACCTCGTTGTTCTTGAATTTCTGCCCGATAATGCTCATACCGGTCAGCAAGCCTTCTTCCAGTATGGTCTTCGCATCCATTCCGTCATCAATGGCTTTCCGGACCAGTTCCTTCACTATCTTCGCCTTTCCCTGCTGAAGATTCCGGGATATTTCATTCAATATACTCATACGAAACCTCCTTTGGATTGAAATGTGGATGGTTTTTGACTTATCTGTACTTCCCGTATTCCTGGGTCACTCTGAACATCGCTTCAAAGTTTTCCACTTTTGCTTCGTCAACCAGGGCTGCAGTATCCATAATAAAGCCTCCGCCAACACCGCAAACGTCAATGAGCCTCTTGCAGTAGTCTTCAACCTCCGCTACCGTACCGTATTGCAGCATCGCGTTCGGAACATTTCCCCCTATGCAGGCGACATCGCCCAAAATCTTCTTAGCCTTAAATACATCCGTCCCCTCGAAGGTATATACAATCTTTCCTTTGGGCACATCCTTCAAAAGCTCAAGCCGCGTATTATAATTGCCCTCAACATATACCATCGGTATAAGTCCCGCATCTACCAACGCCAGCAGGTATTTCTGGAAAGTAGGCCAATAGAACGTCCTGTACTGTTCATCCGACATGAATTCATCTACACCTTTATGCAGCCATATGTACACGAACGGCCTTCCGCTGCCCTTGGTTTGACCTGTTACATTCTCAACACCTATAGGAAGCATTTTTTCTACCGCCGCCACAAGCTTTTCGGGCCGTTCGTGCATATCCAGAAGCACAGGGATCGTGCCCCTGATTGAATCTCCGAGCATATCGAACGGCGCATAGCCAAAAGCTCCGTAGGCAACCGGAATCCCATGCACCTCCTGCATCTTCTGGTCATATTTGCCTAAAAACTCGAACCATTTGCCGTATTCTTCTCCGGCTTCAATAAGGGCTTTAAGAGAATTCCGCACATCCGGATTTGCAAAAGCGCAGGTCGCGCCCATAAACCCGAACCACATTGCGCCGCGCAGGTTGAGATATTCCATGCCTTTACATGCCCCGAAGCAGCGCGGGAACCATTTCGTCATCATGAAATGGGTAGGGTCGAATATCAGTTCGTCATACTCGTCGTCCTTCAAGAATTCCCCTTCAATGAACTGATACATCTGCCTGGGATCGTCTATTCCGTGCCCCGGCCACCTGAACCATTTGATGTCCAGTATTTCCATGGGTTTCGCAGGATACATAATGATGGGGTCCCAGCCAAGGTCGGGCTTAAAGTCTGCAAAGAACTTGTCAAATGCAGCTGCCAGTATGGTGTAGTCTTCCATCGCCTGCTTGATTGTAAGATTTGAATAGTAAACCGGAAATGCTTCCATGACAGGAGCGATCGGAACCCTGTCAGGCTCTTTTAATTGAATTGCATCCATAACTCTTTTTAATCTTTGGTCATACTGTTTTTTTACATCTTCACTCACAAAAACCCCTCCTTTAAAGATTTATGATTGATTCCACTGCATTAACTGATTCTGCTGCCAATCAACGAATGCAGCTTGAAGCCGGGTTGCAAAATCAGCCGTCGAAGCCGCGGCAATCGAGTATGATTCGGCGGCCGGACGCCGCTGAAAAGACCATCTGAAGCCAGGATGTGCTAACGGGGACATTCCCTCCCGGTAAGGAATACCCGTGACTCAGCGGGTGTGTCCCCTTACCTTGGACGTCCGGTCATACGAGATGCAAGGCGAGACGCCGCTGATTGCATCGATGCTTAGCGGAATGAGTTGATCTAGTAGAATCAATATTATTCATTGTCCCACCTGCCATCCTATATTAAATATTATACTTCAACTGCCTAAGTCTTGGCAAAACGGCAAGCCCCAGCGCGAATATTATAATGAGTCCCTTGATTAATTCCTGGTACAGAGAGGAGATATTGGCAAAATAGATCACGTTTATCAATAGTCCCATTGTGCAGGCCCCCATCGCGGCACCCGCCAGGGTTCCCTTGCCTCCCTGCAGCGAGATTCCGCCTATAACCGCCGCAGCAACCGAAGACAGCGTGAATACCAACCCTACATGGGCATCCCCCGAGGCTGTCTGAGCCGTAACCGTGACCGCCGCTATAAACATTATAACACTGCTCAGAATAAAAGCCAGAACTTTAATCAGGGCCGTATCGATTCCGTTTGCAGCCGCTGCCGCCTCATTGCCCCCTACGGCATAAATATAGCGGTACAGCGACCTCTTTTTGAAAAAATACCATATGGCGTGTCTTTCATGGCTGCCGCCAGGATTACATTGTTTGTCTTTCCAGCGTATCGGCGGCGTCAAACTGGTCCGGAAGCGTCTGTATTTCGTTCGATAATACGATTTGCAGACTGATTTCCTCGATATTCCTGAGCATGCTGTCAAGTTTGCTTTCTGTCCGGATCAGGATCTGCTGGTAATATACGCTTATTTTTTCTTCTATTGCGCTATAGGATTTGGAATACGAAGTACCAGCATTAACATT
>Ga0272448_1007745_pt1 | contig 11303 bp, 12 predicted proteins | sample YNPCB0191_FD_202220 | JGI IMG/M metagenome (GOLD analysis project Ga0272448, IMG submission 202220) | Hot spring sediment microbial communities from Yellowstone National Park, WY, United States - YNP-CB-019-1 | ecosystem: Environmental > Aquatic > Thermal springs > Hot (42-90C) > Sediment... | reverse complement strand
CTAATTAAAATTTATAATAGTCAATTATGACTATTATAATATGAAAAATGTTTAAAAATTATTAATAGTTTATTGAGGAGGAAATTTGGACAAATTTATTATAAGGTTGATAATTAATATTAAATGTTTATTATCACTAATTATTCAGATATTAAGATAGTAATTAAATTCCTTTAAGTGTTAAACATAATATTTATTAACTGAAATTAAGATGTTTCATTAATTGATATCAATGTTAATAATTAACTGAGATTAAGATGTTTTATTAATTGATATCACTATTAATATTTTTACCTATTGATTGGATATAATAATTATTATTATGGCAATTTTTAAATATTTAAAAAGGTTATTGAACTTATAATTTTTACCTATTTAATTGGTTTAATAACAATTATTATAAGTTTATTTAAAAATTTTAAATTATCTATAAGATTTAAAAAGGTTATTGAACTTATAATTTTTTAGTGAATTTAAAAACTTCTTAGATTGATTTTTAACCGTTAATTTTTACCTATTTATTGGGATTAAGAACAATTATTATATATTTATTTGAGACATTTAAATGAGTTATTAGATTATAGATTTTTGTCTGTTAAAATTAGTATAGTATTTACGTTAAGTGATTACTAATCAAAATATACATATAGATTTAAATAATCATTTACCTTAATAAGTGTTTTATCAATAAAGAGTCTAATATTTATTAATTGCAACTAATAAATACATTCATGATCATTCCTTAGATAATAATTAATCTACCTTAATTTGTATTAAGACGTTAATATTAAGATATTAATATCTTCCAGATGCTTACATTTATACAATAATCATATTAGGAACACCAACATTTATAATATCTATTGGTTTCAATAAATATTATTAAGATACATTATTATTAAGATGAATAATTTTATGAAAATTACTATCATGCTACTATTAACATAATTAATAATTATTAGTAAGACTTATCAATATTAATAATTAGTACTATAATCTATAATAAGGTAATAGAGTATCATTACATTGATAATTAGTTAAATTATTAAAATGCTCAAAAGAAATTCCTCTTCTTCTTGTTACTTTAAAAACAATCATCAAAATAAAAAGTGGTAATTAATTATAATTACAATAACAATTAACATAAATCTTAATTAATTAAGGTACTTAATGAAGTAATTAAGGTCATTATTAAGATATTTTATTAGTATAGAATTTTGATCAATGATAATAGTAACTTAAATTTAATAAAAAAGTGATGTAATATTAATAGGTACACCTTTTGTTTTCAAAATATAATACATTTCATCTATTTCTTGTTGTTGTGAAGTGATAATATCGTTAATAATTTTAATAAGTTGTGGATTTTGAGTTTTAGATTTTACTTGTTTGGCCATTTCAATAGCCATTTGGTGATGTTCTATCATTGATAACATAAATTGATTCTCATTAATACCCACTTGATAATAAATTAAATAAGTAAATAAAGCGATACCAACAATAAGTATTAATAATAATAAAGTAAAATAAGGTAACCATACTATTAATAATCCTATCATCAATAATTCAACTAAGGCCATCCAAAAGCCCATTAAAAAACTTTGATACATTTTGTTTCTATTATCAGTTTTATTGGTTCTTAATAGAATAGTCATAGATAAATAGTAACCAATAAATATACTAGCTATTAACATGATAGTTATACTTAACATTGGATTATGAGTTGACATATGGGGTTCCATTTTAATTATTTAGACAAATAATTATTGGATATGATACTATTAGAAAGTTTATCTTAACTTTTAGAATTTTAGATTATTGATAAGGTTAACTCCGATATTACTAGGCCATCTAACATCGGCATTTAATTTAAATGAAAAAGGACTATAATTATATTGTCTACATTTTAAACAACATTTTGATTCTTCGAAATGTTGTAAATGTATTGAACCAATATAGTAAGTTGTAAATTTATGACATTTAATACACATAACTATTTTGAAAGTTCTATTAAATAATTGTAAAAGTTCCTGTTTAATATAATCTATAAATATATCCTCTAAATGTGGAACTTTTAATATAAACTCTGTTATTAAAGACTTAATTTTATTATCTAATTGATTAGTCATTATTTTCTCCTGGGAATTATAAAATGATTCTAATTCATTCAGATTAATATCTAATAAAAATTCACCCAAACGATCTTTAAGTATACTTTTAATACTTAAATTTTGAAGATTTTTAGTCATAATTATTTATTTACTAAAACTCTTATTAATATATTCTCAATTTTCAATTAATAACTAACAGACTTCCAAAATGTTTAAAACTCTTTAAAATGACTTTGTTTTGATAATTAAGTAATTATTAAATTAATCAATATATTTGATAATTACTTAATTTGTTAATTGGTATAAACAAATTAAATAATTATCAATAGATAGGAGTTAATTGAAGTGGTACTAATTTCAAAAATGAATCCTTAAATGAAGACTTTTAAAAAAAAATAAATTAGTATGATGACTAACTATTTTGTATTATTGTTATTGATTATTGGAATAATTCCAGTATCTTCTGAAGTGAACTCTACTATCTATATAGAAAAAAACGAAATAATTGGAAATAGAAAAGTTATTTATTTTCCACATCAAACAGATCCTTACATTTATCTCCAAAATATATCATTAAATGTTACTCTTCAAAATGATAATCACAATATTTTTACTATCTACCTAGCTGGATTATTACCATATCATAAGTGTAATCATAGTTATTCTTTATCTGTTGAGCTCAATGAATCGGCTAATAAAATAGGATTTATTATGATAGATAATATTGGACCGGCTGTATTAAATCTAAGTTTAATATTAATATATAATCAAAGTACTAGTTATCCTAATCATAATTCATCAAATGATAGTTTATTGTGGTTGATTGGTGCCGTACCACTGTGTTTAATAGTATTATTTATATTATGTATAATAGGTATAGATAAATATGTTGAATATAATATCAAAACTCAACACTCATGTGTTAATGTCTCAACTCCCTTATTGAATACTATTGTATCACAATAAAATTGATTATGAATTACTATTATCTTTTTTATAATAAAATAGATGATGAAGAAAGAAATGAACTATTAAATACAATTAATTTAAAAGAGGTATTTAAGGTTGAAGATTGTATTAATATTATGAATATTAGTTGGTTATTTTCAGAGTAAGGAATTACAAGAAAAGTTAAAACTAAAAGAAGGGGATGAATTGTATATTAATTAATTGGCAAGAGCTGAAAATGTTTAATGTTCTGTTCGATTAATAATTTACATGGTCATTATGTATGTCTTAGTGTTAATGATACACTAACCAAAACTAAATACTCATCAGAGGCAATTGTTAATAATATACTTGAATATAATAAATAATATAAAAATTATTACAGTGTCAACTCATATCAATATTATTATTAATTAAATGATATATATTACTATCATTTAATTATTATCTTTTAATAGTTACCAAATAATTGTGATCTATTACAAATATTTATCACTTACCTAAAAATGATAATAATAAGTATTATTTTAAGTAAATTTTAAATTATGTTTATTTATCGACAATTAAAAAAGCTGTTTGAGTGGATATGTGATCTTACATATAAAAGTGTAGTAAGAACTATTAAAACCCCAAAGAACACTATTATTATCTTTGAGAAAAAATGTCCAATATCAATAGAAAATGTTGATTATGGAGCTAAATTACCTCCAATAATACATAATTATTTTTATGATGGCTCCAAATAATAACCTAAATTGGCAACAATTAATTTACAAAGAACTTGATTTTAATAAGCTCTTTAATTTACAAGATTGTCTCAATATTTTTAATTCTAAAGCTATGATAGTAGGTTATCATCATATTGAAACTTTAAAATCTAAATTAAAAATTGATAATGATAACTTACATAACAATTTATTATTAAAATGGGCTATTGTACAAGTAGAAAAATATCATGATCAAATATTTCAATGTTGTGTTGGTGATGCTTTATTATTAACTAATAAGATAAAAATAGTTAACAATAATATTTCTTGTAATAACACTACACCTCATGAATATTCTAGCTATCCACTTATTTATTTCTACAATTATCATTATGATCAATGTATGTTCATAACGTACAAATTTAATGATGCAGTTCTTTACTACACTCATCTATTTAAAAAAATAAAAGACTTGATCCTCCCAATAAGAGGAATATTAAGACAATTATTGAATAGATATTAAATCCAACCATTGGGTCCCAAGAGTAAGTTGGGGGCTTATCATCCATTATTTTGTTAATCTGCTTAAGATAAAGATAATGTAAAGTGATAGCCAATGCACATAGTGTTATCCAAAAAATTAATGCAATAAAAGTAGTAATAGTATGTATGGTTTTTAATTTGGAGAAAGAATCAGTAAGTAACAAAGGTTCTTGTTCAGTGTCATTATAAAAAGAAGGTATATGAAGACAATAATGAATAATAAAGATTAAAATAAAGATAATCATCAATATACTTAGAGCTAACTTAAGTTGAAAGATATTATCACTATTCATTAAATTTATCGCTTGAGATTGAGTGATATTGCATTGGGCATCTAAATGTAATTTAACTGCGACCATATTAGATTCTCGTTGAATATTACAAATGGTTTCAGTACATGACCATAACCCATAACAACTTTGGGCTGTATAGCTTTTAAATGAAATACGACTTTCATTGACTTTTAATCCTACTACAACACCACCATCATATAAAGTAGCCACTTGTGGCGCATAAATAGACATTTGCATATCTATAGATAGTATAGAAAATCCAATAATAGATAAAAAGATGGACCAAATTATAAGTGGATAACAACACTGTTTATTTGCTAAAATCATTTTATAAAAATCATGACTTAAACCTATTTATTCAATTTTATTTCTATTTGAAAATTGAAATTTAAATAACGAGATCAACTATCAATCTAAATGTTAATGATAATGAAATTTATTCTTCTAGTTATTCTCTTGAATGTATGTTATGCCAATTTAGAAATTGCACCCAATCAAAATATTAAGGTAATGAATTCAGAATATATGTATTTAGAGGATAATCAAAATAATACCAATTATCAATCTTATTTATTGACTGATAATGCAGAAACTTGGAATGTTTATTCAATTTGGTTTCCCTTTTCTGATGATCAGATTAATATTACCTATATTTCATTGAATATAACTGTTCATAATAGTTACAATAATACTTTTCATGTTTTTCTACCTTATACGGGTGATTGGGGTCAATTACAATCTCTTAATTATCTTAAACAAAGATCCATCCATATTCCTTCTAAATTATTGCATTGGGCAGTTATATTATCACCTGGTCACAGTCTAATAAACTCCAGTCTCTATGTTACTTATGAGGTTCCTAAAGATGCAGACCTTGACGTTTCTAATTGTATCTTTAATATTATGTTAATAATAACTCTTATCTTATTTGTAATATTAATTGTCTACGTCAAATACAATATAATTCCACTGTTTATTAATAACAAACACGATACTCCGCTTAAGGAAATAAAATAAAAATCTATGAGATATTTATCAACTATTGACAAATATCTATAATAAATATTTCATTGATCAAATTAAGAAATGAATATTTTAATTATATCAGTGGTAGAATATGGTTACCTACAAATTGGACATTTATCCATTTTATAACAACAACTTTCACAACTTACTGCATGTCCACACTCTTTAAAAGCTACTTCAATTTCCTGTTCTAAACAAATTTTACATTCATTTGATGATCGACTAGCACCACAAGTTAGGCAATTAGTTCTACTACTAAAATTCCATTTATCACTCTTACAAGATTGACATTGCCAATCACCCATTCTTCGTATATTGTTAACTATTAAAGGTTTAACAGTGTTACATTTTCGACATTGATTACGAGAGGCAAAATTCAATTCTTTACAATTGGGACAATCCCAATCACCAGGTTTTTTAATCGATTTAGATTTTAAATCAGCACATTTATAACACTTGTCTCGTGTAGCAAAATTGACTGAACCACAATGACATTTCCAGTCACCCTTTTTGATTATTGTGGACATATTAATTTTATTAATTAGAATATTTGATATTTGTGAACTCAATTTTAATGCAATTACTATAATAATTAATTGTTTAGGTAGATTAATTAATCTAAAATAATTATTATTTTAATTTAAATATTATTACTTACTATTAATAATGAACACCTACACCACTGTAGTGTGACTACATTTAATACTATTTGATATGTTATTATTAATTAAAATCAGTAACCTTTTTAACATTAATCTAATTTAAGATACACTAACTAAATTAATGAAATTAATGGTAACTTTAATTGATCTAGTTAAATAGGTGATATTATATCTATTAATTAGTTTGTTAATACTAACTTAAAATTAATATAATTTTAATTGTAATTATATTATTTAACTAACTTATTGATATTAATTAACTTAACTAATTAATTATTAATTAACTTAACTAATTAATAATTAATTAACTTAACTAATTAATAATTAATTAACTTAACTAATTAATTATTAATTAACTTAACTAATTAATAATTAATTAACTTAACTAATTAATTATTAATTATTATGAACAAATGATGATAATAAATATTAGTTACTCAATAGAATAATATTCCACGAATAATCATCATTTAATTTTTCTACACAAATGTTATTAGCTTAATCAGAATAATATTTAAGATAGATTAGTTTTGGAGGCATATAATTTAAACTTACACTAATTTTTAAAAGGAGTTAGATCTTCGGAACTTTTAAGATTAATAATCTATCAGATGATTTAACGTTTTTATTGATAATAGATGACTAAGAAAGAAATTAATAGAAATTGAAAACGAAAATTAACTTCATTTATAAATAATAATGTCAATATATATAGAAGGTACAGTAGTATTTATTAACCCTAAATTCAATTCTATTTTTACAATTAGAAGTTCGGATAATATCGATTATAAATGTAAACGATATGGATATATACCGATTATGGATACTAAAATAGGTGGTAATTGTCAAAAAAAGATACATGATACTTATGGTGAACAATATGACTTCATGGAAGATCCCAAAATAGTGGAATTAGAAATTAGTAAAACCTCAATAATCAAGAATATACAAGAAGCCTTAAAAGGTACTAAATTTGGTGCTAAATCAGCTGAAAAATTATATAACACTTTAGCACAATATGAAACTCCATTATCTTTTCTACAAAGAGCGGTAGTTTTTCCTCAATATTATGAGGTGTTAAAACAATTACTAAAGGAGGGACAAGCTGATCAATTACTCAAATGGTGGAAAGAGAAGCAAACTAAAATTTACCTACAAAGTATTGGTATACCCACTAAAAAAATAAATCGAATGGATGATAATGATATTAGAGTATTATATACTTATCCATTTAGAATTTATAGTTTAAGTGTACAACAATGTATTACTGTGTGTCAACTATTTAATATCACTTATACTGAAGAAGATATAAGAGCAGCTGATATAGCTAGAGAATATAATAAATTAATAAAAGCCAAATTATGGACTCAAGTACCATTGAAATACATTAAAAGGGATATCAATAAAGTCATCGAAGATATATTAAAAGATAAACATGAGTTAATTATAATTAATAATAATGTAGTTTCCATTAATTTAGACGATAAAGAGAGAAATTTAGCTGAATGGTTTAAAGATGTGGGTAAAATGTTACCTAAGAAAACTAAAGAATTTAAATCTAATAGTTATCAATTATCAGACGCCCAAAAAGAAGCTATTAAAGGGGCTTTAAGTAATCGAAGTACCATTATTACAGGTGGTGCAGGTACCGGTAAAACTACAATTATTGGCGAAATAGTTAAATATTTGATGGATGAGAAAATATCCTATGTCTGTGCTACCTTTACAGGTAAAGCCGCTGCTAGATTAAGAGAAGTATTAGAAAGATATGATAAACATCAACAATTGGCTTTTACTATTCATTCCTTAATTTCCAAAAAAATATTTAAGGATAACAGTAATAATTATACTGATGAGGATGATGAATTTACTGAAGATGCTATTGAAACTATAAACGATATACCAAATATTGCACTTAATCCAAAATACGTAATTATTGATGAATGTTCAATGGTAACTGGAGATTTATTATATAAGTTTTTAACGGTATTCACTTCTATTAAACATTTAATTTTAGTAGGAGATTCTTATCAATTAGAACCATTTGGTAATTGGGGAAGACCCTTTAAATTATTAGTTGATGAAGAAGTCACACCTATCTATAATTTAAACACTAATTATCGAATAGAAGGGGCTAAAGGTATCTTAGTTAATTCAGAATTAATAAGAAAACACAATGATATGACTAAAGCAGTTGATTTAAAGTATACTGATAATTTCTATTATTGTCGTGGTAATATTAATAAAGTCATGGAAATATACAAAGAGTTAATTAATAATAATGGTGATAACATTAAAATAAAAATATTAGCACCTGTGGGTGAAATTGTCAGAGAATTAAATTCAATCTGCCAACAATATTTAGTTAGAAAGAAAAATAGAGATAATGATTATATTGATTACTTCAATAAGAGATTTTATATAGGTGATAAAGTTATTATGACTAAAAATAATTATGATATTAATGTAATGAATGGAGAAGAAGGGGAAATAATGTCAGTAGATAGAAAAAAGGGTAAAATCTGGGTCAACTTTAATAATAAATCCTGTACTTTCAATATTAGGGTTAATGAAACTAAAAAGAAGGATCAAGATAATGACACTAATAATGTTAAAGAAGCTAGCTTATTAGAACTAGCCTATGCCCTTACTGTTCATAAGTCACAAGGATCTGAATATGATTATGTTATCTTCCATATACCTTATGATAGTCAAATAATTAATCGTAACTTAATATATACAGCTATTACCAGAGCTAAAAGGGAATTATGGTGTGTTGATAATAATGATGAAATTAAAAATGGGACTATGACTTTACCAGCAATAAGATATGAAGGATTCCCACAATATTTAAAATCATAAATTAGTTAAATTATCTGTAATTATTACAGATAATTTAATTTTACCCCCTCAAGATAAATGTCATATTATCTCTTACCATTTACTGATTTAACTACTACTTATATACCTAACTCAGTTATCGGTGAATCCCTTAATCCATGGACTATAACACTCAATACTTTATCAGATTCTGTACCATTTAAAACTTAAATATTGATCAACTTTCAACTTTAGTTGAACCCATTTGGAAATTAGGTTTGGTGGTGAACCCACCAAACAGGGATTAAAAGGTTATACCCTCACCAATCACACTACCAAAAACATCCCTCCTATTCATAACACCGATATGGGTAAACTTGATTTTAACTATTATTAATATATAAATACATCAGATTTTCTATATCAACACTAATCGGGCAATTATCTCTATCAATATACTCTTCTATGTATATTAAATCAATATTCCTTATTTAATTAGATTCTTAAAATAGTTGATCACCTCAGATCAATTATTTTATTGAATAAGAATCTCTTTATCATTAATAACACCTTTTAATTATCATTTTGAGTAATCTTCTTTATTAGAATCAATATGATTCTATAAATTCATACGAGTGGTTATATATCCCTTAATTAAAAATTTAATTATCTTTCCACCATAATTAATAATATTAAATGAATTATCCTTTTTATTGTTTACTTCATTCAAATAACTTTCCAATACACGTTATCTATTCTTTATAAATCAAAATATAAAGTTCTCATACTCTTTTCTTGAGTAATACTATCAATTTGGTTAATAAACTTTTATCATTTTGTTTAACCATCTCTCCTTAAGAATAATTTCTTATCATTTTGTTTAATAAACTCTTCTCTTTGCCATTCTCTTATTATCTTCTTTATTAATGATCAATTTAATATTAGCCAGAAATTACTAATCTATTTAAGATTAACTAAATATTAATATTGTCTCAATTAGTCAGAGATTACTAATCTCTTTAAGATTAACTAAATATTAATAAGGTATTATTAATATTGTCTCAATTAGTCAGAGATTACTAATCTATTTAAGATTAACTAAATATTAATATTGTCTCAATTAGTCAGAGATTACTAATCTCTTTAAGATTAACTAAATATTAATAAGGTATTATTAATATTATCTCAATTAATCAGAGTTGATTTATTAATCTATTAAAGATTAACAAGAGTTTATTAATCTATTAAAGATTAACAAGAGTTTATCAATCTATTAAATTTTAATCACAGTTAATTAATTCATTATAGATTAACCAAAGTTTATCAATCTATTAAATTTTAATCACAGTTAATTAATTCATTATAGATTAACCAGAGTTTGTTAATCTATTAAAAATTTATAAGAGTTTGTTAATCTATTAAAAATTTATAAGAGTTGATCAACCTATTAAAAATTAATCAGAATTTGTAATCTATTAAAATTTACAATAGTTTATTAATCTATTAAAAATTTACAAGGGATTAATAATCTCTCCCTAATTAATAAAATTTAATAGTATTAAAAGTTTATCACTCTCCGTTAGATTAACCACATTTTAATAATCTATTTATGATCAATTAAAGTTTATTAATATCAATCCAAAATTAATTAGAGTTGGTTAATTTTTTCTAATCAATTTAATATTAATAAGAGTTTATCGATATCCATCCAAAATTAATCAGAGTTTATTAATCTATTTAAGATTAACTATAATCCATTAATCTGTTCAAGATCAATAATAGTTTATTAATCTATTCAAAATCAATAAGAGTTCATTGATCTATTCAAGATCGATAAGTTTTTATTGATCTATTCAAGATCGATAAGTGTTTATTAATATATTCAAGATCAATAAGAGTTTATTAATCTATTCAAAATCAATGAGAATCTATTCAAAATCAATAAGAGTTCATTAATCTATTCAAGATCAATCATAGTTCATTAATCTATTCAAGATCAATCATAGTTCATTAATCTATTCAAGATCAATCATAGTTCATTGATCAATAATAGATTAATAAGAGTTCATTAATCTATTCAAGATCAATCATAGATTAATAAGAGTTCATTAATCTATTCAAGATCAATCATAGTTCAATAATAGATTAATAAGACTTCATTGATCTTGAATATATCAATAAGAGTTGATTAAT
>Ga0272448_1007744_pt1 | contig 11303 bp, 10 predicted proteins | sample YNPCB0191_FD_202220 | JGI IMG/M metagenome (GOLD analysis project Ga0272448, IMG submission 202220) | Hot spring sediment microbial communities from Yellowstone National Park, WY, United States - YNP-CB-019-1 | ecosystem: Environmental > Aquatic > Thermal springs > Hot (42-90C) > Sediment... | reverse complement strand
CTTCGCTTAAGCTTAAGAGTCCAGCTGAAGTAGTAGGATTCAAGGCTGTTCTACCAGATAGATGGTTTTCGGTGTTTTCATTTTAAGTTAACAGTGTCCAACTACATATAACCAAGGGACCTGAGTTTCTGCATCATATATTCTTTTTCTTTGTCTTGGCTACGACCGACTCTTTCTGGAATTTTAGTGGCTTGAATCTCTTTGATAATCTTGTCAACAGTATCTGCCGATGAATTAACTGGTTGGCAGCAGCACTCACAGCCGATGCTGCGGTATCTCTTATTTCCTTTAGCAAAATATAAATCAACCACTGGAAGTTTCTCTCTTTTTATATATCTCCATATATCAATCTCGTTCCAATCTAACAATGGGTGAACCCTAAAGTGGTCGGCAGGCATTTGAGTTGATTCATAATACTCTGACCATAATTCCAGGGGTTGATTTAGATAATCCCATCTGAAATTCTTATCACGCTCAGAGAAATATCTTTCCTTAGCCCTTATTGTATGTTCATCCCTTCTTATTCCTACAAGCAAGGCTTTAATATTAAGGACAGATATGGCTTGTTTTAACGCCTCTGTTTTTAGGAGATTGCAACAGGTAAATCTGTCTTTTTCAGGGCATATCCCCTCCTTTAAAACCTTATCATTTCTAGCCACAATTAATTTAAGATTCCATTTCTTAGCATACCTATCTCGGAATTCATATATCTCTTGAAATTTAAAAGATGTATCTATATGTATTACTGATAGAGGAACCTTACCAAAAAAGGCCTTTCTAATCAAATGTATCAGGGTAGTAGAGTCTTTACCCATACTCCATAGGGCGGCTAAACTATCTCTATATTGCCAATATGCCTCCCGAATAATAAATATACTTCTGGATTCCAAATTATCCAGATACGACTCAGTTTTCATCTTTTTAATAATAACCTCAGGCTTAGCAGTATAACAGTTATGCCAACTAAAATAGCCAACAAGTTTCTTGGTATTTTTCTACAACTAAATGCTGCTAATGGCGCTGCTATGACCCCGCCAAGCGCCAGCGCAAAAACTATATCCCAACGAAAACTCTCTATGCCTATAAATAACATAAATGTAAGTGAGATGGCAACCGTAATAAAAAATTCAGCCAAATCAACTGAACCAACTGCCTTATGCGGTTCTGCCCCGTTAACAACCAAAAAAGGAGTACAAATCGGCCCCCATCCACCGCCTCCTATGGCATCAATAAGCGCAGCAAAAAACCCTAAAATTCCCAGTTTATTTACAGAATATTTTTTGATAATAAAATTATTATTCCGTTTATATTCAAATATAAAGCGATATACCATAAGGCATCCCATAATCAAGAGTATCAAAGCCACCACTATTTTTATTGGCTTCTGTGGTAGCCGCACCAAACCACTTGCGCCAATAATACCGCCAATAATCCCAAAGGAAACCATTGGTATTAATATGTCTTTGCGGATATTGCCAAATTTAAAATGTGCTAATCCAGAAACAAAGGTAGTAAAAAGTTCTGATGTATGAACACTTGCGCTTGTAATAACAGGTGGGATACCAAAATAAATAAGTAGCGTGGAAGCGCTCACGCCGTAGCCCATACCCAAACTACCGTCAATAAATTGCGCCAGGAACCCTATCATTACCCAAAAAAGAAATGCCATATTTTGCTCACCTTTTGTAATTTACTTTATATAATTGCTTAACATTATTTAAAAATACGTAAATAAACATACTAGTCTACGTAACCAAGTGAACGCAAGCGATTTTTAACAGACTCATCTAGATCTACAGTTTGAGGGTTTATTTTTAATCTAGGCCTATTTGTCCAACTCTTTAGTTTTACCTTCAAATCATTAAATATTAGCCTTTCTTTATTTTGAAGATCCAAATGTTCAAGTGGGTCATTTTTTAAGTTGTATAACAAATAATTATCTTTGGTGATATTGTGGATTAATTTCCACTCATTACTCCGAATTGAGTGAATACATACTGCCTTATCACAGAATTCGCTAAAAATATATTCCCGTGAATCTTTTTTTCCAAAAATAACAGGTAAAATGCTTTGTCCTTCCATTTTAAAATTTGGTTTTATTTTTGCAAGTGAAAGAATAGTAGGCATAATATCAATTAAACCTACCTGTTGTGATATTATTTTTCCGCAAGATAAAAATTTACCGTATTTCATAATTAAAGGCACTTTTATTACTTCCTCATTTACACCGCCATGCGAAAAATAATGATTGTGTTCTCCAAGGCCTTCTCCATGGTCAGCGCTAATAATTATCAGTGTATTTTGACTTAAGCCCAACGATTCAATCTTCTCCAATAAAATACCTATCTGTTCATCCACAAACCTGATGGCCCCATCATACTTAGCAATATAATAACTAACATTATTAATGTTATTCTCTGCCAAAGGCGCTGGTATCTTATCATCTGAATAACCTTCTTCTAGAGTAGCTATTGGAATACTATAGTCGTTATTATAAAATCCATCGTTTAAATATTTTTTATAATAAATTGATTTTACAGGATAAGGTACATGCGTATCAAAGTAATGCAGCCATAAAAAGAAATTCTCATCTTTATGTTGGGCAATCCAAGCCATTGCCTTTTGAGTAATGTGAATAGCATCATTAGTATACGAAACGTCAAAAATATCAAATGCACTTGGATTGTTTTGGTGTTTGAAAGTATGCAATAGCGCATTGTGTGGGGTTATTAAGCAAGTCTTATATCCATGTTTTTTTAGAATTCCAGGCAAGATTTGAAATGAAATGGGTAAAATTTGATCTTCATAGTAAATCCCAAGCGTAGAGGGATAAAGAGAGGTCATAAGCGAAGGCAAAGAAATCCAAGTAAGTGTCCCCTGGCTAATAGCCTGTGTAAAACGCAGTCCTGTTTTTGCTAGGCTATCAATATTAGGGGATGTATCTCTATAGTAGCCATAACAACCAAGATGGTCAGGACGCAAAGCATCAATAGTAATTAAAATAAAATGTTTCTTTCTTATCCATTCATGTTTATTTATTTTCAAAAATACATATAATATGAATAAAAATAAGGCTACAGATACAATAACAATAGATATTATTTTCTTTACTCTATTCATCCATATGCCAAATATTTTTTCAATGCCATATATATTGTTTGTCCTAAAATCTTAATAGAATAATTATCTTCTACTGTCTGCCGCGCCTGTTGCCCAATTTGTTCTCTTAGATTGCAATCTATGATTAATTTTTCCATTTTTTCAATAAATCTATTTTTATCCTCTGCCAAAAATCCATTATATCCATCTTGAATAATATGGACGGCCTCGCCAATCGCGCTTGAAACCGTAGGTTTTGCCATTGCCATATATTCAAAGAGTTTTGTAGGGCTTTTAGCAAGGTTAAATTTATTAACTCTGGCTATAGGCATAAGCCCAATATCTATTGTATCAAGATAACCCGGAATTTCATCCGGAGGGAGCCATCCTTTAAAATATACATTTGAGTCATTAATTGCCTCTAACAATTTTTTTAGTTCGTCTTTGTATATCCCATCACCGATTATATCAAAATAAATAAAGCCATATTTACGACGCAGGCTTTTAAAACACTCTAAAGCAAAACCTATATTTTCTATATATTCCGGACGATGCAACGTCCCTATCCAACTAAAAATCAATTTATTTTTTTTAGTTTTAGAATTAATGGGTCTAAAAACTTGCGTATCCACCCCTGATGGCACATAATAAACATTTTTATTAAATTGTAAAAGGAAATTTTGAAGAAAATAACTTGCGGCAATACAAAAAATGCTTTTTCTTGCGATTTGTCTGGTTATGTAATGCGCCTTTGATGTAGGATAAATTCTAAAATAATATTTTGGGTCTTCGCGCATCTCCCAATCATCAAGATCAAGAATAATCTTATTTTTATTAAATAAATGTACAAGATATGGGGCTAAAGAATGATAATTAAAACGTTGTATATATAGAATTGCTTTCTTATTTCTGATAAGCGTTTTAAATGCCCTGTAATTAAATATTATTTTATCAATAGAGGTCATCCGCGACTCTTCCTCTCCGTCTTTTGCTCCAAGCGTATCTGAAAAAGATAATATCGTGCTATTTATTCCATATCTATTCAGTTCCCGGGAGAAATTATAACATCGGATTCTTGCCCCAGGCAATCTGTAGCCTTCGCGCGTAACAAAAATTATATCCATCTATGTTTTATATACAAAAATGTAAAACTCTTATCAAAATGCCAAAACCTGAATAAGATATACTTTTGAGATTAGTAATTCCATTACAACTTCAATTCATCCATTTTATTTTTTATCCACTTTGCTAAATCTCTATTGAAATCTACAGATGGATGTCTGTCTGGAAGATAATATGTTTGTTTGTTAAGATTCATAAAATCTCGGGTTTCAAAATAATAAATCTTATTTTCTTGACACCAACTCCTTAACTGCTGAACATAGATATGACTATAATTGATTATCAATAACTTCGTCCCGCTTTCTGAAGCCAGTGATAGAAGTTTCTCTAGAGGAGATTGTATATATTTAACGAAGCGTTCATATGATAAGTCTTGGAGCGCTTTTTTTCTATTATCTTCATATAATGCTCAAATATACGATTTTTATCAATAAATATATTAAATGGCCATAAAACATATTTATAATTTTTTTTTACTTCAATATATAATCTGCGTTCAATCTCCTTATAGTTATAATTATCATTGCTAACAATGCCAAAAATTATTAACGATGGGGGATTTATCTCTTTTGATTTTATAATATATTTCTCAACTGAATCACGGATGTTAAATCCTGATGTTCCTAAGTTTATGTATTTTCTATTTGAGTCCATTTGATTTAAAAAATAAGATAAAGTTTCATTATCATTTAAACCATATCCAAATATAAATGAATCTCCTAATAGAATAACTATATTCCTATCTTCTTTTGAAACATCAAAAAGGTTTCGTGCGCCTATGTTGTTAATTGTACTGTGAAAGCGATTAAATTTTGTTGTAATCCATCCTCTCTCCATTTTATGTTTACTTACATCAAAATTGCCCATTCTAGATTCAATTGTATTAAGACTGATGAGGCTATATTTATTCCAGATATAAATAATAAAGATTAAACTAAATATTACATATACATTAAAAATAACTAATAAAATAATAAAAAGATTTGTTTTACCTTTCATATATATTTTTCGATCTATGATTATTATTAAAATTTTATTTCATCATCCAAACTATACTACAGCCAATATTATTAAGAACTTTTTGGAAAATAACTGACATAGTTAACACTTTAAGAAAACAATCCTTCTATGCAATAAGCACGTCTTTCATTATTGCCTTGATAAATTTTCTTAAAATAATGCGACTAACCTTAAGTTTTAACCGTAAATATAAAAGTAAGGTTTATATCAACCAATAGAAACTTAACTATAAAAGGTTCAATGCGGTATTATTCTTTAACATCCTTGGACTCTGGCAGGACTACAACATTAAAAGCGACCATTACGTCTTCACTGATTACATAGGTAATATTAATTATGTCACCGGGCTTAATAATATCTATGGTCTTAGGTTGTTTATCGTCTTTATAAAATTTACAATAGTTTGGATCAATAGTAACAGATTCTTGCCTCTCTTTTTCCCATGGATAATCACCCTTAATCTTAACTGTTATAGTGTCGGCTTTTCCTGGGTGATGGTGAACTGCAACAACCTCTGCCTTAATAACCTTAAATTCTGGCTCAGTTTTACTGTACGACGCATTGATAAATATCAAACTCAAAGATAAAAATAAAATTACTAACATAAATGACATTTTTCTCATATTTAGCGCCTCCCATTATTTCATATTGTTATCTTTGTAACCTGTCTTTTATAAACACTATAGTTACATTTATTTTTTATCACCTCCCCACTTTCTTTTAGTTAATCTCTTGTATTATGAAAAAATATTTTAGTCTATAACATTCAAATTTTAAAATGGGGTATACGAAATAATATTAGTGATATTCCTAACTGATTTTAATATACAAATAAAGACATTATCTCCTGGTTTATTTTATTAATTTTAAAACTAAAGTTATAAAAAGTTTAAATTACTTATTTAATGTTAATTGGCTCTTACTGGCATAACAATAATATTGAATGCCACTTTTATTCCTTTATGAATTATATATGTTGCCTTAATAGTATTGCCTGGTTTAACAATATCTATAGTCTTTGGTTGTTTATCATCTTTATAAAAGGTGCAACGTGGGTCAATTGTTAAAGAGTCGTTTTTGTAGTCTATAAATCCCTTTGTTTTAATTTCTATTGTATATGCTGCACCGGGATGCTCACTAACAGAAATAACTTCTGCTGTAAGGACCTTAAAGTTTTCTTTTCTATTCATTACTCGTCACACCTCTTTTCATTTTATTTTTATTCCCCGCAGAATTCACTGCTATTTGATATGCACTTAACAAATTTTTGGAAGTTGCTACCCAGTTGTATTTCCTCTTTACCCTTTCTCGGGCCGCCCTTCCCAAATTCTCTCTTAGTTCTTTATCTCCAAGCAATATTATAATACTATCTGACAGTGATTTAACGTCGCCTGCCTTTGTTAACATACCAACGCCGCCTAACATATTGCGAATTTCTCCTACGTTACTAGCAACAATTGCTTTGCCACAAGCCATATACTCAACAATCTTTAACGGACTCTTGCATTTAGTAATATCATTTTCTTCAAAACAGGCTACGCAGATATCAGCAGCATTAATATAAAAAGGAATTTCGTTATGATTTATAGAGCCTGTAAAAATAATATGCTTATCTACATTCAAACTTTTTGCTAATTCCTTTAATGCCTGCATCCTATAACCATCACCTATAATCATAAAGGTTGCATCGCATCCGTTATCTATGACTATGCGAGACGCCCTGATAAACAACTCGACATACTGCCCTCCATGTAGTTGCCCCAAATATAAAATAAGACGATTATTAATATTGTATTTTCTTTTAATGTTAACTGATTGGCTAATATCAGGCCTAAATAATTCTAAATCTGCACCTACAGGGGCTAAAAAAATGCTCTCTGGCTTGACTCCTCTTTTTAGACAAAGATTATGAAGTTGTCTGCTAGAAACAGAAACAGTATCTACAGCCCTTGGAATTAATTTTTCAAAAATATTTATAAATTCACCTATTAGAAATTGCCTAGGATTAGAATAGTAAAATATCTTTGTCTCCCAGTCATCCCAATCATAATGGACCCCTTTATTCTTAACCCATGCTGAAATTAAGGCTGGAAGAACAACATAATAATAACACTTTTGAAAATGGATTATGTCGGCCCATCCACTAATTTTAACAATCTGCATGATGTTTCTCAAAAGCCTAAACACCCCTACCCTTCTATCTAAAGAAATAATCTCTATATTACCATCTAAAAACTTTCTATTCGCATCTTTTTTATCAAGTGGAAAATAAACTAATTTAACTAAATGCCCCTTTTTTATAAATTCATTGGCTATATTTTTTATGCGGATAGTCCAGGGCTCTAAAGAAGAATATAAATCATGGGGATGTATCATTAAAATATTCATAATTAGCTACCAGGGAAAAATGAAATATTCCGGGTTTTCTTTAAAAGATATAATATTGTGTCCATAATTATTGCAATGGACAACAAAAATATTATTATTATTAAGCGCTTACACTTTCCCATGCTATACAACCTTAGGATATTTTGCTTCTTAAGATATAGAACTTTATGTTCTAACAATTCCTCTTTAATTTAGGATACATTGATAGGCATCGTATATCTAAATCCTTCCCAGATGCCAAATGTCGTAGATTCACCTATACAAAAAATCTTATATTCAGCGCCCCCTATCATTTGGAGGTGCATAAAACAATTTATAACCTAAGCCTAAAATTCGCAAAAAACAACTCTAGGAATATAATACTTAAAAATAAACAAAATATTGTCAAAACAATCTTCTGCTGAATTGTTAATATTTTAATATCTAAGCCGAGGATAAATATTGTATAATTTTATATAGGTGTTCATTGCTCACTATATTATCGCATATGCGTTTACATCCAATATCCTCATTGCTACTGTTACCAATAAATCTGAAATAACTTTTTTCTTTCGGAATATGTAATGACTTTTTTCTAAATTCCTGTTGTAAACAATTATTCCAAACTGACGTAAAAGTATCCCTATATATGTTGCCTATAGGGATACTGTGAGATTTTAAGCAGGAATTGAAATCTCCATTTGCCCTTAATCTTAAAAATATCCATCCGGCATAACAAGGGGTACCTTCTACAACGCTATCATATTCTCCATAGGGAGCCCCGGGATTCGAAATCCTCCTTAAAAAAATATTATTATTAACTATTTTAATAGCATTGTTTTTACGGTTTATGTTTTTGATAATCCTCATATAATCTTGTTTTAAAAAAGCTAATTGTTCTTTACTTAATAGAAATGAATCAGTAATACCTGGAATTACATCCGGAACTCCAAATTCTATAGCATCACACCCTGTTTCTGTAGATAAAGTTATTAAGTCTTCCAATCTGGCATAATTCAAATTATTTACAACAACAAATATTTTCACATAAAGTGATTTAGTTTTAACTATATTAAGAAATTTGAGATTATTTTTAATATGTAAAAAAACATCTGGATCCCTATTATGAAGTTTAGAATATAAACTGGCTTCTCCTGCCCAAATACTAATTGTTAAAGATAATAAATTATTAAAAGATAGCAGCCTATTAATACTATTTTTATCCAATAAAATAAAATTTGTATTTATACGAAATTTTAAATTTAGTTTTTGAGTAAATTCTAATATTTCCCATATGTGTGGATACAAGAACGGTTCTCCACCCCCAGAGAATATTATTTCTTTTGTTCCGGTTTTAGCGATATCTTTTATAAAATTCTTCAATATTGTAAAATCCAAATCATTTGTATTGCTATTTATATCTTTATTTATAAAGGGGGAGTGAAGCCAACATACAAGACAATGGCTGTTACATCTATCTGTCAAATCAATCTGAACTACATCCGGAGCCTTATAAGCATAACATCTACTAAATATGCCTTTTAAATTAAGATATCTTCGCTTGTTTTCCTTAAAAGAAAGTTTATTTAATATGTTATGTATCATCTTGTTTAAGTTTAATAAACGGGTTTTTTAATAAAGAATTGCAAAGAAACATTAAATTAGAATTTTTAATTTGTTTTATTTTTTTATGTATTGGTATATTTTGCCATAGATTATCGCAATTATAACAACCTGTTTTTTTAACAGCATCATTACCAATTTTAGAAAAATAGGGGTCACTTTTAGAAAGATTTAGGCCATTGTATCTAAATTCATTATAAATATTAGAAAACCAGATATCTTTAAATCTGTTTTTATAAATATTGCCCATATGCATCCTGTGTCCTTTACAACAAGGCACGACATTGCCTGTAGCCATAATTCTGGCGAATAACCAACCCACATAACAAGGAATTTCCTCTACAATATCTTCATCATACGCCCCGCTTGTAGTGTTTAATTTTTCTATGCGCCGTATAAATCCATCAAAATCAGAAAGCACAACCGAATAGCCATCCTCAGAAACATACCTAAAAGATTTTGTATCATAGCGTTGTCTTATTATATATAAAGTTTTGAGAAGTTCTTCCCTCTCTCTGTCATTTAAGAGCAATGTCTCAGTTTTATCCTTAACTGGGTCCATAGGTACCAATTGAATGTCATCTGCGCCTACCTCTAGGGCAAATTTTAGCATCTGTTCTACATCTTTATAATTTAAATTAAAAACAACGTTATGAATGATTATCCTCGGATGGAGTCTGTTCAATCTCTTTTTTTCTTCAAAAATTAATTTTAACATATCTCTTATTTTATAAAATGTGTCTTCTGTTTGATTTGGATGAATTGCCGTATAAACCTGCGGTGACCCTGACCAGATGCTTACTGTAAAAGAATCTACTTCTAATTCTAACAATCTTTCTATAATCTTTTCATCGATAAGGCTAAAATTTGTATTTATATCTATTTCGATACTTTTGTCTTTATTCTTAATATACTCTATAATTTCTAATATATCTGGATGTAAAAATGGCTCGCCACCACCTACTAATTTTACCTGTCTAAGGCCACCGATTTCCGCCAAATCGTCAAAGACTCCTTTTAATAAATCTAGCGGCAAGGAAAGTTTTCTCTCCCAATCTGGCATAGCCTTTTCCCCTAAAAGAGGTGACCTACACCAACAAGCAATGCAATTAAAATTGCATCTATTCGTTAAATCTATATGTAAAACCTCAGGACCTACAAAAGCCTTAGATGAATGAAGAATTCCTTTTATAACTAATAATTTGTTTTTATCCCTAATAATTTTGTCTAATTCTTCCATATTGTTTCAATATATCCTTATACTTTTTGTCCATATCTTTATTGATCTGAATATTGTCGCAACTCTTAAGGCAACCAAATAAATAATTGGAGTCATTTCCTATGTTCTGAAAATATGGGTCGTTAAAATCTAAATTAAAAGATTTTTTTCTGAATATTTGTTCTTCAGGACTATTCCATATATCTCCAAATGGCTTTTCATAAATATTCCCTACGGTTATCTTGTGGGCTTTCAAACATGGATTTACATCTCCATTTGCATTTATCCTTGCGAAAGCCCATCCAACGTAACAAGGATGCTCGGTAATAGTATTTGACTCATATTTACCTTCTAGCGCAGACTTAGAATTAATTCTTTTAAGAAAACTCTCGCTCTGTTCAATATATGTTTTAACCGGCTCATCTTCATTGTATTTCTCTAAACGCTTCAATTGATAATTTATATCTTTTGTTATGCTTTTAATTTGTTCTTCATTAAGTAAAAGTATATCGGTTCTACCTGGAATAACATCTATAGGCGTAAATTCTATGCTATCTGCTTTTATTGATATTGCTAAATCTACCATATTGTTTATATCTTCATAATTTTTATTAAAAATAACATAATATAAGTTGATATGAGGCAACGGATTGTGAAGATGCTGGTTCTTTTCCCTTTTTAATTCTGCGATATACTGTAATACCTCTATTATATTATAAAACGTTGCTTCATTTTTATTAGGGTGTACCAATGTATATGTTTTGGCTGTGCCAGCCAAAAGGCTAACATGAATAAGGTCAACCTTAAGTTCTACTATCTCTTTTGCTCTCTCTTTATCAATCAAAGTAAAATT
>Ga0272448_1007743_pt1 | contig 11305 bp, 12 predicted proteins | sample YNPCB0191_FD_202220 | JGI IMG/M metagenome (GOLD analysis project Ga0272448, IMG submission 202220) | Hot spring sediment microbial communities from Yellowstone National Park, WY, United States - YNP-CB-019-1 | ecosystem: Environmental > Aquatic > Thermal springs > Hot (42-90C) > Sediment... | reverse complement strand
AAGCAAGAGATAATCCTAATTTGAGTTTTATACTGAATTTAACTTTACCAAGTGCAAGTTGACGAAGAGCTTCTTTTTCTTCCTTTGTTTCTTCAAAAGAAACAACCTCTTTCTTTTCTCCTTCATCTATAAAAAGAATCTCTTCTTCTTCTGAATTAGAAACAACTTCCTGTTCTTTTTCTATATTTTCTTCTATCATATTATACCTTAAGAATCTTTAGAATCAAGATCTTCTCTATTAAAAGGTTCAACTGAATAAGTTCCATTTTCTTTTTCTATAATCTGTTCTACTTTTCTTTCAGTTTCTTTTAATTTTTCTTCGCAAAATTTTCTAAGTTTGGTTCCTTCTTCAAAAGCCTTTATAGCCTGGTCTAAAGTAAGTCCACCTGATTCCAATTTTTCTACAATCTTTTCCAGTCTCTCTAATGCTTCTTCAAATTTAAGATCTTTTATACTCTTCTCTGTCATATAAATCTTCCTCTATACTTCAAGAATAAAACAGTATTTAAAGAAGGTCAAATACTAAAAATTTAACATTTTATTATCCTGTCTTCCAAAAACTGTAAATTCACACAACCCTGCGGGTATTTCAGGTGTCTTATATATTTCAAGAAATACCCATCTTGATTTAACAGGTAAAAAATCAGTAAAAAATATATCAGAAGATGTTTCAACCTCTGAAAGAATTTTTTTATAAGACCTCTTATCATTTGAGACTGAGATACTGAAGATCCATGAACCTTCAGAAATCTTAGATTCTGTCATAAATTCTGCAAATATTATACGAACAGAATTTATATAAAAAGAAGATAAAAGATCTATTTCAATCCACTGAGGTAAAGAAGAGTCTTTTGCTTTCCAAAATGTTCTTACATTATTGTCTACAGCATATTGTGGAAAATAACCATCAGAAAAACTTGATACTTTTACTTCTTTATTTACAGAGAGAGGAATTCCTAAAATCTCTTCTGGATTATAAAAATTCCGAGGAATATCAGTTGGACCATCTATAACCAAAGAACCATCTTCTTCAAATTTAACAGGATCAATCGCAAGCCTTCTATCCCATTTATCTCTATTATGAAAAAGAACATGATAAATACACCAAATCTTTCCTTCAATATCTTTTATAATTGCATGATGACCTGTTCCATTTAAAAGACCTTTTTTATCTCTTAAGACAGGACTGTTTTTTTGATAAATAAAAGGACCTTCTGGAGAATCTGAAGAATAAACACCTACAGCATAACTTTTCCATTCTGTTCCACATGCGGAATATTGAAGATAATAGCGATTATTATATTTTAACATGTATGGTGCTTCTATCCATGCTATATCTGGATGTTCATTAAACTCTCCCCATCTTTCCCATATATGTTCTGGATTGTAAGCAAAACAGAGTTTTGTCTCTTTCTTTGGTCTTAAAAGATCAAAAGAAGGATCAAGTTCTGTTACAAATATCCCATCTGTACCGATCCCTTTTCCACTGTTATGATAACAATAAAATTTTCCATCCTCAACAAAGAACATAAGATCAGCCCAAAAAACCTTATTTCCTGATTGATCCACAATATCTCCTGAATAGTTCCATGGACCTAAAGGATGTTTTGCTTTCCATAAACCTATTCCACCGTTCCCGGAAAGATAAAAACTTCCTTGAAAAAATGTTATTGCTGGTGCTATAACTTTTACAGGAAATTCTAAATGATAGTATTCCCAGGATATTAAATCTTTAGATATAAAGACCTGTGCACCTGAAACAAACATATAAAATCTATCTTCAAAAAAAATAAGATCAGGATCAGCAAATGAACGTAAATTTTTTGCAGAAGGTATAGAAAGTGGATTACAATAATAAATCTTTTTCATTAAAAAAATATAATAAAAAATATTGAATTTTTCTTTATTTTGTTTATATTAAAGTAAAGAAAAAAACAATGAAAAAATTAACTATAATACTTCTTATAATCCTTTTCTTACCTGTACTTAAAATATCAGCACAGGAAGAAGAATATCCTGAAGATATTTCTCAGATAACATTTATTACACAAACGAGTTTTATTACACAGGTTACTGTTAGAACTCTTTTTTTAAAACCAACTCTTTCAATGGATCTTTCTTTACTTAAGAAAAACTGGAAACCATGGGTTTTACCAGGACTTGGACACTTTGATATAAAGCAAAATACTAAAGGAGTAATAATCCTTGGACTTTTTTCTTGTTCTGTCATATCTTCTTTATCTTTATGGATAAGCAGTCTAACAGCTTATAACAATCATAAAGATTTGGCTTCTCTTGCATTAGAAGAGATAGATTATGATAAAAGAAAAGAGTTAATCAATAAAGCATCAGATTGGTATGATATTTACAATATAAGAAGATCCTGGTCAGAGTCTATTTTTGTATTCAGTATTATAACATGGGCTTATAATGTTTTTGATTATTATTATTCTTTGAAAAAAGAATACATTTCTTTATACTCTAACAGAGATAGAGTTTATCTTGTCTTTAATAAAAGATTATGAAAAAGATTTTTGTAACTATTCTTTCTTTTATTTTATTAAACTGTTCTTATGAAAGAAAAGAGCGAAATTTTATAAACTGGGGTGCTATAATATGGAAAGGAGAAATTGTCCTTACAGAGAATCATTATATATATACATCAGATATTCTATCTATAGAACCTGGAACTATCATACATTTTTCAGCACCTTACAGCATATCCATCATTATAGATGGAGTTTTCTTATGCGACGGTGATTCAGATAATCCTGTAAAATTTGTAAATGACTTTACAAATACATACAATACTGTAGTTATACGCAATAATGATAATCAGAATAGAATAAGATGGACATCCTTTTCTAAAGGAATAGAATTAGCTATTTCAGGATTCTGTAATGTATCTCATTCAAGAATTGAAAATCTGAAAATAGATGGTTTTTCTTCATCTTTAATTAAAGATTCTCTTATTGGATATTTACAAGTTAAAGATTATGCAAAACCTTTAATAGCAAACTGTTGTTTTGAACGACAAGATTTAAATAAAAATATTCAGATAGAAGGAGTTGCAGAAGTATCAATAACAAACTGTTCTATCAAAGGAAAATATCAAGGCGGACTTGCAGATACTTATGTTGCAACAGTCTACTCTTCAGGTATCTGTATTCTTAAAAAGAACTGGTGGAATACAACAAATCATACATATATAACAAATACTCTTTTATTCAGAGAAAATCCTTCTCTTGTTTTTTATTTACCATTTTTAAAAAACGATCCTGTTAATTCTATTCTTGTTCCTTAATTTTAGGTGGTTCTGTTTTAGATTCTTTTCTGTATCTTAAAGACTCATATCTTTTCATTACTATCTGAAAATCAATACTGTGTTCCCAGTAAGGATATGAACCTATATAGGAGATCCATGTCTTTGCCTGACGCAAAGAATATCCTCCTCTCATTGTAAAGCAATGTAAATCCCGTTCAAAAAATAGAGATATTCTTTGTAACTTAAAAGCAGTATCCTCAAGATGTTTTGTACTAAAAAAAGGTTCACTGTCAGTTAAACTTTTCTTTTTATCATTGATTACATTAAAAGAATTTAAAAGATCCACAAAAAAGTTTCTATACATACTTTCCGGAAGGTTCATTTTTTTTAATGCCTCTTTACTGTAAAGATAAAGTTTATTATTTGCAGAATTTACAGAAAAGACAATTTTAGTATAACGATCAAGGAAAAAATTAAGAGTATAACCTGCAGAAATAAAAGAAGAAGAAAAAGACAACCAGTTTTGAAACCAGTTAAAATTCAAATTCAGAATACGAAATAAATTCAAAGATAAATTCATATTATTTTGAACACTTTTGTTAAGTCTGATACTATACATATAGTTATTAACAAAATTTAAAGATTTTAAAATAGAAAAAGATGCTGTACTGTTTAATTCAGAAAAACGATCTCTTTCTAACAGATTTAATTCTTGATCTTTTTTATTTTTTAAATCAACAGAAGAAGATATATTCCAGGAAAATAAAGAAGGATAACTTACAGAAAAAGTTCCCTGTGCTTCATGTTTTATTACTCTGTTATAAAGAAGATATAGAGAATCAGATTCTTTTAAATCTTTCTTAAAGACTCTTGATAAATCTAAAGTAATTTTTACAGGAGAAGAAAAAAATTCATGAAATGCAAATGATAGTTTATCAGACCAGCCAAAAGAAGAATAGCTCAATCTTTTAAAATTTTCAATCTCTGTTGTTGAAAGATCTTTACCCGTTCGCAAAGTATCATTAAAGTTAAATAATGGTTGATAAGAAAGCCCTTTAATAAAAGAAAATTTTCTTGAAAGAGAAAGGTTAATACTTCTTATATTTTCAGTCTTCCTATATACATTAGTGATGTAATCATAAAAGAGAGTATTATCAAGTCCAAAAGAGATAGAAAGATCATAATTGTTTAAAAAATAACCTGTGATAAGAAGTGGTTTTGAACTATTTGAAGATATTTTTATAGGTTTTATTTTATAATTCCAGGATAATTCAAAAGAAGGCAAATTAACTGTTCCTATAGAAAAATCATCTATCTGACGATTCCAGTACAGATTCCATCTTTGAATAAGTGAGATATTAAATCCATAAAAAGAATGAAAAACATTCATATACCATCTATCCTGTTCTAAAGGAATAGATAACGCTTTTAGATCCTGAACCATTCCAGGCAGCATAATACCACTTACACTTCTTCTGTTTGCTATATAATCTGAATTAAAAAGATAATCACTTGCACGAAAAAAATATCCTTCTATACGTGTTTGACCTGAAGAAGAAGGGATATTAAGTTTTTCTTTTATACTATAAAAATATCTGAAACGAAAATCTTTCCAGGATTTAGCAGGCATACCGTTACTTAAAATTGTTCTGTCTTTTGCTAAATTTATAGAAATATCAGTCTCTCCAATCTTATGTTTATGACCAACTATTGCTGCTGTATAAAATCCACCAAATTGATAAGCATCAGCCCTTAATTCTGTTGAAACTCTTTTAAATAGAAGTCTTTTCCATGTATTTTGAATAAAATAACCTTTAAAAGAATTATATCCAACATAAGTATGAATTCCAGTTCCTTTTTTAGTCTGAAACGCAAAAGGTAGATAAAAAATAGGGATATTACCTGTTTTATAAAAAAGATGTAAAAGGAAGAAAGAACCATCAGGATATATCCACATCTTCTTTGCCAAAATTAAATAATGCGGAAATTCTAAAGCACAGGAAGAAAATAATCCATCGGTTATTCTATATGAATCTTTATCAAGAGTCTTTATCTCTTTTCCTTTATATAGAATTCCATCTATAGCAGAAACTCCTTGAAAAACCATTCCTCTGTTACTTGATATATTATAAAAGAATCCATCTCCTCCCATTCTGCGAGAACCATCTATCAAATAGACATTACCTTCACCAAAAGCAACTCTTGTGTTTAAATTTACAACAATTCTATCTGCTTTTAAAGATAAATCTTTATAATGTAAGACCGCATTACCACTCAAAACAAGTACATCTTCATTTAATCTATTTATCTTAAAAAGTTTTGCACTATCTGCTCTTTCTATTATAAGAGGAGACTTTTCAGATAAAGAAGATTTGTTTGTAAAGCTTTTGATATTATTTGTAGAATTATAAGATGTAAAGACTGATACAAGAGAAATAAGAATAGGAAGAGTCAGTCCTGAAGCCATAATCACTTCTGGACTGAAATTGTAAGAGAAACAAGAGAAATAAGAAGAGCTGCAAGACTGAAATAAAGAGGAAGTTTTGTTGATGATGATTTTTTATTCTTTTCTTCAAGAATAGTTACTCTTTTATTGATCTCATTTATCTCTTTTTTAAACTCCTGTAAAAGGAGCGAAAATGCTTCTATTGTTTTAGGATCAACTTTTTGACTTTTCAAAAACTCTTCTATTTCCATTGAAGATTTTTTTTGAAGGATATTCTCTTCTATACGATTTACAGCATGATAAAGAGCATAAGCAAACTCATACCGAGTAAGATTTCTATCTCCTTTAAAGGTATTCGATGGTTTATCGAAATATCCTATCATAATACCATCTTTTGTAAGTTGTTCTATAGCCTCATAAGCCCAATGATTTTTTGGAACATCAGGATACATTTTAAAATCTTCCTGAGCAAAGAGAGGATAAACTAATATCCAGAAAGAAAGGAATGATATTAAAATCTTTTTCATTTTGATCCTCCATTTTTTTAAAAAATTTTTATTTTTAAGTTAATTCTTATCTTAAAATATGTCAATAATTCTGGGAGTTTTATAAAAAATTAGTTTGTTTTTATTTAAAATACTACTAAAATTATATGCTTTAAAACTCGCTTTTATAGATTTTTTGTTATATTCTTTAAAACTATGAATAAAAAAAGTTTTTCATATCTTGCTGCTGTTGAGGTATTTATACTTTCACCTGATAAAAGAGAGGTTCTACTGCTTAAGAGAGCAAAGAATAAATTAGTACTTCCTGGTTATTTTGCAGGATTGGGTGGAAAGATGGATAATGATATTGAATCTCCTTTTGCTGCTTCTTATCGTGAAATGGAAGAAGAGAGCGGTTATAATAAAGATTCTGTAAAAGATCTTCATCTTGCAGGTATATATACTGTAAAAGATTCTTTTGGTAAATGGCTTATCTTTGAATTTGTGTGCACAGCAAAATTTAAAAAAGTTTTTAACTCAAGACATACTAAAGAAGGAACTCTGTTTTGGGTAAAGATAAAAGATCTTTCAAAAAAAAGACTTATCCCAGATTTAAGAAAAGGGATTCTTGAAAAGATGCTTGTAAATAAAAAACCTTTATTTGTTACTGTCTCTTATAAAAAAGAAAATATAAAAAAACTTTTAATAGAAAGTTAACCTTTTATCTTTTCCAAACTCTTTCTTATTCTTTCAAGATCATCAAGATTGTAGTACTCTATTATTATCTTTCCTTTACGATTTGTGCCTTTTATACGAACCTTTGTTGAAAAGAACTCTTCAAGAAAAGATTCAAAATCTTTTAAAAAGATATCAACTTTATAAGAACTCTTAGGTCTTTGAACTTTCTTTTCTTTTGAAATTAAAGATTCAAGTCTACGAACAGATAGATCTTCTTTTAAAATCTTTCTTCTCCATTTAAGGATCTCTTCTTTATCTTTTAAACCTGCAAGAACCTTTGCATGTCCTGCTGAAATTGTTCCACGTGAAACATCCTTTATTACTTCTTCAGGAAGAGTTAAAATTCTCAAAAGATTTGTAATTGTTGCTCTATCTTTTCCTACCTTCTTACTTATATCTTCATGTGTTAAATTGAATCTCTCTATAAGTTTTTGATATGCTCTTGCCTCCTCAACAGGAGAGAGATCTTTTCTCTGAACATTCTCTATTATTGCAAGTTCAAGAGAACTCTGTTCATCTGCATCTATAACGATTGCAGGGACTGTTTTATATTTTAATTCTTTTGCTGCTCTGTATCTTCTCTCACCTGCAATTATACTATAAAAGTCTTCTTTTCTTCTCAGTAAGAGTGGCTGAATTATACCTTTTTCACGAATAGAATCTATCAGTTCTTGAAGACCTGAAAAATCATCTCTTGGCTGAAAAGGATCTGGTTTTATCTTTTCAATTGGGATCTCTTCTATTCTTTTCTGTAAATCTGAAAATCTTTCTTTAGGTCTTCTTTTAACTAAGACCTCTTCTTTTATATCCTCATCAAGAAGAGCCATCAATCCTTTACCTAAAACTTTTTTAGCCACGTTCAACCACCTCCTTTGCAAGTTCTCTATAACTCTGTGCTCCTGAAGAATCTTTACTGTATATTACAACAGGTTGTCCAAAACTTGGAGATTCACTTATTCTAACATTTCTTGGTATTATAGTTTTAAATAGTTTATCTTTAAAAACCTGATTTAACTCCTGTAATACCTGTTCTGAAAGATTTGTTCTTATATCATACATTGTAAGAACAATCCCAAGAACCTCTAAATCAGGATTCAATTTCTTTTGAACAAGTTTTATAGTATGAAATAGTTGAGATAATCCTTCAAGTGCATAATATTCTGCCTGAAGAGGTATTAAGACCTCATCTGCTGCAGCAAGACTGCTTAATGTTAAAAAACCAAAAGATGGTGGAGTATCTATAAATATAAAATCAAAAGAGTCCAAGATAGATTCTAATCTATTTTTAAGTAAAAAGTATTTATTACTTTTATCAGTTATTTCTACCTGAAGTCCAGAAAGATCAGAATGTGCAGGAAGCAAAAAACAATTATCTATCTGAGTCTTTTTAATAAAGTTAAATATATCAGCAGAATCATCTAAAAGAAGACTATATATAGATTCCTCAGAAGATACACTTATACCAAAGCCACTTCCTGTATTTGCCTGTGGATCAAAATCTACAGCAAGGACTTTAAATCCATCCATAGCAAGAGATGCTGAAAGATTTACCACAGTTGTAGTCTTACCAACTCCTCCTTTTTGATTAGCAACAGAAATAATTCTTACCATAAGATTAAGTCTACCTCAAAGTAGAATATAAAGATTTTTCTTCTTGAAATCAAAAAACTCAACAATGTTTCACGTGAAACATTTATCTTTTTAAATTAAATCTTAATATAAACCTCTTTTCATTAAGAAAAGGGACATTTACAGGAAAAGAATCTTTAAATATCCAGTTATTCTTTTGTATAATAGACTCTGCTTCTTCAAGTTCTTCCTTAAATTTAGGTCCTTTATACAGAACAAGAGTCCCTTTATCTTTCAACATTGATTCTGTTTCATTTAAAATCTTTGAAATAGACCCAAAAGCCCTTACAAATATAACATCAAAGGTCTCTTTTCTTTCTTTTCTTTTACTCCAGTCTGTTGTATGACCATGTATGAATTGAATATTATCTAATTTTAATAGATTACAGACTCTTTTTACAAAATTTATACTCTTTATTCTACTGTCAATAAACACGCAATTCCACTCAGGATTAAATATCTTAAGAGGAAGAAGTGGAAACCCTGCTCCAGTACCAAGATCACAGAACAGAAGATCAGAAGGAAAAGAACAGACAGTTAATACAGATAGAGAGTCAAGAAAGTGTTTTATAACAATATCTTCTGGTTTTTTAATTGCAGTAAGGTTATAATTAAGATCTTCAAGTGATTGAAGATATAATTTAAATTTAAGTTTTATATTCTCATCTATATTGAGTTTCATTATATTACAACCTTGAGTTAGAAGTTCTATTTCATTATTAAACTTTTCCATTATTAGAAGCCTCTGGATGCACCGCCACCGCCTGAAAGACCTCCCCCAAAACCACCGAAACCTCCTGTGCCTCTAAAACCACCACCTCCACCAAAAAAAGAACCTCTAATAAATCTTCCGCCAAAGAATGGAAAGAATAAAAACCAAAATCTTCCAAAAATAATAGAAAGAATAAAGATCAAAATAAGAAGATTTAAAAAAGAAATACTCTTTGTATCTGTTTCAGAAGAAAGTCCGTCTATTGTAAAACCATATCTTTCTGAAAGAATAGAAATAATCTTTGAAACAGTTTCAATAAAAGCTTTATCATATTCTGAATTTCTTGCATAAGGAGAAAAATAACGATCAAGTATCTCTCCGCACAGACCATCTGTTAAAACCTCTTCAAGTCCATAACCTGTCTCTATTCTTACCTTTCTTTCAGATAGTGAAACTAAAAGTAGAACTCCGTTATCTTTTCCTTTCTTTCCAATCTTCCATGAAGAGAAGATCTTCTCTGCATATTCTTCAATTGTATTTCCTTCCATTGATTGAACAATAACAACAGCAAACTCTATTCCTGATCTTTTTTCTGTTTCAGTAAGAATTGATTCTAATCTGTTTTTTGTTTGTAAAGATAGTAATCCTGCATAATCATTAACAAAACCTTGTGGTCTTTCTGTAATATCTGAAAATAAAAGAGAAAGAGAAAAAAAGAAAAATCCTATAAAAAAAGTAGTCTTTTTTATTCCCATGGTTTTAAAAGATGCCTCCATGATCTGGTCTCTTCTTCAAAGATTACTGAAGAGTTATAAAGCGATAAAATCTTTAAAGTTACACACGAAGTAAATATATAAAAAAAAGAGGGATAAAATACAAAAAACCCTATTCCTGTAAAGAATATAAAGATCTTTACTATTATAAAGAAAACAAAAACACCAAAAACAAACAGAGGTTTAGCAAGTATTATCAAAAAAGATTTTTTTAATGAATTTAAAAGGCTCTCTTTTCTTATAATAAGAAAAGGCAAAACAAAAAGTCTTAAAAGAAAGTAAATCAATATTATCCATAAAGTAAGTGATGCTGCAACAATTGTTAAAGGTTTCCATAAAAGAACAGGACAATTAAGCCAGAATAAAAAAGATTTAATTAAAAACCAGAAACTGAAGATATCTAAAATCCAGAGAAATAATCTTAAGAAAAACCTATAAAATAGACCATCTTTAAAACTTACAAATTTACGTCCATAAGGAGATTCTCTGATTAAAAGTTCTGTCTGCCAGACAAGACCACCTGAGGCAGGTGAGAGAGTCAGACTGTTTAAAAGAATTATTGCATACAAAAAATTTTTTGAATTAGAAAAAATAAAATAAAAGATTAAAATAAAAACAGGTAGATGTAAGACTGACCATAAAAAAGAAGACCACAGCACAACAAAAAGATTATCATAAACTATCCAGAAAGATTTTTTAAATACAGAACTGAACATTTATTAAAGATATAACTAAATCTAAAAAAAAACAAAGAAAGTTTATTCTTCAAGCATCTTAAGATACTTTTCTATGATTTCTCTATATTCAGAAGGGAATAATTCTTTTTTCATATCTTCTATCTTTTGTTTATTTATTTTTTCTGAAAGTGCATCTGGAGTTTTCTGTATATAAGATTCTTTTGGTCTTTCTGCTACTCTTTCCGGGCTTTCTTCTTTTACTTTAAGAGCCTTTTGAGAATCGAGCATCTTTTCTAAAATTTTATTCTGTTTTTTTATAAGTTCTTCATCAATTTCTCCCTGTTGCATCTTTTTTACAACTTCTTCCATTTCTTTTGCAATTGATTCTGCATTACCGAGCATATTTCCCTGTTCCATATTTCCTGTAAGTTCCTGAAAAGTTTCTTTAATCATTTCCTGTTGATATGCCAATTCTTTAAGAAGAGATTCTTCACCAGGGGAGAGTCCATCTTTTCCAACTTGTCCTTTTATCTTTTGTGTTCTTTTATTCAGACTTTCCTGGGCAGAGGTAAGATTTTCC
>Ga0272448_1007741_pt1 | contig 11307 bp, 11 predicted proteins | sample YNPCB0191_FD_202220 | JGI IMG/M metagenome (GOLD analysis project Ga0272448, IMG submission 202220) | Hot spring sediment microbial communities from Yellowstone National Park, WY, United States - YNP-CB-019-1 | ecosystem: Environmental > Aquatic > Thermal springs > Hot (42-90C) > Sediment... | reverse complement strand
AGAGCGATCCCAGTTTCTTTAGATGTGAGATTTTTTGGAAATCCACATAAAGCGTACGGGGGCTTTCTCAAATTGAGTGTCGGTGCTTATTGGATCAATGACAAGCGAACTGTGGGAACTGTCCAGACTACAAACAACACAACGACGTTAGGATGGCAGGGGGGACTGGGATACTCTTCTAAAAACAACGGATCGATCGAGTTTGACTACCTGGGATCGTCTGAAAGTACCTTTCAGGGTTTGATGCTGTTAGCGGGCGCCAGGTTTTGACGTAATCCTTTTTTGGGTAGTTCGCGAAGTGTTTCGAGCGAAAGCTTTTTCATCAATAAATGAAAGGGGGGTGAAATAATGATAAACAAGATGAGATCGTTTCTCATGGACGAGGAAGGCGCCAGCATGCCGGAGTACGCATTGCTCGTAGCCCTTATCGCAGTCGTCGTCATCACCGGTGCTACCCTTTTGGGTGGAAACATCAACACCAAGATGAGCGCAGTCGCAACAAAGATCGGAACAACCGCTCCTTAGTAACTTTGGTCCTCACGCAGGCTGGTATGACAACATCATGCTCTGGCCTGCGTGAGGATGAATCCGACCCAAGTGCATCGGGGGCACAAACTGCTCGCCGATGTGTTCATCAGCCCCTTCCGGCAATTCGGAAGCGAAGTTGAATACATCTACAGCACGCGGAACGATTCACCACAAAAAGCACAATAAGGGGTTATCGAAAATGAATAAACTTATCAATCTAATTAGAGATGAAGAAGGCGCCAGCATGCCGGAGTACGCATTGCTCGTAGCCCTTATCGCAGTAGTCGTCATCGCCGGTGCTACCCTTTTGGGTGGAAACATCAGCGCAAAGATGAGTGCAACTGCAAACCAGATCGGCACTACCGCACCTTAGCTCAATTGGCCAGGGATGCGGGATCGTACGAAATCTCGCATCCTTGACCGACAATGGTGGAGCAAATCATGAAGCACGAAATAATCAGCAACGCACTTCTTATAAGCAAGTTGGTTCTACTGATAACCATGCTTGGCATAGCACTGTATACGGATCTCAAAGTTGGGAAGATATACAACAAGCTCACGATGCCATGCATGCTTGCCGGGTTGACTTTGAACACAATTCAGGGCGGTATTCCCGGCCTGTTGCATAGTTTCGAAGGGATTTTGCTGGTCTTAGTCATCTTTCTGCTCTTCGCCAAGCTCGGAAGTATCGGCGGAGGAGATGTAAAGCTGCTTATGGCGGTAGGCGCCGTCATGGGTTTGAACTTCGCCACAAAGGCAATGCTTCTATCCGCTGTAGCAGGCGGAGTATTGGCAATAATTGTGATCTGCAAGCGCCGCATATCATTTGCCGCACTTGCAAGCAACTTTATAGTAAGCGCGACTACTCAAACCCCAATCCGGGTTTCACAAGAGTCGCAAAATGAAAAATTCCGGTATAGTCCCGCCATAGTAGTGGGTACGGTCTTAACGATATTTCTACGAACTTAGCATCCCCACTACTACTCGGCCAGAAAAGTTGTGCTGGGTAGTGAAGGGGTCTGACCTGTTTTTTGCAAGGCAAAAATAGGGTCTGACCCATGAGACGGCACACGGAATTAAATTGGTGGAGTAGTACTACACCGGAGGACAAAATGTTCAGGGGCGTAAAGAACGAAGACGGGGCTTCTGCTGTCGAGTTTGCGATAGTCATGATGCTCTTTGTGACTTTGTTATTCGGGATAGTAGAGTTCGGCTTGATAATAAAGGATTACCTGACGCTTAGTCAGGCAGCAAGGGAAGGAGTACGGAGCGCATCTTTGGGAAGTCCGACTTCGGTTGTCACATCCCGAGTACAAAACGATGCGCCGACTCTTACCACTACATCGTTAACGATTACTCTGTATAAGAGAACCGTCGGCACTACGCCAGGAGCATGGACTGCTCTGGGTAACACTACCGACGGGAAGTCAAACAACGCAGCATCCGGAGACGAAGTACGAGTCAGTGTCACATACCCGCATCAGTTGATCACAGGAAATTTGCTGACATGCTTTGGCAGCGGGAACACTCATTTAAATATGACCGGCGACATGATTATGCGACGTGAGTAGGGTGAAAAGGCAGGAGATGGATGATGAAAACATATTCACAAATACTCCGTAACGAAGATGGTGGCATACTGGCATTGGCCGCAGTAACGCTTACCTCGATGCTTGCGATAACAGCATTCGCGATAGATCTCGGTCAGGTTTATGTGGCAAAACAACGCGCGCAAAATGTATGCGATGCAGCGGCAAATGCCGGGGCATGGGAATTGGCGGCAAACCTTTCCAACCCTTCCACGGCGCAAACCAATGCGACAAGTAAAGCGAATCAGGCTGCCATCGACAACAACTCAGTCGCCAACAAATGGCAGATTTCCAAAGTCAGCGATAACTCCTATGGAGTGGACGTGACTTTCCCATCGGGCACTATCAACAATGACGCTGGCCAGCCTGTGACTGTACAGAGCGGCCGTGCCATCACCGCCAAAGGATACGTGAAAGTCAACTATGCATTTGCCGGTTTGTTAGGATTGAATTCCAGTAATATCCAGGCGAAGGCAACTACCGTAATATCGAGCGAGACTACTACAACGGGTACTCTTCTCGCTCCTCTCGCGGCATCCAACACGACTATCTTTGGGGATGGCGCGGGATGGCCGGGCGTGAAGTTCGGGCAGCAGGTAACATTGAAGACAAATAGATGGCAAAGCGATTTTATCGGAGCAGGTAATTTCGGAGCGGTAATTCTCCCCGGACAAGGCAATGGCGCAAGCGCCTTCCGTGACGGTCTGGCGGGCAACTACACTACTCCGATCACCCTGATAACTGATCCGCCTACGTGGATAGACACCAAGCCTGGAAACATGGTAGGGCCTACAAGGCAAGGATTGAACGACAGACTCGGCAAAGAAACTGATCCACGCTTTACAAACGATGCTACAGCCTGGAACAATTGGCTTGCAGCGTACAACAGCACCACGGAAATGTTTCCTTTCACATGGAGGATAATGATAGTCCCGGTTGTGCAGGATCCAGTTTCACCCGGCAACGGCAAGTCGCAGGCGGAAGTGGTCGGTCTTGCGGGCTTTTTTATCGAATCTGCCGATAACAAAGGCACTGTCGTCGGCAGATTTCTCCAAGGAATCAAGAGCGGAGACACCATTCGATGGATCTTTCCTAACAACGATACACCAACGACTACAGAGAACATATTGGAGATAAGAACTATTTCCTAAATGGAGGTCGGCACGTATGAATCAGTTATCGCGGGGCACTGTACTGGCGGCAGCAACAATCCTTGGACTAGTAACTGCTACTCTGGTATACGTTTACCTTTCAAAGCAACGATTGCAGATAAATCCAAATACAACGGTCGTGGTTGCATCGAAGAATATCCAGCCCGGAACCACCATAACAAGCGATATGCTCCGGCTCGATTCGGTTCCTAAAGAAAAAGTTCCGGCGGGTACGGCTACGGATATAGATCAAGTGCTCGATGAAGTCGCAAAATACGGAATCCGACCCGGGCAACCTCTTTCAGCATTGAACGTCTGTCCGAAGAACAGGTTATCATACGTCATCCCACCGTACATGCGCGCCGTGTCGGTGGCCGTAGATCCGGTTATCGGAGTTGGCGGTTTCCTGAAACCGGGAGACCGAGTCGACGTAGTGGCAACATTTGCACAAAATGATGCTTCCGTAACAAAGACTATTTTACAGGATGTCATGCTGCTTGCGGTTGGCCCGGACTTGTCTAACGCGGATCCCAACAAGGCAGCGGATCAAAAGCCCCAGATACACGCAACACTGGCCGTCATGCCCCTGGATGCAGAGCGCCTTATCCTGGCAGACCAAAGGGGCAAATTGCGGCTTGCACTAAGGCGTCCTGACGATCCTTCCACGGTAAGTTTGAAAGGGGTAAACGGCTGCCAGGTCATTGGAGCAATCCCGCCGGACAACCCGGCAAAGCAGCAGAAGCAGCCGGTACAAAAAGTTGCAGTTACTACACCTCAACCAGTTTTTAGAGATAGGCCGATCATGCCTGTTTCGCCTGTAAAGATAACCGAATTGCCGAATACTGCACGATTGGCAGTCGAGCAAAGTCACACGGTACAAGTCGTCCGTGGAGCAAAAATAGAACAAGTATCCGTTTCAGAATAGATCTCAGTGCAGATTCATTAGGCTGACAACACTTATGGTTGCAGCATTATTTTTTACCTAAAGCAAGCTATCGTCCGAGGCATCATCGCACGAACATCCAGTCGATGCTTCGAACACAAGGTACAGTTGCAATCGAAAGTTTCGATCGGCGGGAAGAGCGCAAACTTCAAGAATCAGCAAAGGAGGGCAGGATCCTTTCGAGGGTCCGCAGGGCAATGATGACGATTAGAAAGAAAATGGCAATCGAGTTTTTCTTCCTGACGTTGCTTGTAGCAGTCTTTGGCACACGAGCGTGGTGCACGACTGCCGCAGTCAACCCGGAGGAGAGAACCCTGAAGGTCGGAGACAGCATAATCATGGGTGGACAAAGGATAGCTCGCGTGGCTATCGCAGATCCGGCCGTGGCGGATGTGGCCGTCCTTTCGCTGGGCGAAATACTTGTAAATGGAAAATCCGTCGGAAGGACCACTCTTTACACGTGGGACATTTCCGGCAGGCACGAGTACAGAATAATCGTCCGACAGCCGCAGCTCGACTTGGCAAAACTGTGCTCTCAAATAACCGAACAGATCAATGATGAACGAATACAAGTGAAGTCGGTCGGAGATGTAATCGTGCTGGACGGCTCGGTGAACAAAGAATTGGACTCCACCCGAGCCGAATCAATCGCAAAACTGGTAGTGGATTCGGCCAACCTCCCTGAATTGATGACCGAACAACCTGCAAAGACTCAGGTATCTTCATCGGGCAACGCGGAGATTTATCCCGTCGTCGACAAAGCAGTTGAAGATAAACCATGCCCGGCGCAAACAATGGTCTCCACATCAAGCGCCGGGATAACCAAACCGAAAATCTCCAATTTGATCCGAATAGAAAAACCTTTCGATGAGATAAGCACACGCACGATGCAGGTTGCCGTGGCGGTGAAGTCAGCTTTGTCGGGTACGACTCATAAAGTACGTGCTTTGCCGAGCGGAGTCGTCATGATCGAGGGAAAAGTCGGAACTCAAGCGGAACTCGACGGCATCAATAATCTTATCAAGGCTTGGGACGGCCAAAAGACTCAAACAACAGGCAACCAGAACCAGGTGAGCGATACTTTCGAAAGGATTTCCATAGTCAATGCCGTGGCATTGGACGCATCAGTGGCAAAGCAGATCATGGTGCGGGCACAGGTCGTGGACATTAACCGCACGGCTTTGAAACAATTCGGCGTTGATTGGGGACGAGTGTTCTTCACTCCAAGCAACATTCCTGGTGTGGCGGCAACTGCAAACGTGGATGATCAACCCTGGCTGATCGGACAATCCGGTTTCGGGCCGTTTAATTTATTCGGCGGAGGTCCCATCCAACGATTCGATCCCGTAGGGGCACGGGTAAGAGCACTGGAAGAGCAAAACAAAGCAAAGGTGCTTTCAGAGCCGAATTTACTGGTGCTGGATGGTCGTGAGGCCAGCATGCTCGTAGGTGGTGAAATCCCGATCCCTATAGTCCAATCAGGCCAGGTGGGGAGTGCGGTAAGCATCACAGTTGAATATAAGGAATTCGGCGTACGTTTGCGCATACTGCCCACCATTACCGGGAATAATACTCTCCAACTGAGGATCATCCCCGAAGTGAGTGCTTTGGACTTTGCCCAGGGAGTTTCATTCAGTGGATTCAGAATACCGGCTTTCCGAGTACGGAGGGCTGAAACCATAGTAGATGTAAAGAACGGGCAGTCTCTGATCATAGGTGGATTGCTGCAAAACGATACGGCCAAACTCGTACGACAGATCCCTGTTCTCGGCAATCTGCCGGTTTTGGGACAATTGTTTAGATCAACTACCTATACCGACAACCAGACAGAACTCGTAATAGTGGTCACACCGCAGATAGTTCAACCTACTGCCCCGCAGACTGCTAGTTGCGAAACGACAAAGTAGGCGGACGGATTACATGCCGATCAGGGTAATGATAGCTGAAAACAACAAGGATACGCGGGATAAACTGCGGAACATACTCGCTTTGTACCCTAACTGCGAGCTTATGAGCTCGGCAAGAGATGGTCAGGAAGCAATACAATTAGCTGCTCAGTTCCATCCGGATATCGCATTGATCTCTTTGAATCTGCCGGGGATTTCCGGTTCAAAAACGTGCGAAATCTTGAATGCTATTTACCCGGATATCATGTCGGTGCTGCTCTGCGATCAGCAGAATACTGCTATCGCAGAGACTGCCCTTTACTCAGGAGCGCGAGCTGTAATATCTCCGAATGTCGACAAAAAAACCCTTCTGGATCTGATAGATAATCTGACAGACCTAAAAGTCCGCCGAACTTCTCCTGAATACATGGAATGGAAAGACGTCACCAAGCATCCGAGGGTAATCAGCATTACCGGAGCAAAAGGCGGAGTAGGCAAAACGACCCTCTCAGTAAACCTTGCGGTCACTCTAGCAAAGCGCGTGCCGGGCAGAGTTGCACTTATCGACCTGCACAGCCAATTCGGTGATGTACCTACCATGATGAACATTAATCCCGAATACACCATGATGGATATACAACCTATCCACTCCGAGCTGGATATGGATACTATTCAAGCCCATATTACAAAACATCCTTCGGGAGTACATATTCTGACTACCTCGAACAAGCCGGCGGCACTCGATGCGCTGAGTAATGACTGTTTGGACAGCATACTCTATGTGCTCAAAAGTTCGTATCGATACATAATCATGGATGTTCCTGCAATACTTCAGGATATCACCTTGCACGCTATGGCGCATTCGAACAGCGTGCTGTTGATCGCCAACTTGTTCGATGTCACTACTGCTGCGGATACGATGAAGCTTGCCGAGGCATTGGAGAATGAAAGCATCCCTCAGGAAAACATAGGCGTAGTGCTAAACCGCGTGTCCAAGAGCAACCAATTGCAGTCCAAGGATATGCTGAAAGTATTTAACGGTAAAATCACGGCATATGTCCCAAATGATAATCAGCTTGTCTCGGCCGTCAACAAAGGATTGCCGCTTGCCATGAGCGGTGGGTCAAGCGAATGGATGCAAAGCCTTGAACAGTTAGCTAACATAGCAGCCGGATTACCGGATACGGCATCACCAACGACAGAAAAACGAACGACCAGTTTGAAATGGTGGAGAGCAAATGGAACTGCGTAATACTGACGAAAACACAGATTCGATAAAAAACGGTGCCGGTCGATTCGGTCGGATGACCATGCGTGAAATCGAAGTGCTGGTAAACAAAATACACCAAAAGTTTATAGACAATACCGACTTGAACGATCTGGACAAGCTGGATGACCGCACCGCAGTGGAAGAAGTTCATCACGTCATGGCAGCCGTTCTCGATGAGGACGGGATAGCTTTATCCACACGAGTGAAGGAGCAGATCGTCAGGGATGTCGTAGACGAAGTTTTGGGTTACGGACCTATCCAGCCATTGCTGGAAGACCATACCATCACGGAAGTAATGGTAAATGCGTCGAATCAGATTTACGCTGAAAGAGACGGCAAGATTTTCCATACGGGTCTGGCATTTCGAGATGACAGCCATGTCATGCGCATCATCGAAAAAATCATCATGCCTCTCGGAAGAAGGATAGATGAAAGCTCACCTATGGTCGATGCTCGACTCCCCGACGGCTCGCGCGTCAACGTAATCATTCCTCCTCTTGCCGTCAAAGGGCCGGTACTCACTATCAGAAAGTTTTCCCGCGACCCTTATTTGGTAGAAGACTTGATCAACTTCGGGACACTGTCCCGTGAAATGGCCGAATTCCTGCAAGCTTGTGTGGCCGCCAGATTGAACATTATGGTGTCGGGCGGAACTGGAAGTGGCAAGACGACGACGCTTAACGTGCTTTCATCGTTTATCCCGAATGATGAACGTATTGTAACGATTGAAGACGCAGCTGAACTCCGCCTTCAGCAGGAACATATAGTTAGTTTGGAAAGCAGGCCGGCAAATCTCGAAGGCAGAGGAGAAGTAAATATTCGGATGCTGGTTCGCAACGCTTTGAGAATGCGTCCGGATAGGATAATTGTCGGCGAAGTCCGCGGCGGCGAGGCACTCGATATGCTTCAAGCGATGAACACCGGACACGACGGTTCCTTGACCACGGCTCATACGAACAGCCCACGCGACACCATTTCCAGGCTGGAAACGATGACACTCATGGCCGGCACCGAATTGCCTTCAAGAGCGGTGCGCGAGCAGATCTCAGCGGCTATCAACCTGATCGTACATCAAAACCGGTTGAGAGACGGCAGTCGTAAGATCACCCATATTACGGAATTGCAAGGCATGGAAGGTGAAGTGATAGTGCTGCAGGATATCTTCTTATACAAGCAGCAGGGAGTCGATGCTCACGGCAAAGTAGTCGGTCATCATGTGTCGACAGGCTTACGCCCCAAATGCATGGACAAGCTGATAGAGCAGGGATTTGAACTGCCGGCAACCATTTTCGAGAGGACATGGGCATAAATGGAACTGATATGGTCGGCACTGGTATTCATAGCTACGTTCGGAACGGTGCTCGTGGGACATAGTGCCGTGACATACAGATTGAACTCAGCGAGCCGCAGATTGCAGGGAATTGCAGAAACGCGCAATCCCGGACAGACGCCTGCTCCCGGCTCTTCTCATCCTCAAGAAGACAGAATGCCGACTATCTCCGGCATACTGCGAGGTCGACGGTTCACGGAAAACTTGTGCCTGCATATTGCGGCCGCCGGACTTCGCATCCGTCCCAGCGAATTTATAGGCATTGTGGCAGCTTCCATTATTTTCTTCGAAGCACTGGCGGTCATGTTTATCCATAGTCTTGCAGGGGTTGTAGTTTTCTCCATTATCGGAGCTTTGCTGCCGATGGCATATCTAAGCTACCACCAATGGAAAAGGCGCGCAGCTTTCAACGGCCAGATAGTCGGCGCACTTATGATGATCTCATCCTCTCTACGTTCCGGATTCAGTTTGCTCAGGGCAATGCAGGTAGTGGCACAAGAAATGCCTGCGCCGATATCGGAAGAATTCAATCGGATCATCAACGAAATATCGATCGGGCGCCCCATGGATGATGCTTTAAAAAGCATAGTGGCTCGGACAAAAAGTTACGATTTCGATCTTGTCGTAACAGCAATGATGATCCAGATGCAAGTAGGTGGAAACTTGGCCGAAATTCTGGATACCATAGCCTCGACGATCCGAGAAAGAGTACGCATTATGGATGAGATGAGAGCGCTGACAGCGGAAGGTAGAATTTCCGGAACGCTGCTTTTTGCGCTTCCCATCTTTCTAGGGATTGCGCTTTCATTTCTTAACCCAAAATATATGTCGGTTCTCACTCAAGAACCTGTCGGGCATTATCTCATAGGATTTGCCATCGCCCTCCAGATAGTGGGAGGGATGATAATTATGCGCATGCTTCGTTTGGATGTTTGACCCAAATACCTGCCGGAAGGAAATCTCGCTATGCTGTTGATGATGATTTTCGCGGGTTCGTTTTTCACTGTCGTGCTCATAGTTTTGGGATCGACGATGCAAAACGAACGCCAAATAATGATGGAACGGATGGAAGTCCAGGCTCGAGGGGTGATACCGGCATCGGATTATGAATCAATCCATACTCCTTTCCGAGACCGAATAGTCCTTCCTTTGTTGAGACGACTGGCGGCGCTGGGGATGAAGATGACTCCCGGTGGGGCAGCCCAAAGCATGGATGCGCGACTCGAAACCGCCGGCAGACCATGGGGCATGGGAGCCAGGGAATATGCAGGATTGAGGGTCTTTTGCCTGGGTGTTTTTGTTCTGTTCGGCATCTTGGTCTCACACAAGTTTCCTCAGATGACATTGCTGTTGAAGCTCGTAATGTTCTCACTATTCGTACTGATTGGATTAGTAATCCCGGATGCGGCGCTGAACAGCACAATTTCCACCAGACAGTCGAGCATACGAAAAACTTTGCCGGATACTTTGGACCTGCTAACGGTCAGCGTTGAATCGGGACTCGGCTTGGACGGGGCGATTCAAAAGGTTGTAGATAAGCTCAATAATCCGCTTTCCGATGAATTGCAACGGGCGTTGCAAGAGATGAGAATCGGAAAGCGCCGGGGTGAAGCGTTGAGAGATATGGCCGCTCGGGCAAATGTAAGCGAATTGAGCATATTTGTCGCTGCAGTATGCCAGGCGGAGCAGCTCGGAGTCAGCATTTCCAAAGTGTTGAAGGTTCAAAGCGATACACTTCGAGCGGCAAGAGCTATTCACGCCCGCGAAGCGGCAACCAAACTCCCGGTAAGGATGCTTTTTCCATTGATATTCTGCATCTTCCCTTCACTCTTCGTAGTAGTGCTTTCTCCGGGAGCAATCCAGATCGGCCGTGCTCTTGGATTGCTTCAGCGCTGACAGTTTCTGCTGACGAGAATCCGGAATTACGGAATTTCGTGCCACATGCCCTATTGCCCCGAAATTCCGAGAAGGCGCAGAACTATCTTATCAATCGGCAGAAATATCAACAAAAGCAAGAGTGCCGGGGAAACAGCCAGCACTGCAGCAATTATGACCGTCTTCCGATCGATCGGGGTTATATTCATGTTCTGCACTATATCGAAGCTGTTTCTCAAATCCGCCAGCGACTGAATGTCCGAACTGCCGAGTATTATGTCTCCTTTGGGATTATTTCCTTTCACCCATTTCTGATGAAACATCGTTACGTATTCCTGGCCGAGAACTCCGTACGTCAGAATGCCCTTTGCTCTCAAATCGACAAGTTTTCGTGAAAACACCATGGCCGGGATTAGGTTGACCAATACCGCTAACACCGCGTAAACCACCATGGGCGTGATCGATGCATTGAGTGACGATCCCCTGTAGGCAATATTGTTGGATAAATAAGCGGCTACCACCGAACCACCGGCTAAACTTATCAAGCCAAACGGAATTTGGGATAATCCGAGAAATCCGAGCCCGCCCATTTTGTCAGGGTGAATCGGCACCAGTTCCAAATCCAATCGAGATATCTTTCTGAGCAGACGCGCCCACAAACATATCCTCCACAGCCATCTGAAGAGCAGGAACTGGAATATGGGAAGACTGATCAGAACGTAGTACCAACCCGCG
>Ga0272448_1007740_pt1 | contig 11309 bp, 14 predicted proteins | sample YNPCB0191_FD_202220 | JGI IMG/M metagenome (GOLD analysis project Ga0272448, IMG submission 202220) | Hot spring sediment microbial communities from Yellowstone National Park, WY, United States - YNP-CB-019-1 | ecosystem: Environmental > Aquatic > Thermal springs > Hot (42-90C) > Sediment... | reverse complement strand
TAAATGTAAATGCGGTTCAACAGAGGCAGAGGGTGATATAAGAGTCTTTGACACTTGGTTTGATTCATCAATAAGCCCTCTTTATATATTGAAGTATGAAAGAGACAAGGAATTTTTTGCAAAAAACCGCAGATGCTCTTTGCGCCCCCAGGGGAAGGAGATTATAAGGACTTGGCTATATTATACCATCTTCAAATGCTATCTTCTTACAGGAAAGCCAATATTTAAAGATGTCTGGATTAATCACCATATTCTAGATGAAAAAGGAGCAAAGATGTCAAAGTCTGTGGGGAATGTTATAGATCCTCACGAACTGCTTGAAAAATATGGTGCAGAGCCATTTAGATTATGGTGTGCAATCGAGGGAAATCTTGACAGCCAAGATTTTAGGTGCAGTTACGAAAGAATAGAAGGTGCTGGGAAAGCTCTAACAAAATTATGGAATGTTGCAAGATTTGTGAGCATGTTCCCAAAGCCAGAGGGCAATATAAATCTTATGGAACTTGATAGATGGATAATAAACGAGATGAACAAGTTGATAAATGAAGCAAGAATAAAATATGAGAAATATGATTTCCACAATCCTGCAATTGCTCTCAAGCATTTTCTCTTTGAAACATTCGCTTCTCACTATCTTGAGCTTGTTAAGGGTAGGGTTTATAATGACAATAAAAAATTCTCAAAAGAAGAACAGAATGGCGCGCTATACACATTGAACTATTGTCTTGAAAATATCCTGAAGCTATTTGCTCCAATAATTCCTTTTATAACTTACAAAATTTACAAAGATTTGGAAGGAAAGGACATTCACAGAGAGGAATTTCCAAAAGCTGGTGAAAAAATCGAGATTCAATTTACAGAGGAAGAGCTGACTGAGCTAAATTCTGCAATATGGAAAACAAAAAAGGAAAAAGGCTTAAGCTTAAAGGCAGAAGTAAAAGAAATAACTTTGGATAAAAAATTCAAAGGAATAGAAAAAGATTTGATCGAAGCGCACTCGATAAAAAAAATAAATTATGGGGAAAAGTTTAGCATAGTTATCTAAACAATTTTTCTGTCAAGAGTTTCGCTGTTCACTATTATGAGTTTTTTTACCTCTGCCCTCCTTTCCTTAAACATTTCTTTCAGCTCATTCGCACTCTTGAAATTTTCTTTTATTGCAAAAATTTCTAGAATAGGTTTTTTACCTCCATTATCTTCATAGACAACAGCAAATCCTCCGCAGTAATTTTTTTCATCAGGTATGAAAACTTCAAGAGGTAATGCTTTGTATATGGTTGCATTTCTAATGCCTTGCATTTTTTCTAATCTTTCTTTTGCCTCTTCAAGAGTTCTTCCAATACAAAAACTTCCTCTGCTCTTTAGAGGCGTTCCATAACCATCTTTTGCAACATAGACACATTCTTCTTTCATTTTATCTCCTTCGCCTCAGATTTTGTTAAAGCAAAAGTTAAGCTTTTTTTGTTAGTTTTTTAAAATTATTTTTTTCCAAATTTAAAATTATTACGGTTTTATTTTATTTTCTTGCATACAAAAAAGGCATGGTCTTTTTGGAATGGTTCTAAAGTCCTGCGGTCTACAATTGTTATACTTTTTTCAAGCTGTTTTTTTGCCTCATCAAAGATAGCTTTTGGGTTCTTTGTGACATCAATGCTTCTTGCTTTTATTGCTATTGCACCAAATCCTCCCTTTTTAAGATAAATCTCTAAGTTTTTAAGAAATATTTCCACCTGGTTTCTCTGAGCTATATCTTGAAATAAAAAATCCACTTGTGGAACGAGATGAATGTATTGCATAGGATGGTTTGCATTTGCAAGAATTGGAGAGATGTTCTTTCTCTGCTCTGCAACAAAAACGAGCTCCCTCAAAACCCTTGGAGCAGAATCAACAGCAAAAACAAATCCTTTTTCTCCAACAATATCTGAAACGTGAGAAACAGTTGTTCCTGTTGCAGCACCAAGGTAAAGAACTATATGCCCTTCCTTCAACCCAATTTGAGAAATTCCCTTTGCAATAGCAGCACCAAGTTTACTCCTTCTTGCATCCCATTGCCTGTATTCCCCATCTTTTTCCTTTTTAAGAATTTCTCCGTAAACACTTACTCCTGGAATTAGATTTTTAGTGTATAGTCTCTTTTTTTCATCTTCAAAAATCCCTTTTAATCTGTGCTCTTTCATAGTTCAACAAGAGTTTGCCTTGCTGTAAGTATCATAAATAACGAAACTACCAGCGCAAAAATAGGAATTCCATATTTATCCATTGTTGCAAACAAACCTATGCTTATCAAAAGACATATTATGCCAAAAACTAGCTGAACTATTCCTGTATTTCTTTTCATTCTCTCTTTTTCAAGATAAACTCTTACTGCCATTTTTAACCCCCAGCTTCTTTTGAAGCTCTATCATTAACTCATCTCCTATGAATTTGCCCTTAAAAAAATCAATTTTTGCAGCTATGCTTATTTTGTCTGCAAGCAGCCTTGACGCTTTCCCTTTTGCACTTGAAAACATGATAAGAGGGTGATTTAGAATAATGCCATGCTTTGGGCTTTTTGCTCCTGTCTTAATATGTCTGAAGAGTGCCTTCTCAGCCCCAAGAATCTGGACTGTTGATGCTGGCAGTGCTGCTAGTCTTTCAAAAGAGCCAGCAAGCGCAATAAGTTTGGCTCCCATTGTAGGGCCAGCCACCTCTCTGAGATTTGGGCAGTTTTTTTTCATTAGTTCATTTATGTAATCTTCCTGCCTTTCTTTCAGCCTGCTAAGATTTACAATCTGTTCTGCAAGATCTCTAATTTGGAGAACATCGTATTCCCCGAGATTTGCTCCCATAGAATCGTCTTCTGAAATTTTCAGCTCTTTTAAAAAATCTTTCTTTGTCTTTTTTGTTATCTCTTCTGCAAAAAATATATTGTCTGAGATTTTCCTCGATATCTCTGGGCAATGCAGCCCAAACCATTCTCTTAATCTCCTAGATAGCATATTTATGCATCGATTCAGCTCATCCAAAGAGTCAGATGCATTTATGATAAGATTATCAAAATTCACACTTTCTCTTATTTTTCTCTTTGCAACCCTTAATTCTGTTTCAAAGAACTCTTTTGATTTTGAGCTGAACAATGAAATTATCTGCTGTATTTTTGAAATGTCTTCAAGTTGCCTAACTTTTTCTTTTTTATTATTAAGAAAAAGAGCATCTGGAAATTTTTTTAGGAGTTTTTTCTCCTCTTCTATAATCTGCCCATTTTCAAGCTGGATGCATTTTTCAACTGCATTTTTGCTGTCAAATAATATAGAATCAACTATTTCTTTTTCAACAGCAAAACTACCAAGGCAGTTTGAGTATATAACTTTCATTATTATATTCTGTTAACTATTTTACTTCTTCTATGGTAATGTGATATATTAACTTTTGCCAACCTCTCTTTTTTTCTTTCAAGCCAGAATAAGATAAAGCAACCTACTAGCGACATCAATCCAACTATCACAAATGTTAATTTGAACCCCACAAAATTTGCAATAGCTGCTCCGATTGCTGCTGTTGCGGCAACTCCGAGGCCAACAACTGTTGAATAGAGTGCCCATTCAAAACTTTCATGATTTTTATCTAGATTTGTGCTCCAAAGCCCCATCCATGTTGGGTATGCGAGTCCGCTTCCTATTCCATGTATGAATTCTGCAATATAAATCATCCTCACATCTTTTGCAAAAATATATATGAAAGGAACTGCTGAAATGAGAAATGTTCCAATAATTAACCACCTTACCTTTTCATCATGAGAATCTACATACCTTGAGAATGGAAGCTGAAATATGGATTTTGTCAGCAAGAACAGCGCAGAAGCAAGCCCTGCTGCAAATATCGTGCCTCCTGCAAGATTCTCCTTTATAAAAATTGCAAGTATTGGCTGTATCAGCCCAAGCCCTGTGAGAACAAAAATATCAGAAATCATCAGTAGCTTTATTGCGCGGTTCATTTTTACTGCCTTTTTTCCTTCAGGATTCTTTCTATAAGTGCTGCATAGGCAGGTCTTGTTATGAAGACCCCAACTGAAACGCCAATTATTGAAGTAATCGCGAATCCTTTAAGCATTCCTGCCCCTGCAAATAAAAGAGGGACTAGTGAAGCAACTGTTGTAGCATAAGCAGTCATTATAATGAAAAATGCTCTCTTAAACCTTTCTTTCCAGCTTAAAATAGCAACTTCTTTACGCAGAGTTTCATCTGTGATAACAATCTGGTCATCAACACCTGTACCAACTGCAACAATAATTCCTGCAATTGAAGGCAAGTCTATGTTCCATCCTATAAGCGCTGCAACTCCTAGTATTATTATAATCTCTGCAAAAAGTGTCAGCGCAATCGGAATTACTATTCTTATCTCCCTATATTTTATGAACACAACCAAAATTACTGCTATTGATGCTACTATTGCAAGAATCAAGGTGCTTCTTGTAAATTCTTTCCCAAGAGTTGGGCTTATTGTGTCTATCTGCACTATATTCAATTTCACAGGCAGCGAGCCTGTTATAAGGATTGTCTGCAATCTTTTCATGTTGTTAAGTGCATCGTTAATAGCCTCTGCCTGCGTTAATCCTGCTCCTGAACCAGAGATTTCAATATCAGTTGCTGCCCTGCCTTTCAAATCAGCCCCTATGTTTAAAGAATCAACAAGAACATCATCGAGATAAAAGTCTATCTTTTGGCTTAGATACTGCTGGCCTCCCATTGAAATAACATCAAGATTCTTTGTTGCCTCTGCCTGCCTTTGTGCTGCTTCTGGTTTTATTGTGATTGAAAACCTGAATCTGCATACCCATTGCTTTCCATCAGCAGTTTTCCCACATGGCTCCTGGTACGATATTCCAGAGCATTCAGAAGATTTGCAAACATATGTTATATCTGTTCCTCCTGCAAATACAGTTGCGTTTCCTATTTTTGCCTCAAATTTTCCTTGGCTGACTATGAAATTCTTAACATCCTCTTCTGTGACACCTGCAATCTCTATCTTTATGTACTGTTTTCCTTCTAAGTCTTTTGTAGGCAAAATGCTTACATCGCCTATTCCATAAACATTGATTCTTTCTTCAAGGACAGAAATAAGGTTGTCGAACTGCTCTTGGCTCAGCTCATATGCGGGCTCTAAAAGAGCCCTTGTTCCTCCCTGAAGGTCAAGCCCCATTTTTATGTTTGATTTTGGGGCATTGTAAACAGAAAGTCCCAAGTCAACCACTGATGTATCATAAACCTTTACTCTTTTCGGCACTTTAACTTGCTCTGTGATGTTTACAGACATGTTAAGTGTTTTATTGTATAGTTGCGTTGTCCTATTTTCATAAGTAGATTCATTTTCAAGAGTAACATAATCAAACTTGTATTGAGGAACAATTCTGTATGTCTTTTTGTTTGTCTTCAGCTGGGCTGTTGTATTTACAGCAAGAGTTTTGAGAGCAGCAGCATAATCTTCCATGTTTCTAATTGGAATGTTATTTATTGATTTTATTACCTCTCTTGTCATAGGGGCAGAAGTTGCCTTTGGTTGAGCAATACCTGCTTCATAGGCAGGCCCATCTTTTACAACTCCTTTGATGGCAACTCCCTCGTTCCACAGAGCAGGGTAGATTGCAACTAAAGCAAGAGCCAGAACTATAAGCAGAAATATTATCCTACCGCTTTTTAAAATTCCTAGATTAACCATTTTCTTCCTCTTCTTCTTTTTCTTCAGCTTTTTCCTCAGCCAACTTTTGCTTTTTTTCTACATACAATTTCAAAAGCCCTGCATTCTGGAACCATGTGCTTGGCAAATCAGCCATCAGCCCAAAGAAAAGTATCATCATAATCTGCTTCAGTACCTCAGAAGGTGTTGCAATGTACGCAATTCCTGTTGCAGCCATTGCAGCAAGGGTCATCACAATTCCTGTGCTCATTGCGTTGTATATTCTTTCAGATGTGGCGCCCTCTCTTGCCTTCAGCACTCTTGTTGTGAGAAGAATGTCAGTATCAACAGAATAGCCTATTAGCATAAGAAAAGCAGCTATTCCTGCTGCAGATATCTTTACGTTAAGAAGGATAACCATTGCAAGCGAAAAGAGAATGTCAACAACTGCACTCAAAATTATATAAGCAGAAGGAAGCAGAACCCTGAAAGAGACAAAAACAACCAGAGCCATGAGGATAAATGCAATCAAGATTGCAACAATCATCTGCCTGAAAAATGACTGCCCAAGTTTAGGCCCAACTGTTTCTACATTGATTGTCTTTACATCATAATCAGATTTTATCTTACTTACAACTGGCGAAACATTTTGAAGAGTAGTTTCAACAATAAAACCTAGCTTATCTCCTGTTGCAGATGAAAATTCCCTCACATTGAACTCTTCTGTCGTTAGCTTTCCAAGTTCGGTCTGCACTTTCTCAACATCAACAAGCTTATTTAATTGAACTGTTATTATTGAACCGCCTTTGAGTGAAACCCCTTTCTGGAAAAGTTCACCTGTTTTTATATAATTGAAAACTATAAATCCTGCAAATATGGCAAAGAATACTATAGCAGCAAAAAGAAGCTTCTTGTAATGCTTGTCATAAAATCTAACATATTTTTCCTTGAAACTCATAGAAGTCAATGAAAGAATAATGTTTATAAAGGTTTTGATTAAAAAGAATGCTCAGAAAACCAGTTTGTAAAGCCCTGAAAAGAACTGAAATCCATCAAACCCAGGGATTGGAATCATATTGAAAACAAATAAGAAGCCATTTATCCTTCTTGTTATCTTCAAAAATAAGATTCCTGTGCTGTTCTTAATAATCTTCAGTGCAAGGACCGCCCAAGCTATTAAGAATAAAACCAGATTCATGAGCGGCCCTGCAACTGATACAACTGTTTGAGTTAGGGGCGTGCTCGTGCCATGTATTAAAACATAGGCAGGCACAAAGAAAATGAAGCCAGGACTTAGTGCTTTCAAGATAACTCCAACCATAAGCCAGGGGTAAGCTGCATGAAATGTTGCTGAAAGCCCAAAAGACATTGCAGCAAATTTATGGGAAAGTTCATGAAGTATTATTGCAGGTGCTGTAACAGCAGCTGCAAAAAGTATAGCTCTTATGTCAAAAACTTTTCTTATTTTTCCTTGGACAAAAAAATCAGAGAAGATATAGCCAACTATAAAAGACATAAAAATGAAATCAATCAACTCCCCCAATGAAATAAGCATTTAGAAAGTGATTTGACTCTTATTTATATAACTTTTTATATATTTATTTTCACCTATCTTTTACCATTTCTCTTCTCTTCCCATTTTTTCATTAATGACTTTAACCTTGCCCTATCTTTTGCAGAAAGCTCTTTGATGTTCATCTTAGAGAATGTTGCATATTCCTCTTTTGAAATAACTCCGTCTTCAAGCATATTCTCAAGCTTCTTTTTCGTTTCTTCTGAAAGCTTGAACTGTGTGCTGATAACTCCTTTTCTTACCTCTGCAAGGTATTTGTCAAGCCTTGCATCAAGAATAGAGAATGCTGAATCGTTTATCTTGCCATGTGAAAATTCCTTTTCTATCTTTTCTTTTATATCGTAAAGAGCTGACTCACATCTGCTTGTATCATCTCTGTACTGATTAAAAGCTCTGTCAATCTCTCGCAGATATTTTGCTGTAGTCCCTCTCTCTTTTCTTGATAAAAACCAACCCAAAAAACCTGCTGCAAGCCCGGCTATTCCAACTATTGCGCCTATTGACTCCCAGTTCACTCCTTTTTCTTGAGGAGACGTTTGGTTTTGGACAATTATCTTTGTCACATTCTGAACAACAATTGTTGTAGGCTGGTCTTTTGTGGCTGTTTTAGGTTGGGTTGTTGTAGTTTTCTTCCATGGAGGAGCAGCAAAAACAACAGATACAACTACTAATGCGACAAATATGTAGATACATATTTTGCTCATATTTCTTATAAAGTATACTTAAAATTATAAATCTTTTGTTTGGTAGATTTCTGTTTTGCTTATTAGATTTCTGCAATAGCAAAATTATTTAAATAATTAAAATCTCCTAAAAATTCTCATGCCAAAAAGAGTGCAGTCACCTTCTTCGATAAACACATACAAGCAGTGCCCGAGAAGATATTATTATCAATATATTTTAAAACTTCCAACAAAAGACAACATACATCATATTAAGGGTAAGATTGTTCACTCAATTCTTGAAAAATTTTTTGAAATTGATGTTCGGCATTTCAATGAAGAAAATTACAAAAAAGAGCTTTCCTACTATATGAAAAATCTTTTTAGCGCAATCTGGCTCAAGAATCTTGAAAAATTTGAGGAGATAGGTGCAAGCGAGAAAGAAATTCTATTTGCAAAAGAGGAGATTGCAGAGATGCTTGCAAACTGGCTGCAGACGTTTTTTGAAAGGATAGAGAAATCAGAGCTTAGCTTTTACGAGGCATTCAAAAAATTCAAGCCAGTTGAGACAGAAGCAGAGTATGAAAGCCAAAAACATATGGTTAAGGGTTTTATAGACGTTATTGAGGAAGTTGATGGAGAAATAAAGGTTCTTGACTACAAAACAAGCGCCAGTTTTGAGATAACTGAAAGCTATCAGCTCCAGCTTGCTCTCTATGCTCTGCTCTATAAGGAAAGGCACGGAAAATTGCCTCATAAACTAAGCATATGGTTCCTCAAAGACAAAGAGCATGTGATGACTGTTGATGAAAGCATGATAGAAAAAGCTATCGAAGAGATAAAGGAAATACATATAAAAACAGAATCTGATCGTATTGAGGATTACCCAAAAAAAGTTTCAAATTTATGCAAATGGGGCACAGGAAGATGTGACTTCTACGAGCTTTGCTTTAAAGAAAGTACAAAATTCAAGTGACGCTATACAAATTTTAATTTTGTCTTGTTTTTTATGGTTATCTGAAGAAGCAAGTCGAATTTCTTGTTGTAGAAGATGTTCTCTTTCTGCTTGATAAAACCGAGCTTGGCAACTGAATTCTCAATTTCATCATTAATGAGTTTTTTAATGTTAATTATGTTGAGCTTATATCCTGAGTAATCATATACTGTGCCCTGAATCTTCACAAATTTCATAAAAAATGCTTGTTTCAGGCATATAAAAAATTAAAATGTTGCTGGCGCCACGCATTAACTTTAAATATAAGTTCCCAATCAGTTCTTGAATGACTGAGCTTGTTGCTTGTCTAAGTACAGGAAAGGGAACATGGGGACATGTCTCAAGGCTGATAAGCGATGGCACATGGGAAAATGTTATTCTAGTCACCAACGAGTTTGGAAAAGAGAACTTCGCAAATGGAAAAAATGCAGTCTTAGTGTCAATCGATAGCAGAAAACCTATTCTTGAGCTTGTGAATGATATCAAGAATGCTCTTGAAGGAAAATTAAAAGGTCCAGAGGTTGCAGTTAACATTGTTTCTGGAGATGGGAAGGAACATATGGCTCTAATATCTGCACTTTTGAAGCTTGGTTTAGGAATAAGATTTGTTGCACTTACAAAAGAGGGTATAAAGGAGATTTGATTCTTCAATTTTCAGTTAAAAAATACTATTTCAGAAATCGTAATGTTTTGCTACTTTTTTAGTTTATTTTTAACTACAAATAGATAGTTTAGCTACTAAGTTTGCTTGCATAAACTGTGAACCCTGCTCCTTTTGCAATTATTTCAACATTTCCAAAAACATCCATCATTTTCTTTGCAAGAGTCTTGCCGCCTTTTCTTGGCCGGGCAACCAATTGCAGCAATCCATCTTTCTTTAGGTGCTCTTTTGACTCTTCAATCAATCTAAAGCATAATTTTTTTCCTGCTGCCTGAGGAGGATTAACTAGAATTGTATCAAATTTTTCAGGAATGTTTGAAAAAACATCTGATTCTCTTGCTTCTGCATTAACCTTATTTAGCTCTGCATTTTTTCTTGCAAGAAAAACAGCTCTCTCATTGACATCTGCCATCAAAACTTTTGCATCTTCTGATTTTGCAATTGCAATGCCTATTGCGCCATATCCGCAACCCAAATCAAGCACATCCCATCCTTTTTTTATTATTGCATTCTGTGCAAGAATATAAGAGCCATTGTCAATTTTGTCTTTGCTGAAAACTCCTGAAGCAGTATAAAACTCTAGTTTTTTGTTTCTAATCACTGCAGAGATTTTTTTAAGTTTAAGCTTGCTGTCTTGTTTTTTTGAATAATAGTGGTTCATTTCCTTAAAAACTGTTCGACTACCGAATCGTCCCAGCCCGCCTCTCTTAATTTATTTCTGATTTCTTCATCTGTTTTTCCCATTTTTCTTGTTTTTTCTATATATCTTTCAATAGGGGTTTTTCTTTCCATGAAAAAAAGGTCAATTAAAAATATGAAAGCTATTATTGAAATTGCTGCGAATGCAAATTTTTTGGAGTCAGTTTCTTCAAAACTAAAATCAATAACAGGAGGGCTTTTTTCTTGAGTTGATGCTCCTGATATTTTCTCTGTTAATGAACTTTTCTCTTTTACGATTTCTTTTTTATTTTCAAAAATTTTAATAGTTGCTGTCTGGTTTAATGTTTTATTGTATTTTTGAATGTTTTTTCTTTCTGTAGTTTTGTTTTCATAAATTTTGTCTACAATAGGCAATTTATAAACTACATTTGTAGATGTAGAAATCTGCCCTTCATTCTCATATATTTCAGATGCATATATTCTTATATCATTGTTACTTATTTTGCTGAAGTCAAGATTCACATAAAATTTTTTAATATGTTCTTCAGGCATGAAGTGAATTTCTTCAGGAACTATCTCAATGCCTTCTTTTTTGCCTCCAAGAACAGAGATGCCAACAACCATCTCCTTTTCAACATCATTTATTACAAAAAGCTCTATTGTCTTGTTTCCCTCTGGAAGGATTTGAATATTTTTTGCTCCTATTCCAACTGCCAATGCACCCGAAAAAAGTACAAGCAATACAAAAATATAAGCCAATATTTTTTTACTCATCTTCTTCACACCACACCCAAATAGTCGAACTTTTGCTTCCTCCCCCCTCGCCATTTGGAGCTTCTATCTGGATATCAATTCTCGCAGTATCATTTGTATCATAATAATTAAGACCTACTATTGAAAGTTTTTTTTCGCTTGAAAAATTATTCCAGCTATTGTTTAGTCCTCTTTCAAAAGCTCCTGTTTCATTTTCTCTTATAAGATACATATAGTATATTGTAGGATTTGGAAAATATTCCCATAAACTGCTTGCATTTATTGAAACATTCAGTTTTAAATTTCCTGAATTTTCAATTGTTATTGCCTCTTGGCTAGCTGTTGTATTTTTTA
>Ga0272448_1007738_pt1 | contig 11311 bp, 10 predicted proteins | sample YNPCB0191_FD_202220 | JGI IMG/M metagenome (GOLD analysis project Ga0272448, IMG submission 202220) | Hot spring sediment microbial communities from Yellowstone National Park, WY, United States - YNP-CB-019-1 | ecosystem: Environmental > Aquatic > Thermal springs > Hot (42-90C) > Sediment... | reverse complement strand
TTTTTTATTAATAATTCACCAAAAAGATTATAATAATTTGCTTTTTTTGTATTAAAAGTAATAGCTTTTTTTATTTGTGTAATAGCATCGTCGATATAACCTTTCATTTTATAAACAGTTGCAAGATGAAAAAATGCTTCTGATTTTTTATCATCACTTAAAGTTTCTATTTCTGCATCACGTTTAGCAGAAGATGTTTCGTGATAATCAATAATTAAACTTTTATTTGATTTAATAAATGAAGGATTTAATTCAATAGCCCTATTATAACACATATTTGCTTCTTCATCTCTTCCAAGTTCCCCATAAACAAATCCAAGGTTATAATATGCAATTGCATATTCCTTATTTAATTTAATTGCCTGTTTCAAAAAAAATTCTGCTTCTTCGTATTGTCCTTTTTTATAAAGGGTTTCACCGAGATTGTTGTTTAGTTCTGCAAAATTAGGATATTTTTTTAAGGCATTTTTAAAAACTTCTTCTGCCTTATCGACTTCGCCTAAATTTTTGTAAATAACCCCAAGTAAATTTTGTGCAAGAATATGTTCCGGGTTTAATTCAAGTGTTTTTGTAAGATATTTAATTGCTTCGTTATATTCTCCTGTATAACTTAATGCATGGCCTAAATTAAAAAATGCCTCCGGGTCATCGGACCTTAATTGCAAAATTTTTTTATATGCAAGTATGGCTCTATCGTATATTCCTGTTTGTTTATTTACGGCTTTTAAATTTGCCTGTGCCTGAACATAAGCAGGGTTTATACTTAATGCTTTTTTAAATTCTTCAATGGCTTCCTGATACATTCCTTTTGAATAATAGTAAACGCCTGCGTTGTTATGTTCAATTGCATCTTTTTCATCATTTTGTATTTCTATTCTTGTATTATCATTCATTAAATTTCCCTAAAAATAAAAATTCCGGTTTAATAAGAGTAATTATTTTATCTTGATCTTTTATTATCCCAGCCATATATTTTTTTTCGGCAGAAATTGAACTTTTGCTTAAGTCCTCAAAATCATTTGCATGAAAATTTTTTACAGCAATCACTTTATCAACAAGTATGCCAACTTCGTCATTTTTCTTTTCAACAATGATTATTCTGGTATCTTCTGTTATTACATCTTCTTTTTTATGTATTATTTGATTTAAGCTTATTACAGGAATGACATTATCTCTTATACTTATCATACCTTTTATATATTTTGGCATAGTAGGTATTTGAACAATTTTTTTATATTTTATTATTTCTTTTGTAAAAATAATTTCAATTCCAAAACTTTCATTATTTATTTCAAAAATTACAACGAGCATACCTTTTAATACATTTATTATGTCTTCTTCTTTTGCAAATCCCATACGAACTAAAATTTTACCGAGTGGTTCTTCTGTATTTTTCTGTTCTTTTAAAGCGGCGTCAAGTTGTTCTTTATTTATTATTCCCGAATTAATTAAAAGTTCCCCCAGTGTTTTTTGTTGTTGTTTTAAAATATTCATAATACTTCCTTTTTAGACACTATTTCCGGAAAGTAATTTTAAATTTTTTATAATTATCTGATTATCAGGATTTAATTTTAATGATTTTTCCCAGTATTCTTTTGCTTTTGCCGGATTATTTTCTTTCATAAAGATGTTACCAAGTTTATAAAAAATTTCAGCATCTTCTTTCCCAAGTTCAATTGCTTTTAAAAAATTTTCTTTTGATTCATTATACATAACTTTTTTATAATAAATATGACCAAGATTTTCATAAATAAAAGGATCGTTTTTATTCTGGGCAAGTGCCATATTAAATTCTTTAATTGCATCATCAAGCTGGCCTTCTTCATAATACACCATTCCCATTGCCTTATGTGTTTCAAAATCAGTTTTTACCGCTTTTTCAGTTATTTTTTTGTATTCCTCAAGTGCTTCCTCTTTTTTACCAAGTTTATTATATATTTCAGCTATTTTAATATGTATTTCATTATTTTTATATTTATTTTCTTTTGCCAGTTCAAGTTGTTGCAGTGCTTTTTCATATTCACCTTTTTCATAATAAATAATACCTAAATTAAATGCTGCTCCTGCTTCTTTTGGATTTATTTTTAAAGCTTTTTCATAATACTCAATTGCCTTTTCATAGTCCTTTAAATTTTTATAAATATTTCCAAGTATTGAGTGCAAGCCAGGGCTTTTTGGATTTGTTTTAAGGACATATTCATATTCACTGGCTGCTTCTTTGAATTTTTTTGTAAGTTCATATATATAACCAATTTTAAATCTTATTTCTATATTATCTTTGTCTTTTTCCAAAATATACTTATATTCTTTTTCTGCTTCCGCAAATTTTTCCATTTTTACATAAACATCACCTAACGAATGTCTAATATTTAAATCATTTGGATTAATTTCAATTGCACGCTTGTATTCTTCTATTGCTTTGTCTACCTTTCCCATATTTGCGTATAATTTGCCAAGTTTAATAATAATATTTACATTAACAGGATTTATTTTTAATGCTTTTTCGTATTCCTGGATTGCCTTTTCATAATCGCCTTTATACACATAAGCATTTGCAAGATGAGCATGAACTTCTGCATCATCAGGATTTAAAATCAAAGCTTTTTCAAATTCTTTTATGGCCATTACATAGTTTTTTGACATTGTAAAAGCCAGTCCTAAGTTAATATGGTCTTGGGCTGTTTCCATAATTTTATTATTCTCTTTTTAAAAAAATTCTTTCTTTAATATTTAAACATTCAAATTTATTTTTAAAACTTATAAGCATAGTTTCTGTTTTTCCCATAACAAAAATTCCATTTTTTTTTAATGAATCATAAAAATAACCAATAACCTTATTTTGTAATTCTCTTGTGAAATAAATTATAACATTTCTACAAAAAATAATATTAAAATAATCTGGCTTAAACGGCTCCATAAGGTTAAATTTTAAAAATTCCACCTTTTTCTTTATATTCTCTTTTATTATATAATGTTTACCATTAAAATCAAAATACTTTTTTTTTCTTTCGTTTGAAAGGTTATCAAGGGTTCTGCCTTCATAATATCCTGATTTTGCTTTATATAATGCATTTTCATCAATATCGGTTCCAATAATGTCATATTTATAATTTAAAATCCCGAGGTTTTCAGATATTTCTTCAAGCATAATTGCTATTGAATATGCTTCTTCACCTGTTGAACAACCGGCGCTCCATATATTTAATCTTGAATTATTTCTTATTATATCAGGCAAAATATTTTTTTCAATTTCTTCAAATGCTTCTGGGTCTCTGAAAAATTGTGTAACGTTTATTGTTAATTTATCAAGTAATAAATTAAATTCTTCGTCTTTTGAAATTAAATATTTTAAATATTCTTCATAAGAATTCATTTGTAAAGATCGCATCCGAACAGCCAGGCGTCTTTTTAAGTAGTTTTCTTTATACTGATTTAAATCAAGTCCAAATTTATCAAAAACCACTTCTTTTAATTTTTCAAATGATTTTGTTTCATCCATAAAAATATATCCCTTTTTTTAAAATATTATCAAAAAGAAAAATAAAAAGATAATTATATAATATTAACAAAATAAACATTTTATTTTGTTTTAACAATATCTCCGATGTTTATAATTTCATTTTGTTCTGTTATCAAACCCACAGAAGAATATTGAACAGAATTTATTATTAATAATGACCCTATTTTATGAAATTTTTCTTCTTTATTTTCTTTAGGATCGGTTATTCTGCGGTAAATATCTAACTTTTCACCCGGCAATATTCCTTTTACAACACCTATATTTAAATAAACTATATCTTTGTTTTTTATTCCAGTAACATTATTCAGAACTTTTACAATATATCCTTCAACATCAAGATTTTTCTTTTTAATTTTTTTAGATAATTCTCTATGATAATCTTTTATATCATTTCTTACTTTGATTTTCATTTCTGGCTTTATCAGGTCATATGATTTTGTTATTTGAACTTTAAAAATATTATCTTCTGCAGGACCAACTACTTTTGCAACTCCTAATATTTTTATAAGTTTTCCCATTGGCTGACCAGAAATATTATCTAAAATTTCTTCACTGTCATCATAAATTATGAATTCCTTGCCTTTTTTTGCGCCTTTTCCAACAATAAGACGAATATATGCAAAATTTGGTGTTGTTAAAAACAATTTTTCTTTATCTTTTGTAAAAATATAACCATCTTCTGTAAAATTATTAGTAATAAAGCCGGCTCTTTCAACCAAAATATATCCGGCTTTTTCCACCTTACCTTTTGTTTCTGCTTCAACAAGTAATATGCCCGCTTTATCAATATCATATTCAAATTCAATTTCTTCGCCTTCTTTTGTTTCTTCTTTCTCTTCTGGAATTGTTTGTTTACGTTTTGATGCAATATATTTTTCAAGTTCTGCTGTCTCTGATTCCCCTGGTGATAAAATAATTATACCCTCTGTATCATCTTCCTGAATTGTTTCATAAGTTTTATCCTGAGCAGAAGCAACTGCAGTTCCCGTAATTTGTTTTTGTTCCTGAATTTCTTCTTTACTTACAGAAATCTGTTTTTCCTGTATTTCTTTTGTTTTTTCCTGTTCCTGATATGTTTGTTCTTTGGAATTTTCTTCTGTTTTTAATTCTGAAATTTCTTTTTTAGTTTGATCTTTTATTTCATTATCTGATGTTTCTTGTTTATGACTTCCAAGTCCTAAAAAAACAAGAATATTAACAAATGGTCCTCCAAAATTTACAATTGCAGAAGAACCATCTGCATTTTTTATTTCATTGGTATATAAATCACCTGTTGCATTTAATGGTGATACTGTTGCAATTTTATAACCACCTTCTAACATTGTTATAAAGCCGGAACCTTCGTATGTAAATCCACCACTGAATTTTAAAGATAAACCCGAACCATTAACTTCTGAACTGAAATTAGTCAAATTATCATTTATTTTACTTCCTGCAAGCAAAGCATAACCAACGCCTGCTGAAGCAAATAAATCTATACCGTTCATTATCTGAAGATATCCACGAATAAGACCATACGGTTCAATAGCATTATAATTAAAAGATATCTGGTCAATAGTAAAATCAACAATATAACTTTTAAATAAATAATTACAACCAGCACCTATAGACAAATATGGAACAAATCGAAAATTATATTCAATACCGACATTATATGAATAAATACTGATATTTGGGCTTATTGATGTAAATATATCAGTTATTTCTTTTTCTCCAGGCATTGAAATACCAAACTGACCACCTATTAAATGAACTGGAATTGAAAAACCAGTTTGTGTTATGGTCAAAATAAAAAAAACAAATAAAATTATTTTTTTCATCTTCACCTCTTTATAGATATGATTTAATTTCCATATATCTTTGTTTTGCTTTTTCTGCTTTTTTGGAAAAAGGAAATTCTTCAAAAAATTTTTTGTATTCATCACATGCTTTTCTCGAGTCAAGCATTGCATCATAATATTTTGCTTTTATATATTGAACCTTTTCTCTGTTTTCTTCAAGATTATATCTTTCAAGATATTTGTCAATAAGTGTAAGGCCATAATTATATTTTGCAGTCCAAAAGCAATATTCAATATTGAAATATGATATTTTTTCATGTAAAGGAATATTTTTTTCAATATAATTTTTATCTGCATATTCCTGTAATTTAGAAGCGATTTTATCGGATTGACCTACTATATAAAGACCTATGAAAACTAACAAGGCCAAAATAAAAACAATTTGTTTAAATCCCATTTTTATCACCAAATTATATTAAAATTCTTAAAAATAATATAACATTTACACTATATAAAGTCAAATATCTTTAATATTAATATAATACAAAATAAAAAAACCCGATAAGATATAAATCTTATCGGGTTTATTATTATTTAACGCCCGGGTTATTTTGCCTGGCGTTGAACATTAGCTGCCTGAGGACCTTTTGCACCTTCGACTATATCAAATGTAACTGTTTCACCTTCTTTTAAGGTTTTAAACCCATCCATTTGAATAGCTTCATAATGAACAAAAACATCCTTACCGCCTTCTTGTTCAATGAAACCATAGCCTTTTTTTTCATTGAACCATTTCACCTTTCCTGTTGCCATAAATCAACTACCTCCTGAAAAAAATTACTTGTAGAACAAAAATCTACAAATTGCATAATATTTTTATGCTAGTTATATATTAACATAATTAATAAATAAGTCAACATAAACTTACTTATTTATTCATATATTTTTTCATCATATTTTGCATCATTTCACCGGCATCAACATCATCTTCACTACTATTAGTATTATCGTTATTTTTTTCTTGTACTGCTTCAATTTTATTCTTTTTATTTTGAACGTCAGATTTATTTTTCAATCCCTTCATTTCACCCATCATTTTTTCCATATCCATAAATTTAATATCAGTTTCAGGTTTAAAAAGCAAATCAGATAAAGTAACATTTGTTTTTAAATCAAATGTTTCAACTGTTGTTATCATATTTTGATATTTTGAAACTGTTTTAACAGGAAAACCATCTTTATTTCTCCATTCAATTATTGAAAAGTTCACATTATTTATCATACAGTTATATTCATAAATAATACACTGAATATCATTAACTTTTTCGTTTCCTTTTTTAATTGCATTTTTTCTACATTTTAACATTTCAATATTTTGTTTTTCAGGATTCATAGGACCTTCACTGTTAATTGACATCTTAGTTCCCTGCTTTTTATTTTTATCATAAGAATAAATAAATTTATCATCAACAATAGTTACTGTGTTTTGTTTTTCACCGCTCACAGGATTTTTTATTTCTGCTTCTGTTCGCATTTTCCCATTTTTATAAAATACCTTTTGTTCAATTATCATTGATTCAGCATTACCCTGCACAGTTGTTTTTGATTTCCATTGAGCACTTTTATAAGGAATATGGGAAAATAAATTATCCGTTGCTGCAATAAATAATACGGAAAAAATAAATAAAAAAACAATTTCAAAACAAACAAATCTTTTCATTTTTACCTCCTAATATTATAATATTTTAACATATAACCACAATTATATTAATTTATCAATATTTAATTTAATCTTTTAAATAAAATAAAACAAAAAAACCTTGACACTATAAATAAAACCATATAACATATACATAAATCATTTAGTTGAGGTATAAATGAATAAAATAAAAATTTTATTTTTATTATATTTTTTAATTTTAAATAATTACATTATACATTCTCAGGAAGCACAATCTGATATAAAATCATATGAAAAAAAAATATTTTTTATTATAGAAGACAGTAAAAATTTATATCAAATATGTGTTATGGATTTAAATGGAAAAAATAAAAGAGTATTAACCAATAAGGGTAATAACTGGTGTCCTGCAATTTCACCGGATGGAGAAAAAATTGCTTTTTATTCAGATAGAAGTAATTTTGTAAATTTATGGATAATGAACACAGATGGTACACAACAAATTCAATTAACCTTAAATAATGAAAATATTAATACAATTGATTTAAAAAATACAGGGCAAATATCATGGAATACTGATAATAAAGAAATATACTTTTTAAAAAATAATAATATTTGTAAGATTGATAAAAATGGTAATTCTCCAACAAATATAACAAAAACTAATGATATAACATCATTTAAACTTTCACCAGATGGTAAAAAATGGCTATTTTCAAGGGAAAAAACAAAATATCATAATAGTTTATGGACAATGAATTATAATACATCAGGACTTATACAAATAACCGAAAGTAATATATTTAATCCTGTTTTTGATTGGGGTGAAAAAAATCAAATTATTTTTTTACATAACAGAGGAATTTCTTTAGTAAATTATGATGGAACAAACTACAGAATAATTTCAAATATTATAAATTTAGATAATAATCTTACCTGGTCAAAATACAATAATAATTATGTTGCATATATAAATAATGATTATAATATATGGATAATGAACATTGATGGTAAAAATCAAAAACAAATAACTACAAATAGCGGCTTTTCACCTTATTGGGTCGATAATCAGACATTATTATATATAGAAAATAATGATATTTATATTATAAATATAGATAATATGAAAAAACAAAGATTAACATATTACTTAAAAACATATTATCCAATAACTGCTGAAATTATAAAAAAGAATAATATTATAAAGGATGAAAATATAAACAATGAATAAAAATTTTAAACTTATAATTAATATTATAATAATCATCTATTTAATATATTTTTCTTCATTTATATTAGGATGTAAAAAGAAAAAAGTACAGATACAACCTACACCCACTCCAACCAATACATCTGTTCCAAGTATGGAAAAAATAGTATATACTTATAATGGAAATTTATACTGGATAAACATTGATGGAACAGGTAAAGAAGTATTATTTCCTGATAATTATTCAAAATGGTTTCCTTCTGTTTCTCCGTCTGGTTGGTATATAGTTTATTGGGTTCAAAAAAACGGATTTTATAATTTATTTTTAGGTGACTTAAAAACAAAAAAAAGTGTTCAATTAACTTTTGATGAAGAAAAAATAGAAGAAGATATTCAGAATTTCAGAATAAGCAATATTCCAGCCTGGAGTCAAGATGAATCATTTATTATTTATTCAAGAAATAAAAATATATGGAAAATTACCAAAGATGGTTATAATCAGGAAGCAATAACATACACACATAATTGTATTTCTCCATCATTATCAAAAGATAATAACATAGTTTATGTTAAAATAGAAAATGAAGAAACATATAATTTGTATATACGAAATATTGATTATCAAAATGAAGAAAAATTAACAAATTATAATAACAAAAAAGTAAGTTCGCCCTGTTTTTCAAATGATGGAAAAAAAGTTATTTTTGCCTTAAATTACGGAGAAAATATAGATATTTTACTATTAAATATATCAGATAAAACAACAGAACAACTTTCTTATGATGGTAAAAGTTTATCTCCAAGATTTTCATATAATAATAACAAAATTGTATATACAAATTTCATAGATAATAAATATCAGCCGGAAATCTGGATAATGAATATTGATAAATCAGAAAAAACTAAAATTACAAATGATGGTGGTTATTCTCCTTGTTGGTTATACAGAATTTTAACAGAACCATTACCTACTCCTGAAATAATCACACAAAAAGAAAGTAAAGTTACAGAACCAATAATATTAGAAACTCCACCTGTTTCGAAAGTAATAGAACAACAACCTTTACCAACTCAAATATCCCAACAAATACCAGAAGAATTAACAGTCAAATTAATTAAAAAGGATAATAAATTATTATTTTATCCTGTAATTCAATTTGATTCAGGACTTGCAAATATTAAACCAGAATTTTATAATGTACTTGATAATATGTTATTATTATTAAATAAATATGAATCACCTATAATAATAAACGGGCATACAGATAATCAACCAATACACACAAAAAAGTATCCATCAAATTATGAATTATCAGTTGATAGGGCTAATCAGGTAAAAAAATATTTTATAAAAAAAGGAATAAATGCTTCAAGAATCATAATAAAGGGTTACTCAGATACAGTTCCATTATTACCAAACAATTCAATAGAAAATATGTATAAAAACAGACGAGCTGAAATTTTTATTGATATTATAAAAGCAGAAGAAAATAAAATACTAAATGACTTAATAACACCAACAATAGAAAAAATAGAAACACCCACACCCGAACCAACCGCAACACCTACCCCAAAACCTAAAAATTTTATTGAAAAACTTTTCAAAAAAAATAGAAAAAAATCAACAGTTACATCCTGGTAATAAATATTTTTCTATTGTATAAAATTTTAATTCTTGTCATAATATACTTATGGATATTAAAAATATTTTATTAACTAAATTAACAGAAAACAATTTATATCCAAAAAATTCAAATAAAATAGAATTATTAGTTAAATATATAAAACAATTATATAACTGGAACAAAAAAATAAATTTGATTTCAAAAAAAAATATGTATTGCATAATTGATAGACATATAATTGATTCGCTACAAATATTCAATATAAAAGATTTTTCACATTGTGAAACAATGCTGGATATAGGTTCTGGAGCAGGTTTACCCGGAATTCCTATATACATTTTTTCAGAAAATAAAAAAGTATATTTAATTGAATCCAACAATAAAAAGGTCTCATTTCTTAATTATATAAAATCAACATTACAACTTAACAATTTATTTATAATTAATAAAAGAGTTGAAGATATTATAAATCATAATAAATTTATGGAAAAATTTGATTGCGTTATTTCTCGTGCTTTTTCAAATTTCAAACATACTTTAGAAATTTCAAACAATTTCACTAAATATAATGGATATATTATATATTACACAACTATGAAACAACTAATTTCAATAAAACAAACTTTATCAGAAAGTCAATTTTCAAAATATAATAGATTTAATTATTTTAATTATAAAATTGGTTCTATAGATTTTTGTATTTTCTATGTTCAAAAGTTGTGGAAAACATCTAATATAATAATATAATTACTTAATAAAACAAATAAAAATATAATATCAGAATTAAAAAATTAAATGTGGAAATCATAAATGTTCCACATAGAACAATATATTTGATATATTATTTTATGTTCCACGTAGAACATATTTTATTATGGAGCGCAAATGAATCTAAATAAGTTAGAATTAATTAATTTTAGAAATTATGATAAACAAATAATTAATTTTTCAACAAATATTAATTTGTTTTATGGCGGAAATAGCTCTGGAAAAACCAATATTATTGAAGCAATATATTATATATCTACAGTAAAATCATTTAGATGCAGTGAAGATATTTTTTTATTGAAAAATGATTGTGATTTTTTTCAAATTAGTGCAGATATTACGTATGAAAATAATATTAACAAAAAATATTGTATTGAATATAATAAGATTAATAATAAAAAGAATTTAAAAATAGACGAAAAAAAAATATATAGATTCAATGAACTAATAGGAAAAATTCCTTTAGTGTTATTTTCGCCAGAACATATTCTTCTTATTAAAAATGAACCACAATTAAGAAGGAGATACATTGACAATATTTTAATTAATACTGATATAGAATATTATAATTTGTATAATAAATTTATTAAAATTGTTTATCAAAGAAATTCAATTTTAAAACTAATAAAAGAAAATAAATTAAATAAAAAAAATATAGAAGTATTGAATATACAATTAAAAGATTTATCAATTAAAATAATAGAACATAGAAAAAAAATTATAGAG
>Ga0272448_1007737_pt1 | contig 11313 bp, 9 predicted proteins | sample YNPCB0191_FD_202220 | JGI IMG/M metagenome (GOLD analysis project Ga0272448, IMG submission 202220) | Hot spring sediment microbial communities from Yellowstone National Park, WY, United States - YNP-CB-019-1 | ecosystem: Environmental > Aquatic > Thermal springs > Hot (42-90C) > Sediment... | reverse complement strand
GCAATAATGGATGCAAGAGAATCAATAAAAGAAGGAGAAAAAATAAGTGGACCATTGAAAAAGAGTGGTATTTTTCCTCCTATGGTAATACAGATGATATCTGTTGGAGAAGAAACAGGTTCATTAGATGCAATGTTATCAAAAATTTCTGAATTTTATGAAAGAGAAGTAGATGATGCTGTTAAAGGTTTAACAAGTATGATTGAACCATTAATAATTGTGTTTATGGGAGCAGTAATAGGTGGTATAGTGCTTTCAATGTTTCTACCAATGTTTTCGCTTACCGATATGATGTCTCAACAAGGATAATAAATATTTTTAGTAAATCGGTGGTTGTGAATAATATGTTTTTAATTTAACCAAGATATGGCAATAACTAATGTAATTTACAGTAAAAATTTACAGATAAACATAAATTCTTTAAAATTATTATGGAGGTTTTATGGAACAGCAATTAGTTGATATTACAGTTTTGAATAAGTTAACTGTCCCAGAATTATTGAAAATTGCTAAAGAACGTAATTTTGAAGTTCCTTCTGGAATAAAAAAACAGAATCTTGTTGCATTAATTTTAGAAAACCAGGCAAAAACAAATGGCTACATTTATAATGAAGGAGTTCTTGAAATATTGCCTGATGGATTCGGTTTTTTAAGGTCACAGAATTATAATTATTTACCAAGCCCAGAAGATATTTATATATCACCATCACAGATTAAAAAATTTGGTTTAAGAAAAGGAGATGTTGTTGGTGGTTATGTAAGACCTCCAAAAGAAGGAGAAAGATTTTTTGCTTTACTGCAGATAAAAACAGTTAATAATGAAAATCCAGAAAAAGCAAGGGAAAGAATTTATTTTGATAATCTGACTCCTCTGTATCCACAGGAGAGAATAAAATTGGAAACAACCAGAGATGAAATATCAACACGTGTTATTGATTTAATTGCTCCTATTGGAAAAGGACAGCGCGCTCTAATCAATGCAGCACCGAGAACAGGTAAAACAGTTATTTTACAGAAAATTGCAAATGCAATAACAACAAACCATCCAGAAATAATTTTGATGGTGCTGTTGATTGATGAAAGACCAGAAGAAGTAACTGATATGCAGAGGTCAGTTAAAGGAGAGGTTATATCTTCTACTTTTGATGAATCAGCCGAAAGACATATACAGGTTGCTGAAATGGTTTTAGAGAAAGCAAAAAGATTGGTTGAACATGGACATGATGTTGTTATACTTCTTGACTCAATCACACGACTTGCGAGAGCATACAATACAATGACTCCATCAAGTGGACGTGTATTATCCGGAGGTATAGATGCAAATGCTTTACAAAAACCAAAAAGATTTTTTGGCTCAGCAAGAAAAATTGAAGAAAAAGGAAGTATTACTATAATTGGAACTGCACTAATAGAGACAGGCAGTAGAATGGATGATGTAATATTTGAAGAATTTAAAGGTACAGGTAATATGGAAATTTATCTTGATAGAAAATTAGCAGATAAAAGGATATTCCCTGCTATTGATATAACACGTTCTGGAACAAGAAAAGAAGAATTGCTTTTAGAAGAAGATGAATTAAATAAAGTTTGGATTTTAAGAAAGGTTTTAACCCAACTCAATCCGGTAGAGGCAATGGAACTTCTTATAGAAAAACTTTCCGGTACAAAAAGTAACAAGGATTTCTTGAAATCAATGGAATTATCTTCTGAAAAATAAACATACATAATAAAAAGAAAAATTTATTCAATGAAAAAAACTTCTTTAATTATTGTGCTTTCAATTTTTTTATTGGTTTTTTTAGTATCAGTATACTTCAGAAAACTTCTGTCAGAGATGCCGTCTCCTGAAATATTAAGAGAATATATTCCGGCATTATCTACAAAGATATATGATGTAAACAATAAACTGATAAAAGAATTTTTTATAGAGAAGAGAACCTGGATACCAATTTCAAAAATACCTATTGATATGCAGCATGCTGTTTTGAGCATTGAAGATCATAATTTTTTTAAACATTATGGTATTTCTTTTAAAGGAATATTTAGAGCAACTATAGATAATTTTCTGCATAAAAAAATTATTGCCGGTGGTTCAACTATCACACAGCAACTGGCAAAACTTGCATTTTTAACAGGAGAAAGAACACTGGATAGAAAAACCAAGGAATTTTTACTTGCTTTACAGTTAGAAAGAAATTATTCTAAACAAGAAATATTAGAAATGTATTTAAATCAGATATATTTTGGTGAGGGTGTTTATGGTATAGTTCAGGCTGCAAGAGTATTTTTTGATAAAAATGTTGAAGAACTTTCACTTAGCGAATGCGCATTGCTTGCAGGATTAATAAGATATCCTGGTTATTATTCTCCTTTTAAAAATTCAGCAAGGGCAATTTTTAGACGCAAAACTGTATTGGGTCGTATGAAAAAATTAGGTTATATTACTGAAGAACAGGAAATTCTTGCTAACAGACAGCCACTTAGATTAAAAAACCGAACTGGCTTTAGTTCTGATGCTCCTTATTTTATAGAACAACTTCGTATTTATCTTGATAAACAATATGGTTCTGACATAATATATCGTTCTGGCTGGAGTATATACACAACAATTGATATAGATATGCAAAAAATAGCAGAAGAAACATTAGAACAGCATTTGAAAGAATTTGATAAATTAAAAGGTTATGAAAATCCAATTTCAACAGAAAAAGTTCAGGGAGCATTATTATGTGTTGAAACATATACAGGTCAAATTCGTGTAATGGTTGGTGGAAGAAATTTTGAAGAATCCCAGTTCAATCGTGCTATACAGGCAATACGGCAGCCGGGGAGTGCTTTTAAACCAATTATATATTTAGCTGCTTTAGAGCACGGTTTTACTCCAACAAGTATTTTAAATGATACTCCTTTAATATATATTAATAATGGTATAGATTGGCAATTAAAAGCAAGAACAACAAATTATCTTACAACATTAGATAGAAAAATCTTGAAAAATCCAATGAAAGTTTGGGTTCCAGAAAACTACAAAAAACAATATTATGGAAATGTTTTATTGAGAAAAGCAATTGAATTTTCACTTAATTCCTGTGCTGTTCAGGTTATACAGGAAATAGGTCCTACCACAGTTATAGAATATGCAAGAAAACTCGGTATAAAAAGTCCTCTTACTAACACTTTTTCATTAGCACTTGGAGCAAGTGATGTTACATTATTTGAAATGGTTGAGGCATATAGTGTTTTTGCAAATAAGGGAATAAAAACAACTCCATACTATATAATTCGTATAGAAGATAAGGATGGTAGAATAATAGAACAAAATTTTCCTAAAGAGGAGGATGTTTTATCTCCTCAGGTATGTTATGTTCTTACAAATTTATTAAAAGGAGTAGTTTTACATGGAACAGGTAAATATGCAAGGTTTCTTAATAGGCCATGTGCCGGAAAAACAGGAACAACAAATGATTTTACAGATGCCTGGTTTATTGGATATGTTCCTCAATATGTATGTGGAGTATGGGTTGGATATGATAATCATAGGAGATTGGGATATAATATGACAGGAGGAGTAGTTGCATGTCCTATCTGGACTGATTTTATGAAAAGGGCATTAAAAAATGTTAGTGTAAAAGATTTTGAAATGCCTCCGAAAGTAACATTAGTAGCAATAGATGCTAAATCAGGACTTCTTGCTTCTAAATTTTCAAAATATATTTATATGGAAACTTTTATTAAAGGAACAGAACCAAAAAGACAATATGATATCAATGATACACAGATACAGGAACTAAATATTCCTTCAGATGAAGAAGGAACTGGATTTTAAATGGAAATTTTTTTATTTTGACTTATTAAAAATTAGTTTATATAATTTTAATACTATATTGAAATAATCTCTGATTATAGAAAAGAGTTTTTTTGGGAGAAGTTAATTGAATAAAGTTAAATTTGAATTTTCAAGTGGTGGAGTTGTGATAAATAACAATGAAATTTTGTGCATAAAAGTTAAAAATTTAGAAGGTAAATTTGTCTGGACTTTACCAAAAGGTCATATTGAAAAAAATGAAAAACCAGAAGATACAGCACTTCGTGAAGTTGAAGAGGAGACAGGTTATAAATGTGAAATCATAAGATATATTGATAAAGTAGAATACTGGTTTAAGGAAGATAATCAACTGATAAAAAAAACAGTAAAATGGTTTTTAATGAAACCAATAGAAAAAATAAAAGAACATAACTATGAAATAGAAGAAAAAAAATGGTTTAATATTTCTGAAATTTTTGATAATTTGGTATATAAATCAGATATAGAAATAGTTAAAAAAATATGCAACCAAAAATTGGATTAGAAGTTCATGTTCAACTTAAAACAAACACTAAATTGTTTTGTGGTTGTTCTACTGAGTTTGGTTCACCTCCAAATTCAAATATATGTCCTGTATGTACAGGCCAGCCAGGTGTATTGCCGGTTTTAAATAAAAAGGCAATAGAACTTTCATTAAAAGCATCTCTTGCTTTAAATTGTAAAATTAACAATAAATCAATTTTTGCCAGAAAAAATTATTTTTATCCTGATTTACCTAAAAATTACCAGATATCCCAGTATGAATTTCCTCTGGCAGAAAATGGTTTTATTATGATTTCTGATAAAGATAATAATCAAAAAAAAATACGTATTAAAAGAGTACATTTAGAAGAAGATGCCGGTAAATTATTACATACAATTGGTTCAGAAAAACTTGATTGTTCTCTTGTGGATTTTAATAGAACAGGTATTCCATTGCTTGAAATAGTTAGCCAGCCGGATATAAATTCTCCTTTGGAGGCATATGATTATTTAATTGTCTTAAAACAGATATTACAGTACATAGATGTCTCTGATTGCGATATGGAAAAAGGTATGTTAAGATGTGATGTTAATATTTCAATCCTTCAGGATGGAAAACTCGGAATTAAAACAGAATTGAAAAATATGAATTCATTTAAAGCAATTAAAGAAGCACTTGAATATGAAATTTCAAGGCAGATAACACTTATTAATTCCGGTAAAAAAATTGTTCAGCAAACTTTACTCTGGAATCCAGATAAAGGAATAACAGAAGTAATGAGGACAAAAGAAGAAGCACATGATTATAGATATTTTCCAGAACCAGATTTGCTTCCTCTTGAAATTGATGATACTTTTATTGAAAACATTAAAAAAGATATTCCAGAACTTCCTTATAACAGAAAACATAGGTTGATGAAAGATTATGGTTTAAATGAATACGATGCTGGTGTGATTACTTCTGATAAAAAATTGGCAGATTATTATGAGAATACAATTGAAATTTTAAAAAAAGAAATATCACAACAACAATTAAAAGAATATTCTAAACTTGTTTCAAACTGGTTAACAACAGAATTATTGGGTAGATTAAACGATAAAAATAAAACAATTGATGATTCTCCTGTTTCATTTCAAAATTTGGCAAAACTTATTTTACTCATTAAAAAAACTATTATTTCAACAAAGATTGCTAAAACAGTTTTTGATGAAATGTTTTCAAGTTCAAAAGATCCTGAATTAATAATAAAAGAAAAAGGACTTGTACAGATAACTGATCAATCATTGATAGAAAATATTATACAGGATGTATTAAAAGAAAATCAAAAAATAATTCAGGACTATAAATCAGGTAAGGAAAAAGCATTGGGTGCAATTATAGGTGCTGTGATGAAAAAAACTCATGGAAAGGCAAATCCCAAATTGGTTAATGAGAAATTAAAACAAATTTTGAATGATAATAAATAAAAATTCAAAAAATTAAAATATAAAAAATTTTATAATTATGAAAATAAAATATGCAAATAAATTAAATAAACTACCACCTTATATTTTTTCATACTTTAATAAACTGAAATTAGAAGCATACAAGAAAAATCTTGATGTTATTGATTTAAGTATGGGTAATCCTGATATTCCACCACCGGAAAATGTTATTTACAGATTGTGTGATACTGTTTTACATCATCCAAGGACTCATAGATATCCACAGGCAAAGGGAATGCCAAAATTTCGTAATACAATTTCTGAATGGTTTAACAATAGATTTGGAATAAAACTTGACCCGGAAACAGAAATTCTTGTTCTTGTTGGTTCAAAAGAAGGAGAAGCACATTTATGTTCTGCTTTTTTAAATTCAGGAGATACTGTTCTTGTTCCGGACCCTGGTTATCCCGTATATTATAATGGAGTTATACTTGCAGGTGGTAGGGTTGAAAGAATTCCTTTATTAGAAAAAAATGATTATTTGCCAGAGTTAGAAAAAATACCAGAAAAAATTGCAAGAAAATCAAAAATAATGTTTTTAAATTATCCGAATAATCCTACAGGTGCTATTGTGAAAGATAAAAATTTTTTTAAAGATGTGGTAAAATTTGCAAAAAAATATAATATAATAATAGTGCATGATAGTGCATATTCTGAAATTACTTTTGATGGTTATATTGCTCCATCTTTTTTAGAGGTAGATGGTGCTAAGGATGTTGGAGTTGAATTTTATTCTTTTTCAAAAACATTTTCTATGCCTGGATGGCGTGTTGGTTTTGTTGTTGGTAATAAAGACATTATAAAATATCTTGAAAAATTTAAATCATTTGTTGATTATGGTGTTGCAACTTTTATCCAACTTGCATGCACACTTGCTTTAAAAGAAGGAAAGAATTATATTGAAAATATTAAATTAATATATCAGAAAAGAAGAGATAAATTTGTTAAAGAACTGAATAAAATTGGATGGCAGGTTAATAATGTTCCAAAAGCATCAATGTATTTATGGTTAAAAATTCCAGAGAAATTTCAGTCAATGGGTTCATTAAAATTCTGTGAGATGATTTTGGAAAAAACAGGTATTGTAATTGTTCCAGGAATTGGTTTTGGTAAATATGGAGAAGGTTATATAAGAGCCGCATTAGTAACACATATAAATAGATTTCATGATGCAGCAATTAGATTAAAAGATATTCTGAAAATGAAATGAAATTTACCCGAGTATATTTTTAATTTTCAAAACAAAAAATAAACAAAATAGTAAAGAAAATTATGGCTTTATAACGAATCACGAGAAACGAACAACAAATTTTTGGGTGTTTCATCAGGGGGGGGACCCACCTGACTATTTTGTTAAAAGATTGGAGAATTGAGGTTTGACTCTATGATAAAAATTGGAATTATAGGTTTAGGAACAGTTGGTAGTAAGGTTTATGATTTGATTATTTCAAATAAAAAATTAATAGAAAGAAAAATAGGTACAGAATTAGAAATTTTATATGGATGTGATATTGACAGGAACAAATTTAAAAATAAAAAATTCATATTTACTAATAACTGGAAAGATATTGTATATAATTCTGATATAGATATTGTTGTTGAACTTATAGGTGGCAAGGATCTGGCAAAAACAATAATAATTGAATCTTTGAAAAATAAAAAACATATTGTAACTGCAAATAAGGCTGTACTTTCGGAAAATTGGGATGAGATATTCAATTTAGCCAGAGATAACAAGAAATTGGTTTACTTTGAAGCATCTGTAGGTGCAGGTATACCGATTATTCAGGCATTAAATGAAGGACTGGCAGCCAATAAAATTGATTATATAGCAGGAATATTGAATGGAACAACAAATTATATTTTAACAAAAATGTTGTCTGAAAATATCAGTTTTGATAAAGCATTGAGCCAGGCACAGAAAAATGGTTTTGCAGAAATGAATCCTTCACTTGATATAAAAGGAATTGATACTGCTCATAAATTATCTATACTTGCATCAATAACATATTCAAACTGGATAAAATTAGATAATATTTATATAGAAGGAATAGATAAAATTGAACTTTCTGATATGAAATATGTTAAGGAAGAATTTGGTTATACAGTAAAATTACTTGGTATTGTTAGAAAAATAAATAACAAACTTTTATTGGAGGTAAGACCCTGTCTTGTTTCAGATAGTAGTCCTTTTGTTTCCGTGAGAAATGAATTTAATGCTATTCTTGTTAAAGGTGATAAATGTGGAGAAATACTTTTTTATGGTAAAGGTGCAGGTGGTTCTCCTGCTGCAAGTGCTGTTGCGTCGGATATAATGTTTTTAGCCCGACAGATTGCTGCTGGTGTAGCAGGAAATATTCCATATGTAAGTTATGACCCTGATAAAAAATTATCTTTTTTATCTAATGAAGAGAATTTTGGAAATTATTATTTAAGATTTACAACAGTTGATAAACCAGGTGTTTTGTCAAAAATAAGTGGAATTTTAGGTAAAAATAATGTTTCTATTGCAAGTGTGTATCAGAAAGAACCCCTAAATAAAAAATTTAAAACAGCAGATATAATACTGTTAACTCATTATGTAAAAGAGAAGTCAGTAATAGATTCAATAAGAGTAATAGATAAACTTGATATAATTAAGTCAAATACAAAATTATTAAAAATTGAACAATGATAATTAAATATTTTTTAATTGTAATTGGTTATATTTTATTTTTTTTGGGTTTAGTATATATTTATTATCCAGGATTGATTTTAAAAATTAACTCTATAATAAAAAGATATCTATTCAATGATTCTTTTGTAATGTTTCACAGAAAAAAAATTGGATTGCTTTATATTTTAATTTCAATTATTATGATTTATTATGGAATAATTTTTTTTAAATCCGAAACATCTTACAAAATATATCAGGCATATAAAAATTATTGTTATGGTAAGTATTCTAAGACAGAAAAAATATGTTTAGAAATTTTAAATGTAGAACCTAATAATATTAAAGCAATAGAACAACTCGCACTTGTTTATTTTGTTATGGGTGATTATAAGAAAGCAAAAATATATTGCAAAAAATTTTTAAGTAAACAACCTGAAAATGTTAAAATTCAAAAAATTTTAGAAAAATGTTTAAAATAAGTTCTAAAACAAAAATTGTTGGAATATTTGGTTATCCAATAAAACATTCATTATCTCCGGTTATGCATAATGAATGTTTCAGAAATTTAAAACTTGATTATGTATATGTTGCTTTTTGTGTTAGACCACAAGACATAAAAACAGCAGTTGAGTCAATAAGAGTATTAAATATAAGAGGTGTAAATGTTACTATACCGCATAAAGAAAGTGTAATTAAATATATTGACAGTATTCATCCATTAGCAGAAGAAATAGGTGCTGTTAATACTATTGTAAATGATGGTAAAAAATTAACAGGATATAATACAGATGCAACAGGTTTTTTAAGATCATTAAATGAAGAGAAAATTGATATAAAAGATAAAAAAGTTTTATTATTAGGTGCAGGTGGTGCTGCCAAATCAATTTCAACTGTATTAGTAAAAAATAATATAAAATCAATTTTTGTTATGGATATTGATACACTTAGAGCCAAAACACTTGTAGAGAAACTGAAACTTAATACCAGAAAATGTAAAATTGAGTATATTGAAAACCAATCAATAGAAAAAATAATTCAGGAAATTGATATATTAATAAATGCAACACCTGTTGGTATGAATAAAACAGACCAATGTGTAATAAAACCATCTCTTCTTCATAAAAATTTATTTGTATATGATATAATTTATAATGTTAGAACAAAACTTATTCAGGAGTGTATTAAAAGGAAAATAAGATTTTTAGATGGAACTAAAATGTTGTTATTTCAGGCAATAGAAGCATTTGAATTATGGACTGATAAGAAACCACCTGTTAATTTAATGTATAATATTTTATTAAAGGAAAGACAGAAATGTTAGTATTAAGAATATTTATAGTAATTATTACAGTTCTTATAAGTTATTTTCAAGTATCTAATAATATAAAAGGAATAATTATAGGTTTATTGGCAGGTTCTATAATTGTATTGATAGAATTCCTTGTTGAGAAAATTCCTCTGGATACATTATTAGCAGGTGGAATTGGTATTATAATTGGTTATATTTTTGGTTATTTTATTGAATATGGAATAATAACACTTCAATTTGATAAATTAACAGATTTAATAGCAAAGTATTCATTGTTTTTTAAACTATGTTTTGCTCTTTTAGGTTTAATGATTGCTATAAACAAGAAAAAAGAAGTTGATTTACTTGATAAAAACATATTAAGTTCTAATAAATTTACTGAAAGAGTAAAAATAATTGATACAAGTGTAATAATTGATGGTAGAATTGCAGATATATGTGAAACAAAATTTTTAACAGGACCATTTGTTATACCGGAGTTTATTTTGAATGAATTACAACGATTAGCAGATTCTTCAGATGTAAAAAAAAGAATAAGAGCAAGAAGAGGTATGGAAATTCTTAAAAAAATGCAGGATAATCCAGAAATAACAATTAAAATATATAACAAGGATTATCCGGAAATAAAAGAAACAGATACAAAATTATTACAACTTGCAAAGGATTTCCACGCTGTTTTGCTTACAACTGATTTTAATTTGAATAAAATTGCTTCTTTGCAGGATATAACTGTATTGAATATTAATGATTTAGCAAATAGTTTAAAACCAATATACCTGCCCGGTGAAACACTTAGTGTGTATGTTGTTAAAGAAGGTAAGGAATATGACCAAGGTGTTGGATATTTGGATGATGGAACAATGGTTGTGGTTGAAGATGCCAGGAGATTGATAGGAAGAAAAATTGAAGTTGTTGTTACTTCAATGTTACAAACATCAGCAGGAAGATTGATATTTACACGTCCCAAATAAATTCTTTGTTTTTTGCTATTATAATTATTTACAATTGCTTTTTTCTTTTACTATAATTTATGAATATATGTACTATAATTCCAGCAGCAGGATATGGAAAAAGATTTGGTGGGAAAAAGCAGTTCTCTATTTTAAACAGAAAACCAGTTATAATACATACATTACAGAAATTTTATAGTATAAGCAAGGAAATTGTTTTACTTTTACCAGAAGAAGATATAAAAAAATTTAAAATTTATTTAGAGAAATTTTTTCCGTATGACAAAAAAATAAAAGTATATCCTGGTGGTAAATATAGGGCAGAAACAGTGTATTTAGCTTTAAAACATATTCCTGATGATTGTGATTTAATATGTATTCATGATGGTGTTAGACCTTTGATAAAGAAGAGTATTATATATAAATGTATTAAAAAAGCAAAAAAATTTGATGGAGCAATAGTTGGAGTTCCATCTATTGATACAGTAAAAATACAAAATTCTAATGGATTAGTAAAAAATACTCTGCCAAGACAAAATGTATGGTTAATTCAGACACCACAGATTTTTAAAAAACATGTAATTCT
>Ga0272448_1007736_pt1 | contig 11313 bp, 10 predicted proteins | sample YNPCB0191_FD_202220 | JGI IMG/M metagenome (GOLD analysis project Ga0272448, IMG submission 202220) | Hot spring sediment microbial communities from Yellowstone National Park, WY, United States - YNP-CB-019-1 | ecosystem: Environmental > Aquatic > Thermal springs > Hot (42-90C) > Sediment... | reverse complement strand
GTGAAAGGTGCCGCTCGCTCATAAAGTGTCTCGAGAGCCTCTCGCCGTTGGGCGTGCTGGCCCGAGGCTACAGTATCGCTCGGCTGTTGCCCCAAAGAAGCGTGGTGCGCTCTGTCAGGCACGTCAGCCTCGGCGACCGCCTGGAGCTCATCCTCTCCCAGGGGACCCTTGAGTGTTGCATTGAGAGCGTCAAAGAGTGAAGGGTCACCCGCCGAGCGCCAGAAGGGTCGGGACGCTGCGCGGCTTCAGGGCTGTTGGGGCGACCCTTGCCGGGATTGCAGCCCTGGTTGCGGGCGGCGCTCGAGAGGTGCGGGGAGACTGCAAGGTGAGCTGGCACCCGGAGAGGCCCGGACAGGGGGACGTCGTGCACATCGTGGTCGAGACCAAGGGCGAGCAGGATCGTCTCAGAGGGTTCTTTCTCGACAGAGAGCTTCGCTTCTTCAAGGTGGCCCCTGGCTCGAGAGCCTCCCATGCCCTTGCAGGTATCGATTACGCACAGGCACCCGGCACCTACGAGCTTCGCATCTTCTCCGAGGGTGAGGTGTCTGCCTGCCCTGTGGAGCGTGTCGGTATACCTGTGCGGGCAAAGGAGTTCGCCCAAGAGCGCCTGACCCTGCCCGAGCACATGGTCACGCTGAGTCCGGAGAATGTGGCGCGAGTCGAGAGGGAGCAGAAACTGTTTTCGAATGTCTTTGCCGCGGTGACCCCGGAGCGCCTCTGGGACGGCCCTTTCTCCATGCCGGTCAAGGGGACCCTGGGGAGCCCGTTCGGCATGAGGAGGATCATCAACGCCTACCCGAGAAGTCCGCACACCGGAGTGGACATCAAGGCCATGGAGGGCACCCCTGTCGCTGCTTCCAATCGGGGCCGGGTGGTGCTCGTCGGCTCCTTTTTCTTTGCAGGCAATGCGGTTTGTATCGATCACGGCGAGGGCGTCTACACGATGTACTTTCACCTGTCCGAGACCTGTGTGCGGGAGGGCGATGTTGTGGACAAGGGAGGCCTCATAGGGCGGGTGGGCGCCACAGGTCGGGCGCAGGGGCCTCATCTCCACTGGGGCGTCAGGATCATGGGAGCCCGGGTGGATCCATTGACACTGGTGGAGGCAACGAGTGTTTTTCCGGAATGAGGCCGGCGACGTTCGCATGCACTGGGGAAGACCTGAGCGAGCACAGGGGGTTGCTTATGCAGGCCGAGGCGGGCCGGCAGGAAGCGAGCCGGCCTCGAGCCGAGCCCTTTTCGTGGAGCAGGGGTGAACATGCCATGCAGGAGGAGACATGAAAGCGCGCCAGCAGCAGCACGAGTCGTTCGAGCATGCACTGAAGAGGCTCGAACAGATCGTCGAGCGACTCGAGACCGGGGAGCTCACCCTGGAGGAGTCACTGACCCTTTTCGAAGAGGGGATCCGGCTCTCGAAGGTGTGCACCTCCCGCCTGGACGAGGCCGAAAGGAGATTGACGCTCCTGACACGAGGCGAAGACGGGGCCTGCCAGGTCCAGGCAGTCGACCCCAACGGGTTTCTCGCAGAGGAGCCCGGCAGTGAAGGAAGCAAAGAGACTTGACACCTGGCTCGTCGAGGCGGGCCTGACGGAAAGCCGGGAGCGGGCGAGGGCGTTGATACTCTCCGGGAAGGTTGCAGTCGGGGGACGCCGCGTCGAGAAACCGGGTGCGCGCGTCGGCCCAGGCGATGGCGTCGTGGTCGTAGGGTCCGATCACCCGTACGTGAGCAGGGGCGGGCTCAAGCTCGAGAAGGCCCTGGAGCATTTCGGCATCGAGGTGCACGGGAAGGTTGCCCTCGACGTGGGCGCCTCCACGGGCGGTTTCACCCACTGCCTCTTGATGCGGGGGGCGGCAAAGGTGTACGCCGTGGACGTAGGCTACGGCCAATTCGCGTGGGTGCTGCGCAACGACCCGCGCGTGGTCCTCCTCGAGAGGACCAACATACGACACCTGAGGCGGGATGCGATCCAGGACGTCGTCGTGCTCGCAGCGATAGATGTCTCGTTCATCTCGTTGAAAAAGGTGCTGCCCGTCGTCTACGACCTGGTGGCTCCGGGGGCCGGGGTCCTGGCATTGGTCAAGCCCCAGTTCGAGGTGGGCAAGGGCAAGGTGGGCAAGGGCGGGGTGGTGCGCAATGGGCGGTTGCACGCCGAGGTGATGGGAGATATACAAAGCTTTTGCTTGGCAGCAGGCTGGGACGTCCTCGGTTCCATGGAATCGCCGATAAGGGGGGCAAAGGGGAACCGGGAGTTTTTCCTCTATGTGACGAAACCGGCCGAACCGTCCCCTCGCCAGCGAGGCGAGAGGTCGTGAGGGATCCTGAACTGATCCAAGACCCTTGCGATGGTCTGCATGACGATGTCCTCGATCGTCTCGGGTCGGTGATAGAAGGCCGGTACGGGAGGCATGATGACCGCCCCGATCTCTGCAAGCCGCGTCAAGGATCTCAGATGACCGGCGTGAAGGGGGGTTTCGCGAAAGAGCAAGACTAGGGTTCGCCGTTCCTTGAGGGTCACATCGGCCGCTCTGATGAGAATGTTCTCGGCAAAAGAGCTTGCGATGCCGGACATGCTCTTTACCGAACAGGGGGCGACGACCATCCCGTCCGTGGGAAACGAGCCGCTGGCTATGGGGGCGCACAGGTCCGCGGGGGGGTACACTCGAGTGGCCAGTGCCTCGACTTGTTCGGGGAGCCACTGCGTCTCGAGCGTCACGATCCTTCGGGCTGTTTCGGTCATGACGAGATGTGTCTCCACGTCCGGGTACGAGCGCAGGACCTCGAGGAGTCGTATCCCGTAGATCACTCCTGAGGCGCCGGATATCCCCACGATGAGCCTCTTCACTTCCCGCGCAGCCTTTTTCTTCTCGGTTCTCGTATCCCTTCCACTGCCGCTCTGGAGGCGACGAGCAGGTCGAGGATAGACTTTTTGTGCGAAAAGGTCAAAACTTTCTCGGTGCAGCGCACACTGCGAGTGGTACCGCCCGTCAGGGAGGGGAAAGGCGAGTCGCAACGGAGGAGAGGGAACGCTATGCCCCGAGGAGAGAAGGAACAGGAGGGTGCCGGACCGGGCAGCCTCAAGGTCCTCTTTGTCGCTTCGGAAGCCAAGCCGTATGCCACCACAGGGGGACTGGCCGAGGCTGTCCCGTCGCTTGCCTGTGCACTGGTTCGCAGGGGGTACGACGTCAGAATCGTGCTGCCTTACTACGCAGAGGTGCGCCGGGGTGGACACGGCGTGGATCTCCACTGCGAGGATCTCGCGGTGCCCTTTCGTTACGGCCCGCTTCCTGCAGAGGTGCTCTCAACGACATCCCCGCAGGGGTGCCGCGTCTCCTTCATCCGGCGCGACGAATTCTACGACCGGTCTCACCTCTACGGGACCGCCAGAGGCGACTACTTCGACAACGCGGCTCGTTTCGCCTATTTGTCGCGGGGTGTGTTCGAGCTCTGCAAGTCCACAGGCTTTCGGCCGGACATCCTCCACTGTCACGATTGGCAGGCAGCCCTCGTTCCGGTCTACCTCGACCGCCTCTACCGGAAGGACCCGTTTTTCAGCAGGACTGCATCCGTGCTGACCATCCACAACCTCGCCTACCAGGGCGTCTTCGACCGTCGCTGGTTCCCCTGGACCGGACTGCCTCGCTCGATGAACACGCCGGAGGGGATGGAATTCTACGGCCGGATCAATTTTCTGAAGGCCGGGATCAGATGTGCCGATGTGATAAACACGGTAAGCCCCACCTACCGCAAGGAGATTCTACGGGATGAGTTCGGGTGCGGGCTGACGGATGTCCTGGCGGCGAGGAGGCAGGATCTTTACGGCATCCTCAACGGCGCCGCCTACGAGGAGTGGGACCCCGGGCACGACCCCTGGATCCCTGCTGCGTTTTCCATCGATGATATGGGGGGGAAGAGCGTGTGCAAGGATGCACTCTGCGAGGAGTTCAGCATACGCCTGCCCGACCCCGGGGCGCCTCTTGTGGGAATGGTGGCCAGGCTCACCGAGCAAAAGGGGATCGACATACTCGTCGAGGCCATGGCTGAGGCACTGCGAAGGGACATCGCCTTTGTCGCGCTTGGCGTCGGAGAAAAAAGATACCACGATGCGATGCGGGACCTCTCGGCGCGCCACCCGGGGAGGATGGGGCTCTGGATCGGCTATGACACCCGGCTGGCGCACCGGATCATCGCAGGGTGCGATATCTTCCTTATGCCTTCCCGTTTCGAGCCCTGCGGGTTGAGCCAATTCTACAGCATGCGATACGGTACGGTACCCGTTGCCCGGGCCACCGGAGGCCTCCAGGACAGCATCGAGGAATTCGACCCGGCGAGCAAGAAGGGCACCGGCTTCAAGTTCAGGGCCTATACGGCGCGGGCCCTTTTAGGGGCCTTGGAAAAGGCACTCTCGGTGTACAACCGTCGGGAGGTCTGGAGGAGACTCCAAAGAAATTGCATGGAGCAGTGTTTCTCCTGGGATGAGGCTGCGCGAAGCTACTCGAGGCTCTACCGGATAGCCGGCCGCACGCGGGCCGCCACTGGGCGCCGGAAGGAGAAACGATAGGAGCCGCCTGCTCGTGCGGCAGGGGCGGCCCGTCCGTGGCGCGGCGACCGATGCGCCGGCAGAGGCACTGTGTGAGAGGAGGAATCTCATGCAACAACCGAAATGGCATACCCTACTGGTGGTCCCTTCCTTGCCCGAGCGGCTCTCGCCATTGAGCCGTCTGGCCCACAATCTCTGGTACACCTGGAACCAGGATGCCATCGAGCTGTTTCGGAGGCTCGACCGGGACCTCTGGGAGGAAGTGTACCATAACCCGGTCTTGCTCCTCGCACGGGTGAGGCAGGAACGCCTCCAGGAGGCCGCCAGCGACGAGAGCTTTCTGCTCCATATGGACAGCGTCATGGAGCGGTTCGACCAGTACATGGAGCTCAAGTCCATGTACAGCTTTCAGCTCGAAAAGCATCTCGACCCCTCCTTCAGGATTGCCTACTTCTCGGCCGAGTACGGGCTGACCGAGTGCCTTCCCCTCTACTCGGGCGGTCTGGGCATGCTCTCCGGAGATCATCTCAAATCCTCGAGCAACCTGAGGCTGCCCCTGGTGGGTGTGGGGCTTCTCTACCAGAACGGCTACTTCGGGCAATACCTCAACTCGGAGGGGTGGCAACAGGAATACTACGTGGTGAACGACTACAACAACACGCCTGTGTTCAGGGAACTCGACGAGAACGGTCGGCCGATTACCGTGAGCGTACAGATGGCCGATCACGACGTGAGTGCCGAGATCTGGCACGTGCAGGTCGGCCGGGTCCCGCTGTATCTCTTGAGCACGAATATCGAGGAGAATCGGTCCGAGGACAGGGGGATCACCTCCCAGCTCTACGGCGGCGACAGGGAGATGAGGATCCGTCAGGAGATCCTTCTGGGGATGGGCGGGGTGAAGGCCTTGAAGGCATTGGGCATAAAGCCCACCGTGTACCATATGAACGAGGGACACTCTGCCTTTGCCCAGCTCGAGCGGATCCGGGGCATGATCAAGGAGGAGGGCCTGTCGTTCGAGGCCGCGGTGGAGGCCGTCAAGGCGAGCGGCGTCTTCACCACCCACACCCCTGTGCCTGCCGGGAACGATTACTTCGATGCATCCCTCATGGACCGCTACTTCAGAAACTACGCCCAGGACATTGGTGTACCATTGCAGCGCATCCTCGGTCTGGGCCGCCAGAACCCCCACGATCAGAACGAGTCGTTCTGCATGACTGTCCTGGCCTTGAGGCTCTCGAGCTTCAAGAACGGCGTCAGCCGGTTGCACCGTGACGTTTCCAGACAGATGTGGCATGGAATCTGGCAGGGGTTTCCCCTTGAGGACTCCCCGATTATCGCCATAACCAACGGCGTGCACGTCCCTTCCTACATCTCCAAGGAGATGGCGGACCTCTACAATCGTTACCTCGGGCCCCGGTGGGTCGAGGAGCCCGACAGCCAGAAGGCCTGGGAAGGGATCGACCGGATACCCGACACCGAGCTGTGGAGGACTCACGAGCGCCGGCGGGAACGACTCATCGCCTTTGCCAGGAGAAAGCTCAAGGAGCAACTCATCCGGCGCGGCGCGCTCCCCTCTGAGATACAGGCTGCGGAAGACGTCTTGGACCCTGAGGCGTTGACCATCGGGTTCAGCAGAAGATTCGCTGCGTACAAGAGGGGCGATCTGCTCTTTCGAGACCCCGACCGGCTGGCTCGCATCCTCAACCATCCTCAACGGCCGGTCCAGATCCTGTTTGCGGGCAAGGCGCACCCCCAGGACAGCGACGGGAAGAACCTCATCAAGACCATCATTCAGTTCGCCCGGCAGGAGGCGTTTCGGTATCGCGTTGTGTTTCTGGAGGATTACGATATAGTGATAGCGCGCTATCTCGTGCAGGGGGCGGACCTGTGGCTCAACACCCCGCGACGGCCCATGGAGGCGTGCGGCACGAGCGGCATGAAGGCCGTGGCCAACGGTGCCCTGCACATGAGCGTCCTGGACGGGTGGTGGGACGAAGGCTACAAGTCGGACAGGGGTTGGGCCATAGGGGCGGGCGAGGAGTACAGCGATCCCCGCTATCAGGACGAGGTGGAGAGCCGGGCCATCTACGACATCCTCGAGAAAGAGGTCGTGCCGCTTTTTTACGAGCGCGGGAGGGACAATGCGCCGAGGAGGTGGATCGCGATGATGAAATCCTCGATGCGCACGCTGTGCCCGATATTCAATTCCCACAGGATGCTGGAAGATTACATGGACAGGTGCTATGTCCCTGCATCCGAGCTCTTCAAGGAGATCCGGCACGATGCTTTCAAGAGGGCCGAGGAGTTCGCCCAATGGAAGAGAAGGGTCGCCGAGGGGTGGCAGGGCATACAGGTCAGGGAATTCCCCATGGAGCAGGGGACACAATCGGTCCTCCCTCTGGGTACCGAGTATCCTGTCAGGGCGAGAATCTTCTTGGGGACGCTTCGGCCCGAGGATGTGCAGGTGGAGCTTTACTACGGGGTTTTGAGCCCCAACGGTGAACTCCTCGAGCCGGTCACCCAGCAGATGATTCGGGAAAAAGACCCGGAGACCGAAAACGGTTACGTCTATCGCGGGACCATCTCCTGCACCACGAGCGGACGATTGGGCTTCGATGTGAGGGTACTGCCCAGGCACCCTTTGCTGGTTCACCCCTGCGATATGGGCCTGATCATCTGGGCCTGATCCGGACGGAGGAGGCCACCTCGTGATTACGCATCTTAAAGGGCTTTCCACCTTTGTGATGGCGGGGGGGAAGGGCGAGCGGCTGTACCCGCTGACCAAGGACAGGGCCAAGCCCGCAGTGCCTTTCGGCGGGATCTATCGCATCATCGATTTTACCCTCTCCAATTGCATCAATTCAGGGCTTCGCAGGATCAATGTGCTCACCCAGTACAAGTCATTTTCTCTGGCGAATCATTTGAAGAACGGGTGGAATATCTTCAGCTCCGATCTCTACGAGTACCTCAACGTCATCCCGGCCCAGCAGCGGGTCGGCGAGTACTGGTACCGGGGAACGGCCGATGCCATCTACCAGAACATCTACACCATAGAGCACGAGAACGCGGAGCACATCCTCATCCTGGCCGGCGATCATGTCTACAAGATGGATTACTCGAAGATGCTCATCTACCATCTCGAGAAGCGCGCGGATGTGACCATCGGCGCGGTGGAGATGCCGGCCGAGCTCGGCCCCCAGCTCGGCGTCCTGGAGGTGGACGAGGCGGGCAGGGTGGTCGGGTTCGAAGAAAAACCGGAAAGCCCCAAGACCATCCCAGGCAAGCCCGGTCAGATTCACGCTTCGATGGGGATTTACATTTTCACGAGGAAGGCCCTCTACGAGGAACTCATACCAGAGGCGGAGCGTGAGAGCGAACACGATTTCGGCAAGAATGTCCTGCCACAGCTGGTAGGCAGGAGAAGGGTCTTCGCCTACGGTTTTGTCGATGAAAACCGGGGCGCCGTCCCCTACTGGAGGGATATCGGCACCCTGGATGCTTACTACGAGGCCAACATGGACCTCGTGGCAGTGAGCCCCCTGTTCAATCTGTACGACAAGCGCTGGCCTCTACGCACCTACCAGCCGCAGTTCCCACCCGTCAAGATGGTCTTTGCCGACGAGGGGAAGGGCGCCAGGCGGGGTGAGGCCCTCGACTCCATGATCTCGAGCGGGTGCATCATAAGCGGGGGCAGAGTCGTTCGCTCGGTGCTGTCGTCACAAGTCAGGGTGAACAGCTACTCGCTCGTCGAGGATTCGGTCCTCATGGAGGCAGTGGTGGTGGGCCGCTACGCCAGAATCCGGAGGGCCATTATCGACAAGTTCGTAGAGATCCTCCCCGGCACCACGATCGGGTACGATCTGGAGGAGGACCGGAAGCGGTTTACCGTGACCGAATCGGGTGTGGTGGTGATCCCCAAGGGCAGGCTCATAGGTCCGGACAAGGATGTGCCCCGACCGAGGGATATCTTTCTCGAGAGCTCGAGGGACGAAAACCATCTTGTCGCAGACTGAAGCTCGCCGCACGGTGAAGCGAGTGTCGTGCCGGGGCCGAGCCTGTTGGAGCGGGGCTGTGCGTCTCGGGGACACTGGGCACGCCCCGAGTCCGCGAGGAAGGCCCATCCCGGATACCCGGAATGACCGCAGGCAGGCGGCCCGAGCCCTACGATCGCCTTTTCAGGCGTCTTCGAAAAACAAGGCGTCGGTGCCGTCCTTCAAGGTCGGGCGTGGTGCAGGGACCGGGATGATACGCATCGACGAGGAGAGTTCCTCGATGAGCCTGTCGACATCGCGTGCGAAATCAGGGCTCAGCAGGAGTTGTACGATCCCTTTGTCCGGGTCTGCGGTACGCACCACGGCAAGACCTTCGTAGCCCTCGATCAAGGCCTTGAAAAGCACGATCTTTTCCGTCTCCACCCTGTACCAGCGAAAGACCGTGCGCTGCGTGCCCTGCTGTGGCTTGTCAATGCTCATCGTCGTGCTGCCTCTCGGCCGGGCGAGATCTCTGTTCGTGCTCGATGAGCCACTGCTTGACCCATCTTCCCGAGGAGTATCCGCCCAGGCCGTTCTGTGCCACGACCCGGTGGCAAGGGACGAGAATAGGCAGCGGGTTTGCCGCCGCAGCCCTTCCGACCGCACGGCAGGCCCTGGGCAGACCCACAGCGGCTGCCATCTGGCCATAGGTGCACGTGGTTCCGTAAGGGATGGACCGCATCTGCCTCCAGATACGCTCCTGGAAGGGGGTCCCGCGCCACAGGGGCGATGAGCTGAAGCTGGTCAAGCCCCCTGAAAAATAGGCCTCCAACTCCTCGATGAACCGCAGGCCAGTCCGTCCCTTACGGCTCACCGCAAGCCCTGGTGAATCGGCACGGAGCTCGGCGACCAGGGCGTCTCGGTCGATATCTGAGATGATGACCCTGAGAATGCCTCGGTCAGTGGCCACGACCCAGACCGGCCCTATGGGGAATACCCCCGAATCCAGGGTTACAGCGCCATTCATGGTGCCTGCCTCGAATCGACTCCTCGCCCGTATTAAAGCAGCGGGCGGCCCGGAACACAAGGCCGCTTACTATCCGCCGCTTTGCTTCCTGGCGCTCGGCAGGGCCAGAGGGGGTCTTGGTGAATCGTGTTGACGGATCGACTCCGGGCGGATAGGATCACCCGATGCGGGGAGCAGAGGGAGAGCGAACCCGTGGTATGACGGCAGCGGGGGACACCGATGAAATCCAAGAAGGCACTCATCACGTTGGACAAGGCCCATCTCGTTCATCCTTTGACCCACCCCAAGCACTTCGAGAGGCATGCTCCTCGGATCATCGTTGAGGGAAACGGCGTCATGATCCGGGACATCGAGGGCAGGGAGATCATCGACGGGTTTTCCGGCCTCTGGTGCGTGGCTGTGGGTCACAATCACCCCAGGATACTCAAGGCGGTGAGGGCCCAGATGAAGAAGCTCTGTTACTTCACCTCCTTCCACGGCGTGGGCACCCCCCCGTCTATCGAGCTGGCTGCCAAACTCGCCGGCATGTTCGATCCCTCCTACAGGCTTACCCGCGTCTGGTTTACCTGCGGGGGGTCCGAGACCAACGAGACCAACATAAAGATGGCCAGGCTCTACTGGGCCGTCCAGGGCAAGAGCGAAAAATACAAGATCGTCTCGCGCAGGTATAGCTATCACGGAATGGGCCTGGCCACGACGGCTGCCACCGGGATCTTCCCGTTCCACTTCAATCTCGACCCGCTGCCTGAAGGGTTCGTAAAAGTGGCCGCCCCTTATTGCTATCAATGCGAGTTCGGCAGGAGCTACCCCGGCTGCGACTTCGAGTGCATCACTGATATCGAGGAGACCATTCAGGCAGAGGGCCCGGAGACGATCGCAGCCTTTCTGGCAGAACCGGTCATAGGCTCGGGCGGCGTCATCCCTCCTCCACCTGAATACTTCCCCAAGGTCAGAGCCCTGTGCGACACTCACAACATCCTCCTCATCATGGACGAGGTCATCACCGGTTTCGGCCGGACAGGCACCATGTTCGGCCACGAGCACTGGGGCGGTATCAGGCCGGACATGGTGAGTTGTGCAAAAAACATAAGCTCGGGGCATATCCCCTTGGGCGCGGCTGTGATGAGGGCCGATATCTACGAAACCATCGGCGAATGCCAGGACGAGCGACTGCCCCTCATGCACGGCTTCACCTATATGAACCATCCGGTTGCCTGCGCGGCAGGCCTTGCCAATATCGAGGTGATCGAAGAAGAGGATTTGGTGAGGCGGTCCGAGGAGAACGGGCGATACCTGCTCGAGCAGCTTCAGACCCTCAAGAAGTACGACTCTGTGGGGGATGTGCGCGGCATGGGCATGCTCGCCGCGATCGAGTTTGTCGCGGACAAAGAGCGCAAGACCCCGATACTGCCTGAGAACTCCGCCCCGGAACTCATCGTGGATCTCTGCTGGGAAAAGGGTGTGTATATCAGGTCCTCGACCATGGAGACCGTCTGCATCGCGCCTGCCTTGATAATGGAGAAGGCGACCATCGACAGGATCGTCGAGGCGATCGGTCGCTCGATCCCCGAGATGGAACGCCGGCTGCTGGGTCGGTGAGGCGGTATCAGGGCGAGCGGCAGACCGATTCGAGGCGCAGCCTGACCCCGCCGTGAGGGTCTGCGACCCTTACCCAGAGGATGCCGTCCCCGCCCTCTGTCCACGTCCTCGGCGCTGTGGCAAGATCGGCGGTCGAGGGGACTCTTGAAGGGTCAGGGCCGAAATCCTCTCTGATGCA
>Ga0272448_1007733_pt1 | contig 11316 bp, 5 predicted proteins | sample YNPCB0191_FD_202220 | JGI IMG/M metagenome (GOLD analysis project Ga0272448, IMG submission 202220) | Hot spring sediment microbial communities from Yellowstone National Park, WY, United States - YNP-CB-019-1 | ecosystem: Environmental > Aquatic > Thermal springs > Hot (42-90C) > Sediment... | reverse complement strand
GACCAATCTTTACATTGAATTCTTCCAGAGTTTCGCAAATTACAGGTTCAAAATTCTTATGCCACCATTTTTGCCGTTCTAATACTTTTGATGGTGGATTTGCACAGCATTTTTCAATTTTTTTCAAATCCCATCCTTTGGGAAAGAATTGTTCAAGTAGTGAACCTTTGAGCGTGTCTAATAAATTCATATCCTTTTCCTTTCAAAACATGTTATAGGTTTAATAATCACATACTTTTTATAAAGTATAAACCCATTTTATATTCCTTTCAAATTTCTGGAAAAGGAAAAGGAATTGTAGGACATATCAAGTATTGCTTGATTCTAATAAATATCCCTGGAATATCCTAATAATGAACCTTATAAATTTGTATACAAAAAACAAAATTCTTTTGCCATTATATATTCATTGGTAGGTGAAAACTATCTATTTTTTTAATTGTCGGATATACCCTATTATTTTGGAATAGAGGCTTCTTCAGGTGTTTCGAAAGTAACCTCCTGTTGAGTAGGTTTCCGTATGGTTGGCAATTCACATTTTTCACTATCACAGTATAGGTCTTGCTGTTCTAATGTGTTTATTTGCTCGAATTGAATAGGTTTCAATCGAGATACTGCTTTATCATAGATTTCCTTGGTAATTTCTTGATACGGTGCCTGAGGATAATTATGTTCTTCTAAAGGTAAGAAGCTGATAGATTTTAATCGTGTTTCGTACAGTTCAAGGATATAAGGAATATCTTTAGCCTCTTCGGGTTTAAAGGTAATAGTGGCACTTACCTGATTATCTGCCCAGTAATATTGCATTTGGGCGACATTTTCAACCTGCTCCCAGATAGATACATCTCTCTTGGAACGAGAGAAATGAGGTTGATGAACAGGGAAGTAAACAACCCATGTGTTATCTCCGTAGACGGACTCCTCAATACGATAACCTGCTTTACGGATGGGTTCGATTAAGGGGCTGGTCTTATCAATTCGTATGGTGCGGTAATAATATTCAGCGTGCGGATAATGCACCCCGGGAGTGACACCCGGAAGAAGGGATACAGTTCCACTGGGCTTGATGCTGGTTTTCTTAATACTTTCAGGTATGCATAACCAGCGTGAATAAATTTTATCTAATTCACTAATATATTTATAGCCTTCATCACACCAATGGAAATGTTCGCGTTTCCCAATTCGTTCGAAGTTTTCTACGATCCCTGATTGTGAAAGTCCAATACGCCGATTACGAAGCATGATAGCATTGGTGCGTTCATTGTGTGTTGGAATAAGGGTTACTGTTTTTGCATATAAATAAGCATATTTTAAGGTTCTTTTATATTCCTCAAAAGAAGCATGTCGTGAAGGAAAGGTTTCTACCAGATTGCAAATTTCAAACGATTCCAGACTTTGTTCGGCACAGGGATTTGTTCCTGCAACATTGGCATCGAGCCAGTTGGGACCATCTTTTAACCGTCCGTAGGCACGGGCATTTTCCAGCCAGAAATAGCCGGGTTCCCCATTGATAGAGGTCTGTTTGCCTGTTTTATGATAACTCATCCCTTCGCGGGCTATAACGCTATTATTAGAAGCCCAACGCCATGCCATCAATCGGTCTTCATGCAATCGTGGGTCTTTCAATTTGAGATATTCATCATCTTCTGGAAAACCTAAAACTAATTCTGCCGTTCTTCGAACCCCTCCTGAAACTACACATTTACCAATGATATTCATCAAGTCGGTTATTTCTGTTGATGTGATAGAATGCCCTATACGCGGTTGAAGCACAATATCAATATTCTTTACACATTCAATTAAAGGTCCGGGTCCCGGGGCTATTCCTCCAAATGTGCGGATAGGCGAACCCATAGGACGAATTCGAGAATAATCTATTTGTGAAGGGCGCAAGCCTTTACCTGCGTAGGAATTTAAAATTACACGAATTAAGTCAACCCAACCTTCTTTGGAATCATCAACGACATGGGTATATTCACCAATCTTGGGTTGATGTATAACAACTTTATGGGCTCCCTTTGTGTCAAAAGCAACGCCAACACCTAACATGGACATATCCATCAGAAAGCAGAACGGTTCTGCAAAGTCCATGTCAATATCTTCCGTTGAAACAAAAGCACAATTATTCAACGCAGCAGACCCACGAACATAGATATAATCGGTTCCCATCATCCAAAGACCCCGTCCCGGGGGAAGAAACTTAAATTCCCACATCAAACGGAACATTTCCTGGGCAGAGCGTTGGGCTTTATCTTTTTTCCAGGGAAGTTTCAGATTGATACAATGGTTCCACTGAATTGTATAACAACCCTCTACGACCCTTCGGATTGTTTCCCAAAATTCCTCTGTCCGTCCACCACTATCAGGAACATTACGCGCATAGGTTCGCTTATAGGTAATATAACCCAGCGGACCCCAATTCGGTTGCTTGTCTTTGTATTGATTAATAAATTCCTCGTCTAACTTAAATCTTTCACGAATTGGAAACAACATAGTTTATTCCTTCCTTTGTTTATCTATTTAAATTTTTATTTTTAATTTCAAACCTTAAAAAAGATAAATTAAACCTTTTTATGTTTCGTTTTTACCCATGGAATTCCGTTTACCATCTCTGTTTCATAATCCGCAAAAACATTAGGAAAATGTTTTTGGACTATGGAAAAAACATTACTAAACAGAAGCCTTATTTCCTCTTCTGCTGAAGGGTCTGTCCTCTGTTCAATAACATGTCGTAATGTCCTTAAATTGCAAGACCAACCAATTGTTGTAGCAACGCCCATAGGAGCAATACGCCGTAACCCAGAGGTAATTTGCTTTTTAAGTTCAAAGGGATGTTTATCCAATTCAAAAAGGTCTGAGAGTTCCTTCTGCAATCGTTCCATCTCCTCAACCGTTCGAACAAAAATTTCCATACCTTTTTCATTCTCACGAATATGTGTCGGAATATACATGGAAAGCGTTTCTAATCGAACAAAGCGAAGTGATTCCTGAGATATAGCCGTCCCAGCCCTATGACGGACCAATTCATGCGTAACAACACGGCTAACATCTGCAAAGATAAAATTTAAATACGCATGCTCCAATACACTACCATGACCTACTTCAATGATATGTTCAATATAAGGGCGATTTCCCTGACGAACTTTCGTAACATTCGGATTTAGTCCCGGCTCGAAAGAACGATAGCATAGCCTGCCCATCACCTCAATGATTTTTTCACTATCACTCGGAGCATCTGTTTCCCAGTTGGGAACACCAAGATAATCAAGATATGCCTGCAATCCTTCATGGTTTATTTTTGTTTCGCCTACAAGAAAAACCTTTGGTTCAACAGATTTCATTTATATGCCCTTTTTAAGTTTTGTTTGAACATGCCCAAAATTTCCGATACCGATTAAATTTTAAGATTTAATTATAGAAAAAATGGTGATGATTATCAAGTAAATTTTAAAATTATTTTTAATTTGTTATTAGCATAATTATTATTATATGTTCTTTAATAACACAATAAAGCATAAAAAATATTTAGATACATTTCATTGTATACTTTATTTTGTATACTATTTTTTAAATATACAACATGTAGATTAATTTTTATTCCGCCTATATTTTTAGATATTTCTATTAAAAAAATTTAATAACAAACTGATATTTTTATTTATACCAAAAAATGACCTTTTATGATCTATTCGACTAATAAAGTATAATCCCCCTTTTTATTTGAATGAAAAATTATTTTAATTTTACAACAAAAATTTTATTAACAAAAAAATATCATATAATACTATATATAGTAGTATTGAAGTCCTAAATTACAATAAATATCATATATATAGTCTCTTCGTTTCTTTATTAATTTTGAGGTGTATTGGTTTCGTAAAAATTTACCGAACAACTTTACTACAAAGGAAACACATGGCTTTTATAGTCATCAAAATATCCCGAAGAATGGCAAAATATGAAAGAAGAAATATAAAATATTCCAACTTGCGACTTACTCTGCTTTTTCTTTTGTAGTTTGGGTTTTGAATAGGTTTAAAAATTATAACAACAAATTACACGAATAGACATAGATAAAACGAAAGGAGAAAAAATTCGCTATGTATTATTGTCTTTAAATAATAATGTGAATAAATAGTTCTTGCATCTGGAATTTTTTTTATTGATTGATTTTTTATTTACCACAAAGCACACAGAGACTTTACACAAAGTTCACTGAGTAGAAAGAACCCGAAGCCAGGAGGTTTCATCTACGATTTTCTTGCTTTATAGACCTATAAGAGCATAGATTTTCATAGCCCTAAAATTTGTAAAAGAATATAAATCTACTATCTACTATCTATGTACTAAAGGCGATCAATTTATATTGATGTCATACCATAAAATTTGAAATTTAAAAATACTTGTGGTATATTAAACTAATTATATTTTTTATTTGTGCAAAAGTACTTTAATTTAAAAAGTACTTTAATTTAAAAGGGGTATTTTATGGAAACATACGAATATGAAGAGGTTGTAAAAGAAATTAGTGAACTTATAACGAAATGTAAAGAGGAAATAGAGAGGACTGATAATAAAATAAAAGAATACGCAAGAAAAGGGGAGGATATAGTTTCAAAAGAAATAAGTTTGTTTCTGAAAACATGGAATGAAACCTCTTATGAAGTATTGGAAAGGATTAGAGACTGTCAGGATGCATTAGAGGAGTCTATTTATATAGGGGTAATAGGACATTACTCCCATGGTAAGTCAAGTTTGATTAATTCACTTGTTTTATCCCAGGGTTATAAAAAGACAATTCTTCCAACGGGTAGTGGAATTGTTACTGCAAAAGTAACCTTATTAGAATTCTGTCCAGGTAACAATATAGAACTATACGGATATTTCAAAGAGGATAAAGAACCAGAACTCATATCCGAAGAGTGGTATGAACGATTGGCGAAGACCAATGTAGATAACCCTTATGATTATTTTCTGATTAAAATTGGATATGAAAAAACTGCTGATAGAGATTTATATAAGACTTTATCAGCATATAAAATTGACATATTTGATACCCCGGGATTAGGGAGTGTTTATTGGAAAGACCTATCAGAATGGGAAAAATGGTCTGAAAATTTTGATCTGGTTTTACTGTGTATTGATTGCAATCAAATTAATGAAAAAACTTCCGCAATTCTCTCAGAGTCATTAAATCTTTGTAGGGATAAAATAATTTTGCCCATCGTAACAAAATGGGATAAGTGGAAGTCAGGTCCTGATTACAAAAACATTTCTGACGACCATCTGGCTCAAAAAAAAGCAAAAGAATTATTGATAAGATGGCTCCCTCAACTTAAAGATAGCATTGAGAAGGGGATTATTTACTTTGTTTCCAGTCAAAATTATATAAATGGTAAGGAATGTGAGCCTGAACATCAAGATTTATTTTCAGAACAATGGAATGTAGACCAGGTAAGATTTGCCTTAGCAAATGTTGTGAAAGAGAAAAAAAGTAAGGTTATAAGAGGAAAAAGAAAGTCTAAAAATACATTGACAAAAAAGAGAATAGATGCAATATTAAACAGTTTGTCGTCTATTGAAGAAGCGTGGAACAAATTGATTGAAAGTTGCGAGAGTACTCTACCAACATTTGCATTAAAAATCGAAGTATTAAGTTTATTTGATGATGGAGTTAATAAGTTTCAAAGAGAACTAAGGGGTTATTGTAGTGCTCTTGCAGGTGAACTTGAATCTATTGTGCAAGACGGCGTAAATACTTTAAGCGATTACTCTAAAATTAGTGAAAAACAAAATGAAATTAGTGAAAATATTGATTCTTATTATAAGAAAAAAAATCAGTTACTTGTAGATAATTATATTCACAAATGGGCTGAAGATTACATTAAAACACCTGTCTTTATGAGGTTAAGGAAATCCATAGAAGATGAAAAAGGAAAAATAAGAGTTGATGAGATAGAAGAGGAGTTTAAAGAATATATAGAGAGGTATATTAATAAAATCCAAAATGATGTTATATCTTTAAAACCAGTTCATTACAATAGTATCTTCTTAAAGGAAATAGCATTCCAAACTATGAAAAGTATTTTTCAAACATTACTTAAATTACTATGGAACCCACAAATCTTGATAATAGTTGTGATAGTATCAATTCTAAGTTTGATTCTAAGTTTGATTCTAAGTTTGATTAATTGGATTCTAAGTTGGATTAGTTGTATACCTTTTGTTGGCAAATATATATACAATTTTATTGTCTCATCTATTAGATCATGTATTGAATTTATTGGCTCACATATACTCAAACCGATTCTTAAATGGATTCTTTCATGGATTCTTCCATGGATTCTTCCAATTTTTATCCCAATCTTTTTGATTGTCTATGCTTATATTTTATTTAAAAATTATAAAAAGGCAAAAGAAAAGGTATTACATGATGTAAAAGAAGAACTGAGAAATAGATTTAATTTTAATTCTTTTTTAAATATGATAGGAAATATTATTTCCTTGCGATATTGTAATGATTTAATGGAAGAGATAAAAGAATCTATAAATGATTTTCTGGATGACCTCCAAAAGGAAGAAATAGTAAAAACCTTTAAGGAGTTTAGAAAGAAAATGTATGGATTGGAAAATGATATAATAAAACAAAAAAACATTATTAACAATATTAAAAGGAGTTAATATTATGACAGAGGGAAGAAAAGACTATACTGAAATCTGTAAAGAAATTAATGACCTCATAGAAAATGAAAACTTATTAAGAGAGATTGAAAGAATTAAACAAAAAATAGATTCGTTGAAGAATACAGAGTTTTACACACAAATAAATGATATCTTCTTAAATTGTAAATATTATATTGCAGAAGCAAAAGAAGCCGTAAAAGAAGCCATAGAGATGCCATTATATACGGGTGTAATTGGTCATTATTCTCATGGTAAATCATGTTTGTTAAATGCGTTGTTGTTTGATGAAGACAAGAAAGAAAAAGAACTATTATTGCCTATGGGGGAAGGGGTTGTTACAGGAAAGCCCACTTTAATTAAATTTAAGGAAGACTCTAATGAGCATGAAATTTATAAAGTCTATGTAGATGATTCCGAGGAACTGATAGATGAAGAAAGTTATAAAGCGTTAGTTTCTGAAAGAGGAGAGAAATTAGTAAAAGAGGCAAGATATTTCAGAATTTGTTTCTCAGTAAAGAAATTAGCAAAAAAAGGTATTTTTACTTCAATGGCGAGAAATGATGTGGAACTATTTGATACACCGGGATTAGGGGGACCTTATTGGAAGGATACGGAACTATTAAGAGAATGGTTCAATGTTTTTAAACTAATTATTTTATGCATAAAGGCGACCGATATTAATGATAATGTGGCGGATAATATTAACCCATTTTTAAAAGTAACAACAGCGCCAATTATAGTAGTAGTAACTTTTTGGGATAAATGGAAGGAGAGCCCTGATTACAGAAATATCGTAGATGAACACGACGCAAGGAAAAAAGCAAAAGAATTGTTAAAGAAATACTTTCCTACACTTGAAGACCCCGTAGATGAAGATAGAATTATTTTTTGTTCACCCAAAGGATATTTTAAGCCCAATGGAATTAAAATCCCAGATATTCCTCATAGTGATAGATTTTATACAAACGATTGGAATATTGATGCTGTAAGAAATAGTCTTGAAAAATATGTAGTGATGAAGAAAGATGCTATCCTTAAAGGAACATCAAAGGGGATGTCCTTCTTAGCAAAGAGTAAGAAAGAAATAGTAGTGAATACATCAGAAAAACTAATATCCGCATATAAGTCGCTTCAAAATAGTTTGGCTCATATTACTGAAAAACCCGACTCATCTCGCAACTTTTTTAATTCATTAAAGAGTAAATATGCTAAACGAGTTAAAGAGACTTATGATGACTATATTTGGAAAATTGTCAGGGAATATGTAAACAAATTGAATTCAGAAATAAAAAAGAAAGATATAGATATCAAAGAAGTAATAATGAAAATGAATGAAGATGTTAAAATAAAAATCAAAAAGGATGGGGATTTTTATGACGAAATCAAAGAAGTTACTCGGAAAAATCTAATCAATGAGTTAGAAAGATATATTAAAAAAGAAAAGACCGGTATAAGTCAAGAGAAAATTTATGACTTTGAAACAAAAGTTGATGAGAAGTTAGAGGAGGTTAAAAAAGAGATTGAGAACTTTATTGATAAAGTGGAATTTTTCCAGTTACCCGATGAGAGCATTTTAGATATTGGTGCGGCATTAGATTTTTTGAATACTGTTTGGAATGGCAATAAAGGAACTTTTTTTCCAATTATATCTCTTGCATGTGTGGTAGGGGGTGGATTCTTGTATTTTTTAAAAAATAAAAATCCTTCGATAGGTATTTCCATAATAATAGGGGGTGTTCTTCTTTTTTCCGTAATAATACCTTTTATTAAGGAACGAAGTGAATATTCCAGAAAGAAGATGGAAGCAGTAAAAGAATATCTTAATAAAACAAAAAGTAATAATAATGAGGAGAGTGTTCAATTAAGAATGAAGAAATATGAAAAAATTTTTGATGATTTTATTGATGGTATAGGAGACTTATTTTCTGAAACATTTGGAGAAGCCCAAGAAACTAAATCAGATACATTAAAAGAAATAAGGAGAATTACTAGTACTGAACTGGATAATTTTATTAATGACCTTGAAAGAAAAGTTGCAGAGTTGAAGATTCAAATATAAAAGTTTTAGTTATATAGAACTAAATTTTTAATTATTTGAGAGAAAGGAGAATATTTTTCTATGGAGTTTGAGAATTTTAGTATAAAGGGTATATCAGAATATTTCAGTTGGAATCTTGTTTTATTAAACAATATATTACCTACATACACAGCTGATATAGGAAGAAAATTAACTGGTTCGCCTACTACTTCTGATTTATTAAATGCTTTTACTTGTTTTGTAACAAATCAATATCTAAAAGACCCTAAATTAGGAAGTTTTTTAGATAGGTGGCTTCCTATAGTTATACTGGGCTCACAGTGGGATGTTGTTATTTCAAAATTATTTGGAGGACAAATAAGTAAACTATTTCAAAAATCAGAGAGAATTTGTATTGATTTTATTCATGCAAATAAATCGGAATTGGAAGTTACTTTAAAAGAAAAGGCAAAAATTAGTGAAGAGTTTTATTATCAAATAAAAAAAGATGTTGTTGATAAATTCAATTTGACATTAAAAGACTATGACCCGTATGAAGGGGTTATTTGCTTTGATAATACCAATTTGATAATTAAAGATACTGTAAAGAATGTATATGAATTTTTCAAGAAGCCGCCATATTGGCTCGAGAATATTTTAAGCAATGATATGGTTGAGGAGGTTCTTATAAAAATCAAAGGAAAAGAAGAGAAGATAGAAGAATTTTTTTCTCTTGAAAGTATAATTAATAGAATAGTTATATATCCTGAATGCCCAATAGGCTGGCAATTAAAAGAGAATGCTACAAACGCAATAAAAGAAATTGAAAACCATATAGGGAAGAGTACCGGGGATTTCTTCTTTTTACTTACAGATAAAGATATGGGGATGAAATGGTATCCTGTTTTAGATTCATCTATAGGGATAATCCTAAAAAAGTGGGAAAGTTTCTTAAATCTTATGTCTAATAATGGAATTGAGGATGTTAATCAATATAAAAAATTAATTATAAGCAGGCATATAGCCATACCTGAGGGTCTGACTATAAGAGGAGATGGGGAACATAAATATTTAGAAAGTTTTGTCTTTGAAAACAAGAAAGACGAGTCGGGAACCCATATGGAAGTAGCAAACGACTATGTTGTGTTCATTGGTGAGAATTCAATATACGATATTCTAAAAAAAATTGGTAGTAAAGAGTATATTGAAAAATCATTATTTATTATTAAGAAAATGGTAGAACAAGTGTTAATTCCTGCCAAAAATGAAAAAAATATTGAAGGAAGCCTTTATATAGATTATATAGGAAAGAATCTTAAGTTCCTTGACCAACTTCTTATTCCTTTTTTCGATAATCTAATAAAAGAAATTGATAAAAAATTTCTGTCTTTTCTATTTGATACCACTGGATTCAATAAAATTATAGGCTTTATTTATTTCAAATTAGTTACGGAGCAAGATACTACTTTAAGAAAAAAAATACTTGCGTTTATTATTTATCACAATAGTATTTTTGATGTTATTCCTGACATCACAGATAAAGGAGAGTATGATGATATTTATTTAGCTACACTTTTAATTAAGGAATTACAGGAAAAAGGTAGTGAGATCCCCGTGGATATAATAAAATGGGCAGAAAAGGAAAATATTCGAATGAACCATATTCTGGGGAAAGAAATTTGTGATAATATTTTGAAGAGAAGTAAGGAGTTTGAAGAATCTATTAATAAATTAGTTCAATCCTATTCGAAAAAGTGATATTTTTCTATTACTCAAATTTTCTCAACAGTATAGTATTAAACCATACAAATATAACGACTTTGAATATATCTTTTCCCAAAGAATATTTTATATTCCAGTTAGGAGGGAAAGGATAGGTGGTTTTTGTTTTTTAGAGCAGTGGGGGCTGTTTTTTTCTGTTATTGGTGGAATTTGAATAGTATTTGCCGTGAGTTTGAGTGGTAAAGAATTTGAAATCATTTTGTAAATAGTATTATCTTTTAAGGTAAATTTTTATAGAAGTTAGCCGAATGGAGGGTTTAACATTGAAGAGAATATTTAAGGTTTTGGCAATTGCTTTATTTTGTTTTTTGGTGGTTCTTTGTTTGTTGTTGGGTTGTTTTATCGTCTTTTATTTTTATCCCGCAGTGAAGTATGCGAAGGAATATGTTCCGAAGTTATCCGGAACGGTAAATGTTCCTCAATTGCAATCGGAATTGATAATACGCCGTGATGATAATGGTGTCCCTCATATCTTTGCTCAGAATGAGGAGGATGCCTGGTTTGCCTTAGGGTATGTGATGGCACAGGACCGACTTTTCCACATGGATTTTTATCGGCGGTTATCTCAGGGGCGGATTTCTGAATTATTAGGACCGATAGCAGTTAAGTATGACAAGATATTAAGAACATTCCGATTAAGAAAATATGCCGAAGAAGTATTGGAGAAGTATGGAGATATTTACGACCCGATACGGAAATCTTTTGTTGCTTTTTTGAAGGGGATTAATACCTATATTGAGACGGAGCCGTTGCCGCCTGAGTTCCGTATATTAGGGTATCAACCGGAGCCGTTTACGGAACTTGATTGCTTGACCACGGCGATGATTATGCCC
>Ga0272448_1007732_pt1 | contig 11317 bp, 15 predicted proteins | sample YNPCB0191_FD_202220 | JGI IMG/M metagenome (GOLD analysis project Ga0272448, IMG submission 202220) | Hot spring sediment microbial communities from Yellowstone National Park, WY, United States - YNP-CB-019-1 | ecosystem: Environmental > Aquatic > Thermal springs > Hot (42-90C) > Sediment... | reverse complement strand
TCAAAGAGTTACCTAGTGGCTCAGATGCTTCTTGAAGGCAAAAAAGACGATGAAACAATATGCAAAGAAGTGGGCGTAAAAAGGAAAACTTTATGGACGGTTAAAAGCAGGCTGAGACGTTTAGGGCTTATCGACTCAGAGAACATTACTCCACAGGATGCTCCACAAGAAATGGCTTCAGCAAATAAACAGTCAAACTCAAATATAGAAGCGCCATCATCAACTCCGCACAGCCAACAACTCGTTGAGGAAGTTGCTCGCAGAGTCCTTGAGTTGCTGAAGAACGAGAATCCGCAGAGTTCCACACGTTCTGCGGAAGTCATGCCTTTGGAGGCTGAGGACGTTGAGGTTGTCGGCGAAAAGGTGAACTACAAGGTGGCGTTGAACCCTGAGATTTTCTGGCGATACAGTGTTTTCAAGGCTGAAGCTGAAAGGCGCGGGCGAAAGTGGGATGGGTCGTTCAGCGACTTCCTCGACTTGGCGACAAAGGACATTCTCGCCGTGTATGGAATTCACCCAACCGTGTTAAGCATGAAGGGAAAGAAGCTTATGGTTGAGCTTCCAGTCGAAGTGGAGAGGGAACAGGCATGAGCGACGAGAAACCACGCACAAAAATTAGGTTCTTGGACATGGACAAGTTTCTGGGCACGCCGAACTTGGTGGCTTCTGGAGAAAGCGAGGGAAAGAAGGATGAGCTTGATGAAGCCCTTAAAAAGGCGGCTGAACGTAAGGTTCAGAAGATAAAAATGTTGGAGTTGGATAGGTATCTGCTTGAAACTGAAAAGGAGATTAAAGAATTGAAGGGAGAAGGGAAAGAAGAGAAGGCATCTGAAGAGGGCAGAAGCCAAATCACGCCTGAAGTAGCCTTGGCACTAGCCAAGCTTCCAGACGAACAGCGCCAACTTGTCATCAGCACATACGGTATGCTGAAGGGAGCCGAAAAAGGCGAAGGCGCAATGGCGTATATGCTTCCCATGCTGATAGGCTTCGCAAGAGCTAACCCGCAGGCTGGACAAACCGACATGGTGAAGTTCGCCGAAATGGTGTCAAACCAGATTAAAACGGGAATGGAGCTTGCAAGACAAAGCCAACCGCAACAACAGTCAAGCTTCGACCCCATAGCATTGGTTAAAACCTTCGCCGAAGTCATACGGGACAACGTTCAAAAGCCTCTGGAAGAGGTTGTTCAACGCATCCAGCCCCAGCCAAGCGCATTAGAGCAAATCCTATTAGACGACAAGCTTTACGAAAGAGCTAAAGCCCTTGGATTTTTCGGAGGCGGGCAACCTCAACAGTCAAACCCTGAAATCATGTTGGAAATTGAAAAGTTGAGAACTGAACGTGAATTGAAAATGAGGGAGATGGAACAGGAACATCGCAAATGGCTTACGGAACAGCAGCTTGAACAACGCAAATGGGAACAGATAGGCCAAATAATCCAGGGACCAGTCGGCAACGTATTGCAAACGATAGGAAGTGCGGGAGCGGACAGAATCCGAGCTGGAAAAACGCCAACCCAGCAAATTCCAAACGTGAAAATCGAACAGATCCAATGCCCCAAATGCGGAAAGGCTTTCTATGCAAACGTTTTAAGCGACATCGCAGTATGCTCACACTGTGGAAGCATCCTAACTAAGGCGCCGTCTGGAGCGGAAAAACCAAGTGAGCAGGCCCAACAGCAAGGAGAAGGCGAACCCGAACCTGAACAGCAACAACAGTAAATGGGTTCCAGTAGAGACTCCTCCGCAAGTCAAGCCCATGACACCCGAATGGGCGGCGCTTAAGTTTCTTGAAGATTGGACTCCAAGCGACATCGAACTCGCCGTCAAGAAAAACGTTGAAATCAACCTTGGACCCTTCTGGACATACGTTGAAAGCATAGTTATTCAAGAAGTGTTAAACTGGTTCAAAATGCATAGGCCAGACTTGCATGAGGTTTTAGCAACGAAAGAGGGAATGCAATGGCTGAAAACGAACATAAGGAAGATGACGACCCAGATTTAGCCTACCTGAAGAGCAAAATGAACGCTTCAACCGTCAAAACCATAGAGTCCATACTGGAACAGCCTCAAATGAAACGCTTAATCCGCAAAATGCTAGTCCGCGAAGCCTTGAAACAAAGCGTTATTCTATGCTTCCTATTTACGGGAATCTTCACCATATACAACGCTTTGAGGCAAATAACGAATTGGGGCTTAACAGGCGACGTGGCCCTAGGCATAAGCTTAATCTTCATTGCAGTTGCATATTTAATCAAAAGCGGCAGAGGCTAAACCATGACGGAGCCGAAAGAGAGATACTTCTTAAGCTTCAACAGGGAAGAGATATTCAAGAATTTGCTTGCCGTCGAAGGGCATTTCCGCAACATTGCGGAGTCAAGCCACAGCGACCAAGGCTTCCTGTCATGCATAGTTAAACATTTAGCTGATGCTGAAGGACACGCTGACGAAGCCATAAGTCACAGCTTAACCGTTGAAGGCGAAGAGCAAAGCCGAAAGTGGGCGGCGCTACGCGACCAACTAAGAGAGTTCAGGCGCAAACTTCAAACCCAGCCGATAAGCATGGAAGAAGGCATAAAGCAGACGCGCCAAATCAGACGCTTCTTCGAAGGCTTCAACAAGGAATACGACATAAGCCAATGCAAAGCATGCGGGAATGTCGAGGAGATTTTGGCTAAACTGAAAATTCCAAAAACAAGCATAGCCGAGCTTGAAGAGGAAACAGCCCACCGCATAATCGCGCATTTAAGCAGCAAATACAATGTTCCAAAACCAAAACTTAAACTTCTAGAAAACTGCCCCACAGAACCAACAGAATTCGGAATGTTCCAAGCCAGAAGCGGAGAACCAGAAATAGTCCTATGCAGAGGAAGCGCAGACGCCCACAAAATAGGACACGAATTCGCTCATTACCTTCAATTTTTGGAGAAGAAACCGCTCAGCGAACAGGAAGCCGAACAGTTCGCACTTAAAGAAGTCGCAAAACCTATATATGTAGAAGCATCACATTTTAGTAGCGGTGAAACTCGTATGGCTCTAACTTGGCGTGATACAGGCTTTATAGTTGGCGGACAACACATTGGAAAAGCGTTAACGAAAGCATTTGAAATGATTGACGGTTACATGGGAAAAGCTGTTGCGCCCGTGCAGGAACGCCCAAGCACATGGATAAACATCGGAGGCGGACTAGCCCTAATCGTGATACCGAGAATCTCAAGGCGCATAGGTTCAACGCTTGACTATTTAATGACCGTGATAGGCGGATACATGACAACCAAAGTTTGGGACTACGCTGAAGAATCCATGGCAGCAACGGCAACGGCACGGTTTGTTGCAGCACCATCACCAACGGTTCCCACTCCAACGGCTCCAGTAGCGCCCGCAGCTATGGGAATAAAATACCGAGTCACAGCCTAAAAACGCCTATTAAACTGTAAACGTTGTCCCCTATTCATGCACGTTCAATAACCCATTTTCCAGATTCCACAATCCACAAAATTTTATCGCCGTCTTTCAGCTCCAAAACTCTTCTGACTTCAGCGGGAATCTGTGTTTTGCCACGTTGAAACACTTTAGAAATTCCGACTACTTTTCTTGTCGGCGCATACTTGGACACCATTCATACTCCTCGTAAACTTTTTACGCATTCTTACCTTTTATACGATACTAGGTTATATACATAGACTTTAAAAGTTTTTTCGGGATTTGAAAAGGAGGAAAAATACATTGGGACTAGGCTCATACGTGTTTTGCGAATGGGCTTCGGTGCAGAAGGAGTTTCCAAACTTTCAACGAGTCTTCGCAGACTTGGAAAGCAGACTTATAACCAAATGCAACTTGGATTGGAGCCCCAAAACCTTCAATGCGGGATTAGCCTTGGCGCCGGGTGTCAACAATTACGGCAGAACAACGATTCTTCCAGCCCTCTTCAAAGGCAACGCTGGAACGCAGCTTGTTCATTGGCGACAGCATTTAACATCTACGGGGCATCAGACGCTTTTGACTGGAGCAGCAACGGGCAACACTTTGCCTGAAGACTTTAAGGTTGGCTGGATTGGGCTTGCTTTTCCAGACAAGCAGATGAACATCAGCGAAATCAAGTTCCAGATTGGCGACAGAAAATACGGGCGTATAGACTTGGAAGAGCTCCGCTTATACGACAAGCCAGCAATAGTGTTCGAGGAAGGGTTCATAATTGACGAGGAAACCAGCTTTGAGCTTTACGGCTATGTGGAACATGCTGACTACCAGCGCATAGTGCCGTTAGGGTTCACAGCTTTTAAGATTGTTGACAAAGTTTTAGGAGCCCCAGGAGCGGCGATATCATGACAGGCGGATATGTGATTTGTGAATACGACAAAGTGAAGGCAGAGTTTCCAGAGTTCAAAGCCGTAATGCAAGCCTTAGAGGATTCGTTAATTGCCAAGGCAAGCGCTGACTGGGCGCCCTTAAGCTATGGCGGAATAGCGCCCTTAGCTGGACAGTTCGGCAAAACAACCGTTATGCCGCAACTGTTCGCTGACAATGCTGGAAACCGCCTAACCACATGGGAGCAAACGTTCACGGCGACGGGCTCTCAGACCATAATGACGGGCGTCGAGTCTGGCGGAATAATCCCTGAAGACTTCAAGGTTGGACTTGTAGGCTTAGCGTTTCTCGACAAGGCTTTGAAGATAAGCGAGATTAAAATGCAGATCAGCGACAAGAAACTGCCACGAATGAACATTGAAGAGGCTTTCCTATACAACAAACCAGCCATAATCTTCGAAGAAGGCTTCATCCTAGACGAGAAAACAAGCTTCGACCTATACGGTTATGTGCTGAGCCAAGGAATACAACGCATTAAGCTCATCGGCTTGCAAGTGAACCGCATACCCAACAAGTTGCAAGTGACAAACACTGGAGCGGCATTAACGTAGGAGGAATGATGAATGGAAATAATTTACGGAACACCTCAAGCTAAAGGAACACCGCTAATCCACATCCACTTTATGGAGCGGACGGTTGAGGGAAACGGCATAGCCATCAAAGTCTACGGTGAAATGAAAGTAGTCAGCGACCAGAAAATCTACGCGAAAGACTTGAAACTGAACACGATTGAAACACTTGACCTGACACCCATGGGAAGCGACCAAAGATACTCCGCTCAGAAATACATAGTCAACAAGGGAGAATACGACAACTACGCAAGCGTCCACGTCTTCAACGCTAATGACAACAGAATAGACGCCAACACATACAAGGGTCCAGAAACAGACGGCAGCATTTGGCTTGACTTCATCGCCCTCGGCGAATAGCTTTAGCCAGTAACATAAACCCGCGACAACAAAAAATGGGTGAATAAACATGGCAGACTGGAAGGATTGGAGCGAAGGATGGCTTAAGGAAGGCTACTTCATAAGCTACGTGCTTAATCGAGCCCGATACTACGAGCACGTCATAGCCCGAGACTTGGCACACTACGAATACGAATGGCACGAAACCATAGCGGCTGGAAACACAAGCGGACCCAAAGTGCCTGACTATCTCATTCCAACGGTTGGATACGACGAAGCTACAAACGAGAACCAGATTTGGCAAATCATCTTCGGCATCAAGGGACAAGTTTACATTTACATCGAGTTGCCCACAGACCTTCATAGGCATGGCTTACCGAAAGTTCCGAAGCCAACGGAGGACTTGCGCCAGATAAGCCACTTTGAAGAGTGGATGAGCCCCTACCAACAGCCCACCTTCGTAACTGAACATTTCATGCTTAAGCCTGGCTTGGACCGCATAGCCTTCAGCGCCTACAATCCGCAGGACATAGACATAAAACCGTGGCTCAACATCTTCGTCAACAAAATGATTACTGAACGTTTGGGCACAGAGTTTGAAGGAGTGCTCACGCCTACGGATGTGAGCTACAAGGAAATTTTGGAGAAGCTTGCGAAGCGCTTGGTGCCTCACAGACCCATAACGTTGATGCCTGTGAGGGCGCCAGCAGCAGAGTAAGGTGATGAAAAATGACGCAGTTCACTTTGAACAAGGTTAAGGATTTAGGGCTTCAACGCGAGGTTATGGAGGCTTTGCCCTATGCGGTTGTGGGCGGAGCTTGGGAAGGCTCATTTGAAACGGCACTGGCAAAAGATGACTATAAGACTGTGCTAAGCCACATAGTTCCAGCAGGCAAACAGTTAAAGCTACTGTTCCTTCGTGTGTGGACTCAAGGTAGCGGAGGCGCAAGGTTCAGCATATTTCAAACTAACCCGTCGGCTGTTGGACAGACAGGCTCGGTTGAAGCTTACCCGGTTGTTGGAAGCGTTCCAAGTGGCGTAAGAGACTATCCGATGCTTGAAGCCGCAGGCGCAGAAGTTCTACGCGGAAGTCTCAAAGACCCAGTTCACGTCTTAGAAGGCAGTGTAGAGTTCAGAATCTTAGGCCCAGTCACGCCGTCAGGCAACAGATACGGCGTTGTGTATTGGGGTGTTGAGAAAACTCCAGAGTAGGATGACTTATGCTTTACAGGCATGGCTCATGTAGAGGATGGACAAAGCACACATCAAATAGGATACCGCGATTGCGGCTGACGGAAGGCTGGCTACATCACGCTTTCGTTGCACCTCAATAACCCCCCTTTTTTTATAGATTTGATAAAGCATGTCAACAAGCCACACAACATTAAAAGCCGTAGAGAAAGCCATTCTCCAGTTTCTTGACGGAACCCAAATTTTTAATCCGCGCTTCTTCTATAAGGTTTACGAGGGCTACGGGTTCGCTGCAAGCAAAACCTTCAAGAATGTGAATGCTGGAGCCAACAAGCAGATACTTTTTAGAAATCCCGTTGGCTCTGGGAGGCAGATTAACATTATCCTAATTGAAGTGGTTGGCTTGGCGCAGCTTTACGCCGAAATATACGTGGGCAACACGATTACGGCTGTCGGCACGCCGGTAACGCCACTAAACCTTCGCCCGTCAACTGGAATTTCAAGCGTGGCGCAGGTAGCCTATGATGGAACCTACACTTTGGGAACGCTTATCTACGACATGGTTTGTCCAGGGGGAAGCAGAAACTTTGCTGTTGGCGGAGCTCTGGCGATAGGTGAAGCCGTCATGCTGGATGAAGATGTGAACTTCGTGTTGAAAATCATTAATGCTTCAGCGTCGGCAACTGACTTCAGCGCCAGAGCTGTGTGGTGGGAAGAACCCATCTAGACTTCAAGCCGTTCTTCTTGCAAATTAAAGGCTGGTTGATGGTCAAGCCACAGTTTAAAAAGTTCGTTGTTCACGTAAAATTTTCCCGCTAAAGTTTCGTTTAGGCAGCGCTTGTAATTGTTGCATTTAGGGCAAACATTACGCCTAATCCACTCGCAGTCATCCAAGCTTAGACGCAGACCGTTAGCCCTAAACAAGCCCTTAAGCTGTTCATACTGGATAAGCCCGTAATTGCATTTAAACGGTTCTGGAGACTTAACCACGCACGGCAAATGCTCATGCTCAATAACCCACAAATCCTTATCCAAAAGAAACATGTTCTTGTAGCCTGCAATAACCAAGCGTTCGCCAAACTCAACATCCTCAAGCCCTTTCTGACCGTCGCATTGCTCATTGAATCCGTTGACTTTTAAGGCTGCTTCTAGGCTGAACGAGCTGAAACCGTAAAACCATTCTGGCGGCGCAATCATTCTGCCGTGCCTTTCAACCGTCGGCCACCTTGTGTCTTTGACTATTCCGTTTTTGCCATACAGCCTTTCCAATAATGCTTTCCTATCTTCCGTTTCCAAGGACTTCGCATATTTCGCTTCGTATCCCTTTTCAAAGTATTCCTCGTTTATTCTCGCTGGCTTTCCAGCGTGATAGCGAACGTGCATGGCTAAGGCGAAAAAGCCGTTTTGATAGGCATCCCAGAACTTTTGAAGGTAGTTTACGTCTGGAATTTCGGAGCAGTCATCCAACCTAACAATCAACTCGCCTTCAGCGTGAAGAATTCCCGTGTTCAGCATTCCGCATACTCCCCAAAACCCCTTATCCAGCCAAAACCTGTGGTTTGGATGGGGAGGCACATACTTTATTGGAAAACTCCATTTTCGCTTTTCAATCCACTCTCGCTTTTCAGGAAAGCGTGCATCGACAATTACAACTTCAAAATCCCTAAAAGTCTGCTTCTCAAGACTGCAAAGCGTAGGCTGCAAAACATGAACATTGCCCAACCCAATAATGGGATACGGCTCCCTAGCCGTTGGAAGTATGCAACTAATCACGCTATTCCAGCTTCTCCAACACTAAAACCAAATTTTTCCTCCAGTTAACCGTCACTTCTTCAGGCGTCAAAACGTAAAACCATTCCACCATGTCACGGCGTGCAATAACATCTTCACGGTCAAGCTTGTCAAGCCACCATTCAGACGGGCATACTGTAACGTGTCCAGCGACTAGGTTTCCTTCAAGCTCTCTCGGGACAGGCTCGCCTCTACGAAGAATATAGCCCTTTTCATGTATTGCGTAGCCGCTTCCCCCGCCTACAACCGCTATCTGAAGGAAAATCCACTTCTTCGCCACCCTATACATCTCGTCAACAACAAATGGAATATCATCCAAATACAAGTGTTCATAAAAGTCAAGGGCAACAACCAAGCCGAAGCTTTTATCTTTATACGGCCAAGGCTTGGTTGCATCATGCAGTATCAACCATTCTTTTTGGCATCGCGGACATGGATTGCTTACAGCCCATTCGCTAAAGTCAAACCCACAAGCTTCTATTCCAACCTCTCTGGCTGCCACAATGAATGCGCCTCTACCAGCCCCTACGTCAAGCATGTTTTTTGGGTTAAACATGGTTTTCCAAGCTTTAGCTATCGGTCTACAGCCTTCCCACCACCCGTCTGGGTTGTAATAGCTCCATTGGGCTAGGCTTCCGTTCGCACGCCTAAACTTTTTTCCGCCCTTTTCGCCTTTGAAGTATTCTTCGTCATACCATGTTGAACCAAACACATTAGGGATGTCACTCATCGCTTTTCACCGTCTAAAGTTTTAATAAGAAACCGTCTATAAAATAGTTACCGTGACTACACCATGAATGGAAAGACAATTAAGGTTAGCCAACAAGTCTACGAGAAACTTGAAAGCATAAAGCAGAGAAACGGACACACAAGCGTCGACAGCGTGCTAAGATATCTGCTTATGAAGGCTGATGAACTATGACGCTTAGGCTCTTGTGGAACTCGGATAAACTTGTTGGAGGCAGTTCAGCATATTCCAGAGTAACCTACGAGGTCTGCACTCGGCTTGCCAAAATGGGCTATAGCGTTGCACATGTTCCCATGGGCAGAGCCAATAGAATGGGCAAGTGGAACTTTCAAGGCATATTGATTTACCCAAGCGGGCAAGACCCATTTAATGAGGACGTGATTTTAGACCACTATATTGACTGGAAGGCTGACATGCACATAATTCTAAAAGACACATGGTGCATCCAGCAAGCTCATAAGCTGGCCATAAACAACGTGTTCTACGTCCCCGTTGATCATTCACCCGTATCTCCAATGATAACAAGCCGACTGCACACGGCTTTCAAAATACTCACGCCCTCGCGTCATGGGCAAAGAGAACTTAAACAAGCTGGTTTCGATAGCATCTATATTCCACATGGCGTTGACGTTCAAACCTTTCGCCCATTAGAGAATAGAGCCGACTGCAAACGGATGTGGTTCATCAAAGACCCAGAAGACTTCACCGTGCTAATCGTAGCCCGAAACCAAAGCCGCAAACAAATTCCACGCATGTTGAGGGCTTACAAGAGGTTTCTTGAGCTTAACCCAGACGTTAAAAGCCACCTGCTTTTGTGGACAGACGTTCAACCTTTAGGCAGAGAAGCCTACGAGGGCGCTGTAAGCCTAGGCGTTGCCGACGTGGGCGTAAACCTTCTTCCTGAAATAATGGAGCTTGGCTTAGGCGAAGTCGTGTTGTGGCCAGACGCAAGGCTCGTGCGTGAAGGCTTACCAGACTGGGCTGGAACACAAGGACACGACATGGTTAAACTTTATAACTGTGCTGACGTGCTTCTTGGCACAACGGGAGGCGAAGGCTTTTTTTTGCCGGGGCTGGAAGCTGAATCGTGCGGAAAGCCCATTATTGTCACAGATTACGCCTCTGCCCCCGAAATTTGCGGTGCTGGCTTAACTGCTCCACCTTCAGACTACGTGATTTTGAACAGTCCAGGGACAAGATATGCTCTGGTGGACATTGACAAGACTGCTGAAGCCTTAACAAAAATCGCCAACGCCGACCGTGAAAAGTTGGCAAGGAAGGCTAGAGCTTTTGCAGAAAGATATTCATGGGAAAACGTCATAAACCAATATTGGGTTCCCTTTTTGCGCCAATGCGAAGAGGAGCTTTTCCCGCTTGTAAGTTCGGAGGGGTTGAAGTCATGGGCTTAAGCGTGGCTATGATCACTCCATGGGCTACACGCTGCGGAATCTTCACTTACTCGAGAAGTTTAGCATACGCCTTGGCTAAACTGGGAGTGGATGTTTACATTGTGAGATATCCCCGTTTCGGTTTTCGCTCGCCAGAGCTTATTGAAAGCTGTGTTTTAGACAAGATTCCGAACGTTGACATAATTCACCATCAGAACGAGTATGGGTTGCTGACACCGAACCTTGAAGGAGTCCTCTATTCTAAGCTGAAACAGTTGGCTAAACCGTTAGTAGTTACCATGCACGCTGTGGGAAACTACGCCGTCGATAAGGTTGTTGGAGACGTAAGCGAGAAGGTAATTTGCCACAATGAGTTCTGCGCTAGACACTTTCAAGGGAATCCGCAGAAGGTTGTGGTTATTCCGCATGGCTGTGAGCCAACTCAAACTCCGCCTATGGATGAATGCAAACGGGCTTTAGGTATAGACCCGCGTATACCTATTGTTGGCTACCAAGGTTTCATTTCGCCCACGAAAGGCGTTGAACAGCTTGTCCAGGCAATGGTTGACGTGCGAGAGGCTGCTCTTCTTGTTGGCGGAGGCTGGTTTGTGGGCGAAGAAACACAGCATCTTATGAGTCTTAAACAATGGAGCCTTGAAGTGTTGAGGGGACGGTGCAAGTGGCTAGGCTACGTTCCAGACGAACAGTTAGCCACAGCCTACGGAGCTATGAACGTTTTTGTTTATCCCAGCCTCTATGCCACAGAAAGTGGAGCTTTGCTTACAGCTTTAAGCCATGGACGTGCAACATTAGCCTCAGCGGTTCCACCCTTCAAAGAGAAAGAGAAGATTGGGGCCTTAATGACTTTTAAGGGCGTTGAGGATTTGAAGCGTAAGATTAAGCGTCTGTTGAAGGATGAAGCGT
>Ga0272448_1007729_pt1 | contig 11320 bp, 14 predicted proteins | sample YNPCB0191_FD_202220 | JGI IMG/M metagenome (GOLD analysis project Ga0272448, IMG submission 202220) | Hot spring sediment microbial communities from Yellowstone National Park, WY, United States - YNP-CB-019-1 | ecosystem: Environmental > Aquatic > Thermal springs > Hot (42-90C) > Sediment... | reverse complement strand
ACCGGGCGATGACACGAGCGTGCTGGTGGTGCGCGTGGTACCGCGCGAGCGCGAAGACGACGCGCGGCGAATGAATGTGAGATTCCCGATCGAGTGAAATGAACGCGGCGCGGCTGCGTTCGTGGTTGATCAGGCGAAATGAAGATCGGAATCGTCGGCCCGTGTGCGGCGGGCAAGACCACCCTCGCCAACAACCTGCGCCAAGCCGGTTACGACGCGCACGCGATCGCGCAGGAACATTCCCAGGTGCAGACGATGTGGCAGCAAATCGGTCAGCCCGACGTGTTGATCTATCTCGACGCGGCGTTGGCGACCATCTGCGAGCGTCTGAACGTCGATTGGGAGCCGAGTTACCTCGACGAGCAAAACCGCCGGCTCACGCACGCGCGCGCCCACGCCGATCTGATGCTCGCGACCGATGGTCTGACGCGCGAGCAGGTGGCGGCGCGCGTAGTCGACTTTTTGAAGACGAAAGCAGTTTGACAAGCCGGACTATTTCGCCTATAATCGGGGCAACCATGTTGAAACAGAGTTGGGTTCTCAAGCATCATCACGCGCATGGGGTGAGTCGATAGGCGATCTCGCCGTTTCGGCGTTTCCGCACTCACCCCGAGACAAGTCAGTTCCGACTTGTCTTTTTTGTTTCTGGAGTCCAATGATTTCCCAACCGCTTGACAAACAGTTGCCTCACGGCGTCGCCGATTTGTTTTTCAACGACGCGGCGCGCAAACGCGCGCTCGAACGCACGGTGGCGGAGACGTTCGCGCGCTGGGGGTATTCCGAAATCATCCCGCCGATGTTCGAGTACTATGAATCGCTCGCGGCGGAGGCGGGACCGCAACTGCGCGAAGAAATGTATCGCTTTTTCGACCGCGACGGTCGCACGCTCGCGCTGCGCGCGGACCTGACGATTCCCATCGCGCGCATCGTCGGCACGAAATTGTTCGACCGCGCGATGCCGCTGCGATTCTTTTACGTCGGCTCGGTGTTCCGGTACGAAGAGCCGCAAGCGGGCGTGCGCCGCGAGTTCACGCAAGCCGGCATCGAGCTGATCGGCGCGGCGACGGCGGACGCGGACGCGGAGGCGCTGGCGCTGGCGATGACCGCGCTGCGCGCGATGGGCTTGGACGATTTCCGATTCACGCTGGGGAACGCGGCGTACCTGCAAGCGACGATGCGCGGGCTCGCGCTGGATGATGCCGACGCGCTCGCGCTCCGCGAAGCAATTCGGCGCAAGAATACGCCTGAACTCACGCGCTTGCTCGATGCGTTCGACCTCGACCCGGCGCGACGACGCGCGCTCGCGCAGCTGCCGGCACTGTGGGGCGGGGCGGAGGTGTTGGATCGCGCTGAATGCGTGAACGACGACGCGCGCGCGGCGATCGAGCGCTTGCGGCAGGTGCTCGCGCGGCTCGTGCACTTTGACTTGCAGGCATTCGTCACGCTCGATCTCGCCGAGAATCGCGGCATGGAGTACTACACGGGCATTCTGTTCGAGGGTTTCGTTCAGGGGATCGGTTTTGCCGTTGTGAGCGGTGGTCGGTACGACAAACTCATCGCGCATTTTGGCGCCGACCTCCCCGCGGTCGGTTTTGCGATCGGCATCGAGCGCATCATGATGGCGCACCAAGCGCGCGCGAGCATTGCACCAGATGTCATCGCGCAGGAATACGGCGCGCCCGTCGCGGCGGCGCGCGCGAACGGGCGCATCGTCGAAGTCGATGTGCTGAATCGCGCGGACGCGGCGCTGCGCGAGTACGCGCGGATTCGCGGCGCGCGCGAGATTTGGTGGCGCGACGGTCGCGTGGAGGCGTTGCTGTGACGCCGCTCAAGATCGCGCTGGCGAAAGGCCGTCTGCTGAATCCTTCAATTCAATTGCTAGAGTCGCTCGGTTACGATGTGCGCAGCGCGAAGGATTCACGCCGATTGGTGATCGACGATGTGGCGCGCGGCGCGCGGTTTTTGATCGCCAAGCCGATGGACGTGCCGATCTACGTCGAGTACGGCGCGGCGGATGTGGGGATCGTCGGGCAGGACGCGCTGCGCGAGGGCGGCGTCCAGGTGTACGAGCCGCTGGTGCTGGATTACGGACACTGTCGTCTCGTCGTGGCTGGCAAGCCGGAATTTCGCGGCGCCGAATGGAAGATGCTGGCGGGTTTGCGCGTCGCGACGAAATATCCGCGCGTCGCAAAGAAATATTTCGACGCGCGCGGGTTGTCGGTGGAGACCATCGAAGTGTATGGCTCGGTCGAACTCGCGCCGGCGGTCGGCTTGGCAGACTTGATCGTCGACGTGGTCGACACGGGGCGCACATTGCGCGAAAATGGTTTGGTCGAACTCGACGAGATCTTCAAGTCGCAAGCCGCGTTGATCGTCAACCGCGCGGCGCACACGCTGCGGGTGAATGAGATTCGCGCCCTGATTGAAAAGATTGATGGAACGCGGATGAACGCGGATAAAGGGTAAAAATCAACCGCGAAGGGCGCAGAGAAAAAACAAAAAGGTTCTCTTTGCGCGCTTTGCGGTTAAATCCGAGCAACACGAGATGACGATACCAATTCTCATTGGCGCATCAGCCGGACGCGAGAAGATGCTCCGTCAGCGCGGACTACTGGACAAGGAAATTTCGCTCGCGCTGGCGGAACGGTTACACAAGACATTTGGCGAACCGCTGACGCCGGAACAGGCGGTGGCGCGTATCCTCGCCGATGTTCGCACGCGCGGCGACGCGGCGTTGCTCGACTGGACGCGCCAACTCGACGGCGTTGAATTGCGGACGGTCGCGGTGAGCACGGACGAGATCGACGCGGCGTATGCGGAAACGCCGGCGGTGGTGCGCGACGCGCTCGAACTCGCGGCGGCACGCATCCGCGCGTTCCACGAAAAGCAAAAACCGAAATCGTGGCTCGACTGGAACGGAGAATCCGCGCTCGGTCAGCGCATCATTCCGCTTGCGCGCGTCGGCGCGTATGTGCCCGGCGGCACCGCGCCGCTGCCGTCGTCATTGCTGATGGCGGCGATTCCCGCGCAGGTCGCCGGCGTGCGCGAGCTGATGGTCGCCACGCCGCCGATGAAAAACGGGCACGTTCAAATGGTGACACTCGCCGCGGCGAAAATCGCCGGCGTGTCGCGCGTGTATGCGATGGGCGGCGCGCAGGGCATCGCTGCGCTGGCGTTCGGCACGGAGACGGTCGCGCGCGTCGACAAGATCGTGGGACCGGGTGGACTGTTCGTCACGTTGGCGAAGCGCCAAGTCTTTGGCGCGGTGGGCATCGACGGACTATACGGTCCGACCGAAACGCTGCTCGTCGCGGACGATTCCGCGAACGCGGCGTGGTGTGCCGCGGATATGTTGGCGCAGGCGGAACACGACGAACTCGCGACCGCGTTGCTCATCACCAATTCCCGATCACTCGCTGAGCAAGTGGCGCGCGAAATCGCAGCTCAACTCTCCAATCTCTCGCGACGCGCCATCATCGAAAGGTCGATCGAAGGGCAGGGCGCGATCATCGTCGTCGAAAATTTGGATGAAGCGATGGAACTCGCGAACGCGTTCGCGCCGGAACACTTGTGTCTGCTCGTGCGCGAGCCGTGGAACTGGGTCGGCAAAGTGGAGAACGCTGGCGGCGTGTTTGTCGGCGAGTGGACGAACGAGGCGCTGGGCGATTACCTGATCGGCCCGAGCCACGTAATGCCGACGGCAGGCACGGCGCGTTTCACGTCCGCGCTCAACGTGAACGATTTTGTGAAAATCACGAGCGTGTTCAGCGTAAGCGCAAAGGAAGCGAAGGAACTGGGAGGAACTGCGGCAACGCTGGCGGAAGCCGAGGGGTTGACCGCGCACGCGCAAGCGATACGACGACGAACGGCGAAGGACGGATAACGGAAGACGAGTGGCGAAGGACGAACGGACTCTCCGTCATCGGTCATCCGTCTTCCGTCGAGGTAAGCGAATGGACAATTTTGATCCCACCCAACTCTTGCGCCAAGACCTGAACGATTTTCCGCCGTACTCGATGGGGCACGTGCCGCTGGCGGATTTGGGTCGGTATATCAAATTGGATTTGAACGAAAATACGTTCGGTCCATCGCCCAAGGCGATTGCCGCGCTTGCGGCGATGCGGCACTATAACCGCTACGTGGGGCAGGACGAATTGCGCGAAGCGGTTGCGCGTTACGTCGGCGTCGATGTTGCGCACATTGTCACGAGCAATGGCGCGGATGAAATGATCGATCTCGTTCAACGCGTGTTCCTGGATCGTGGCGACGCGATTGTCGATTGCCCGCCGTCGTTCGAGATGTACGGTTTCTTTGCGCGGCTGAATGGCGCGAAGATTGTGAGCGTTCCGAGGCGAGATGATTTTAGTGTGGATGTGGAGGCGATCGAGAAACAGTGGTCAGTGGTTAGCGGTCAGTGGTCAGATTCTCCAAATCCCAAATTGATTTTCCTCGCCAATCCCAGCAATCCGGATGGCAGTGTGCTTTCGCGTGACGATGTGGAACGCTTGCTCAAATTGCCGGCGATACTTGTGCTCGACGAGGCGTACGCGGAATTTGCTGGCGAGAGTTACGCCGCGCGCGTGCCCGCCCAATCGAATTTGATCGTGCTGCGGACATTCAGCAAGTGGGCGGGACTCGCTGGTTTGCGCGTGGGTTACTGCGTCGCGCCGCAGCCGATCGCTGCGAGGCTGTTGCAGTGCAAATCGCCGGAGAACGTGAACGCGGCGGGCATCGTCGCCGCGTATGCGTCGCTGGAGGATGTTGACTATTTGATGACAAATGTTCGCCGCATCGTCGCTGAGCGCGAGCGGTTATCGGCTGAACTCGCGCAGCTGGGATTCTTACAGCCGCTGCCGAGCCGTGCGAATTTCATCTTGTGCCGCGTGGTGGGACGCGACGCGCGCAAGATGTATGATGCGCTCGCACAACGCGGCATCTTGATTCGCGTGTTCGGCTCGTCGCGTCTGCGCGATTACGTTCGCATCGCGGTGGGAACGCCGGAGGAGAACGACGTACTGTTGCAAGTATTGTCAGAAGGTGGATGATTTTTGAATTCGGTTTGACAGTGCAGTAATCGAAAATCGCAGATCGAAAATTGGAGAGGGGAATGGCACGCACGGCTACGAGCACGCGCAAAACCAAAGAGACGGATGTCCGCGTCACGCTGAACCTCGACGGCGCGGGGAACGCCGATATCGCGACCGGCGTGCCGATGCTCGACCACTTGCTCTCGCACGTCGCGGTGCATGGCTTGATCGATTTGCAGATTCGCGCGACCGGCGATTTACAGATCGACGCGCATCACACGGTCGAAGACGTGGCGCTTGTCCTGGGCGACGCGCTGCACGATGCGCTCGGCGACCAGCGCGGCATTGCGCGGATGGGGCACGCGTACGTGCCGATGGATGAAGCGCTCGCGCTCGTCGCGGTCGATCTGAGCGGGCGCGCGTACGCCGTCATCGATGTCGATTTTACCGCGTCGCTGATTGGCACAATGCCCGCGAGTCTGGTCGCGCATTTTCTCGAAACGCTCGCGGCGCACGCGCGGATGAATTTGCACGCGCGCGTGTTCTACGGGCGCGATGACCACCACAAAGCCGAAGCGCTGTTCAAGGCGCTCGGGCGCGCGCTCGCGATCGCGGTGGAGATCGACCCGCGGCGCGCGGGCGTCCCGTCGACCAAGGGAATCATTTGATGACGAAAGACGAAAGACGGAGGACGGAAGATAGATGACCGAGGAGTGCCTCCGTCGTCCCTCCTCCGTCACCGGTCGGGGTTTAAAATGATTGCAATAATCGACTACGGCATGGGCAATTTACGCAGCGTGCAAAAAGCGTTCGAGAGAATCGGTGCGACGGCGCGCATCACTCCCTTCCCGCGCGACCTGGCGAAGGCGCGCGGCATCGTCCTGCCCGGCGTCGGCGCGTTCGGGCAAGCCATGGAGAATCTGCGCGCGGTGGGCTGGATCGATCCGCTGCGCGACGCGGTCGCGCGCGGTGTGCCGTTCATCGGCATCTGTCTCGGCATGCAGTTGCTGTTCGAATCGTCCGAAGAGATGGGGCATCATGCGGGACTCGGCATTCTGCGCGGCGAGGTCAAGCGGTTCAACAGTGGCTTGAAGGTTCCGCAGATGGGGTGGAATCAAATACGCCTTTGTCAATCGAGTCCGCTGTTGTGCGATGTCGCTGACGGCAGTTACGCGTTCTTCGTTCACTCGTACTATTGCGCGCCGCGCGATGCGTCGATCACGGTTGCCACCACGGACTATGGAATCGAGTTTGCCTCGGTGGTGCAGCAGGGGAATGTTTTCGGCGCGCAGTTTCATCCGGAAAAAAGTCAAGGCGTTGGGCTGAAGATGCTCGAGAACTTGACGAGGATTTGCGCTTGATCATTCTTCCGGCGATTGATTTGCGCGCCGGGCGCGTGGTGCGCCTGCGCCAGGGACGCGCGGAGGACGAGACGATCTACAGCGACGATCCCGCAGAGGTTGCCGCGCGCTGGCAGAGCGAGGGCGCGGAGTGGCTGCACGTCGTCAACCTCGACGGCGCGTTCGGCGAGAGTGCGTCCGCGAATTTGCGTGCATTGGCGCGAATTACCGCGACGGTTTCGATTCCTGTGCAATTCGGCGGCGGGCTGCGCGATGGGGCGAGTATCGAAGCGGCGTTTGCGATGGGAGTCTCGCGCGTCGTGATCGGAACGGGGGCGCTCACCCGCCCCGCACTCGTTTCGGACGTGCTCGCGCGCTTTGGGTCGGAGACGGTCGTCGTCGGCATCGACGCGCGCGACGGAGTGGTTGCCACGCACGGCTGGCGCACGCTCTCCGCGATGTCGGCGATCGATCTGGCGCGGCAGATGCGCGAGCGCGGCATCACGCGTATTATTTACACCGACATCGCGCGCGACGGAATGTTGCGCGGTATCGACGCGCAAGCAATTGCCGATTTTGCGCGCGCGACCGGGCTGCGCGTGATCGCGTCCGGCGGTGTGGCGAGTATCCGCGATGTGGACGCGTTATGTGCGCGCGAGAGCGAGGGCGTCGAGGGCGTGATTATCGGACAGGCGCTGTACACCGGCGCGGTGAAATTGCGAGAGGCGATGGATGCTGGCAAAACGAATCATCCCATGCCTTGACGTGAAAGATGGGCGCGTCGTCAAAGGGATCAACTTTGTGCAATTGCGCGATGCCGGCGATCCGGTCGAGCACGCGCGCGCGTACGATGCCGCGGGCGCCGACGAACTTGTGTTCCTCGACATCACGGCGTCGTACGAACGGCGCGACATCTTGCTCGACGTGGTGCGCGCGGTCGCCGATCAGGTCTTTATTCCGTTTGCAGTCGGCGGCGGCGTGCGGACGGTCGATGATTTTCGCGGCATCCTGCTCGCGGGCGCGGACCAAGTCGCGGTGAATACGGCAGCGGTGGAAAACCCATTGCTCATCACCGAAGCAGCGGAAAAGTTCGGATCGCAGTGCGTGGTGGTGGCGATCGATGCCAAGCGACGAACGACGGAAGACGGAAGACCGAAGACGGAAGCGTTGGTTCCGTCGTCCGTCGTCCGTCGTCCGTCCTCTTGGCAAGTCTTTATCCACGGCGGCCGCACTCCCACCGGCAAAGACGCCATCGAATGGGCGCGCGAAGTCGAGGCGCGCGGCGCCGGTGAGATTTTGCTGACGAGCATGGATCGCGACGGCACGCGCGACGGATACGACATCGAACTGACGCGCGCGGTTGCGGACGCGGTATCGATCCCGGTGATCGCGTCCGGCGGCGCGGGGCGCGTCGAGCATTTTGCGGAGGCGATCATCGACGGGCACGCGAGTGCGGTACTGGCGGCAAGTCTGTTCCACTTCGGCGAGATGAGTATCGCGCAGGTGAAGGAATACTTGGTGAGTTGCGGAGTAGCGGTGCGGAAGTGAGGGAGAGAGGGAGTGCGGGAGAGGGGGAGAGCGTTTCTCCCACTCACCCTTTCTCCCGATCTCCCGCTCTTGAATCCGGAGGAACAATGGTTGGTGAAATCAATTGGGACGCGAACGGGCTGGTGCCGGCAATCGTTCAAGACGAAAGAACCAAGCAGGTGCTGATGCTGGCGTATATGAACGCGGAAGCGCTGGCGAAGACGCTGGAAACCGGCAACGCGACGTTTTGGAGCCGGCGACGCAGAAGGTTGTGGATGAAAGGCGAAACGTCGGGCAATATCCAGCGCGTGCGCGAGATCAAGTACGATTGCGACGGCGATACGATCCTGCTTTTGGTCGATCCTGCCGGTCCCGCGTGCCACACCGGCGAGGTGAGCTGCTTCTATCGGAGTTTAGGAACGGCGGAAAGGATGAAGGATGAGGAACGAGGCATCTGATGGGTGACATCCTAGATCAACTCTACGCCACCATCGTGTCGCGCAAGACGAACGCGCCGGCGGATTCGTACACGGCGAGATTGTTCGCCGCGGGCGAAGATGAGGTCGTCAAAAAAGTGGGTGAGGAAGCGATTGAAGTGATCGTCGCGGTGAAAGGGCAAAGCGACGAACGTGTCATCTCCGAGATGGCGGACCTGATTTATCATTCGATGGTGCTGCTCGCGGCGCGCGGCATTGCGTGGCGGGCTGTGGAAGACGAATTAGCGCGGCGGTTCAAACCGGGTTGATTGTAATTTTTAAGGCGCGCGGATATTGACACTGCGCGGTGATGGTGTTATATTGTCGCGCGATTACCTGATGAAATTGGATTCGATGGACATCGACCCCAGTCGTCGAACGCGGGACGGGGACTCCCGCGTTTTCCAAGTGGATGCGCGTCTGCTGTGGTTCAAGCCGCCTGATGCTTTCGGGTTGGGAAGATCACGGCGCGCGCTTTAGTTTTCCCTCCCGCGGACGATCGGACGGGAGGTTTTTTATTGACATCTCTTTGGAGGAAAGCCCATGAAAGCGAACTGCCCGGAATGCGACGCGGAAATCACGCTCGACAAACCCCTGCGCGGCGAAATCATCGTTTGCCCGGACTGCGGCACGGAATTGGAAGTCACGAGCGAAAACCCGCTCGCGCTCGACCTCGCGCCGCAAGAGGAAGAAGACTGGGGAGAATAAGATGAAACTCGGCTTGCTCTATTCGCGCGTGCGCGTCGAGGAGAAAATGCTTTTCGATGCGCTCGACGCGCGCGGCGTCCAGTACGATAAAATTGACGACCGCGACGTGGAGTTCGATTTGCAGAATCCGGGTGCGTGGCGCGAGTACGACGTAATCCTCGAACGTTGCATCAATCACTCGCGCGCGCTGTACGCGCTGAAGATTCTGAACGACTGGGGCATTCCGTCCGTCAACACGGCGTACGTCGCCGACGTATGCGGCAACAAACTCGTCACGTCGTCGCAGCTGGTGAAAGCCGGCATCCCGACGACGCGCATCAAGATCGCGTTCACGCCGGAATCGGCGATCCGCGCCATCGAGGAGTTTGGTTATCCGGTGGTGCTCAAGCCCGCGGTCGGCTCCTGGGGGCGTTTGCTGTCCAAGATCAATGACCGCGAAGCCGCCGAAGCGGTGCTGGAGCACAAGGAGATTCTCGGCTCGTATCATCATTCGATTTTCTACATTCAGGAATACATTCGCAAGCCGGGGCGCGATATCCGCGCGTTCGTCATCGGCGATGAAACGGTTGCGGCGATCTATCGCGGCTCGGACCACTGGATCACGAATACGGCGCGCGGCGGGCAGGCATCGAATTGCCCGGTCACACCGGAGCTGAACAAGTTGTGCGTCGCGGCTTCGCGCGCGGTCGGCGGCGGCATCACCGGCGTCGATGTGATGGAAGACCCGGAGCGCGGCTATCTCGTCAACGAGGTGAACTACACGATCGAGTTTCGCAACAGTATCGCGACGACCGGCGTTGACATTCCGAACCGCATTATCGATTACGTGCTCGCGGTCGGGCGCGGTGAAATCAAAGTCCTTTAGGATTTGCACATCCACCTGAGCGAGGAATTGCATTGCAGGATAACGAGACGCTTCGCTCCGCTCAGCGTGACGAATAGCGTGTCGATTGCAAAACGGCCGACCATCAGAAACCCTAGCTCATCAATGCGGAGGCATATGTCTCTTGAAGCGTTCAATATTATCGAATCGACATTGCGCGAAGGCGAGCAATTCGTCGGCGCGAATTTCACGACGGACGACAAGATTCGCATCGCGCGTGCGCTCGACGAATTCGGCGTCGAATACATCGAGCTGACGTCGCCGTCCGCGTCGCCGCAGAGTTTCGAGGACGCGTGCACGATTGCAAAACTTGGGTTGAGAGCCAAGATTTTGACGCACATCCGCTGTCACCTCGACGATGCGAAGAAAGCGCTCGACACCGGCGTGCATGGCATCGACCTGGTGATCGGCACGTCGTCGTATCTACGCGAGTTCAGCCACGGCATGGCGATGGAGCAGGTGATCGAGCGTTCCGTCGAGGTGCTGACCTGGCTGCGCGCGCAGGCGCCGAATCTCGAACTGCGGTTCAGCACGGAAGACTCGTTCCGCAGCGAGGAAGCGGACCTATTCCGCGTCTATCTCGCGGTGGACAAGGTCGGCGTCGATCGCTTTGGCATCGCAGACACCGTCGGCGTGGCGACGCCCACGCGCGTGTATCAGCTCGTCAGCGGCTTGCGGCGGCTCGTCAAAGCCGGCATCGAGTTTCACGGGCACAATGATTCCGGTTGCGCGATCGCGAACGCGTACAGCGCGCTGGAAGCCGGCGCGACGCATATCGATACGAGCGTGCTCGGGATCGGCGAGCGCAACGGCATCACGCCGCTCGGTGGTTTTGTCGCGCGGATGTACGTGACAAATCGCGATCTCGTCAAGAAAAAGTACAAACTGAAAAAGCTGCGCAAAATCGATGAGATGATCGCGAAAATGGTCGGCATCGGCATCCCGTTCAACAATTACATCACCGGCGTCACGGCATTTACGCACAAAGCCGGGATTCACGCCAAGGCGATTCTCAATCAGCCCGAGACGTACGAAATTCTGAATCCCAAAGACTTTGGATTGACGCGTTACATCAGCATCGCGCACAAATTGACCGGCTGGAACGCGGTCAAGGATCGCGCCGAACAGCTCGGCTTGCCGCTCACCGATGAGCAAATCAAAGAGGTGACGGCGCACATCAAGGCGCTGGCGGATCAGAAACGGATGGACTTGAACGATGTGGACGAGTTGTTGTATCGTTGGGCAGATGGAGCGGCAGGCAATGAGCCCAATCTGCCAAATTAGCCAAAGGTGCCAAACGTGCCAAATGAGCAAATGAGAGACTCGCCCCTCGCTCCTCACCCCGCGCCACATACTTTT
>Ga0272448_1007728_pt1 | contig 11321 bp, 8 predicted proteins | sample YNPCB0191_FD_202220 | JGI IMG/M metagenome (GOLD analysis project Ga0272448, IMG submission 202220) | Hot spring sediment microbial communities from Yellowstone National Park, WY, United States - YNP-CB-019-1 | ecosystem: Environmental > Aquatic > Thermal springs > Hot (42-90C) > Sediment... | reverse complement strand
GCGTTCGAACAGACCCGCGATGGCATGCCTGCTGATCTTGTCGCCTTCGTTTTCGAGCCGGTTGACTTCGATCCAGCGGGCTTTCAGGTTTCTCACGTCGCGCAGGTCTTCCATACGGTCAACAAGCGCCTCGGTTTCCTCGGCGGCGCGGAGTATGACGTTGGCGAGCGCGACAGCGTCCGGAGTGATCTGCTTTACGCCGTATAGGTGCAACCGCTGTGCACTGGCGTAGATGAAGTCGAGGATATCGTCCAGCGCCGATGCAAGCGCGTGTATGTCTTCCCGGTCCATGGGGGTGATGAAGGTGGTGTTGAGTTTCTCAATGATGCGATGCGCTATCTCGTCTCCGTTACTCTCGATCATTTCTATCTTCATTCGCTTCTGATCGAGATCGGTGTAGTCCTCAAGGAATGCACGAAGGAGCTTGGCTCCGTCGACAACATTTGCCGCCTGCTGGCGGAAAAGCTCGAAGAACTTCCCTTCTCTCGGAATCAATCTAAGGCCCATGCCGCCGCCTCCGCTTACGCTGTACGCGTTTGCCACTGGAATAAGATACCGGGGTTCGCGACCCCGGCCGCGCCTGTCTATGAAGGACCGCCTACCTCAGCGCGTGTATGATCACATACACACCCGCGCCGACAAGTCCGGACGCGGGCATAGTCAGCACCCAGGCCCAAACTATGCGTCCCGCCACTCCCCACCTAACCGCCGACAAGCGGTGAGTGGCCCCTACGCCGACGATGGCCCCCGTTATGGTATGAGTGGTGCTCACGGGAATCCCGGCCAGCGAGGCCCCGATTATGGTAGCCGCGCCCGCGGTCTCCGCGCAGAACCCTCCAACGGGTCTGAGCTTTGTGATCGATATCCCCATCGTCTTGATCACCCGCCAGCCGCCGGAGATGGTGCCCATTGCAATCGCCGCGTGACACATGAGCACGACCCAGAACGGCACCTCAAATGTCCTGAGCATTCCGGCACTGTACAGAAGAATCGTGATGATGCCCATAGTCTTCTGCGCGTCGTTCGTGCCGTGGCCAAGACTATACGCAGCGGCTGAAAGCAGTTGGAGCCTGCGAAACCAACTGTCGACCCTGTGGGGAGCAGCCCGCCTGAAAAGCCACATCACGATCAACATATTCAGGAAGCCCAACATCATTCCGAGGACCGGCGACAGGACGATGTAAAGGGCGATCATGTCCAGCTTCTGCCAATTCAGAACGCCGCACACCGAACCCGTTCGGATATGTACCGCCGTCAGCGCAGCGCCGGCGAACCCCCCGATTAGCGCATGTGAGCAGCTAATCGGCAAGCCTACCAACGAGGTTACGACGGTCCAAAGGATCGCACCGCAAAGACCTGCAAGCACGATGTCCGGCGTGACCAGTTCCTTGTGAACGACACCCCCTCCCACCGTCTTGGCCACCGGAACGCCGAACGCAAATGCGGCGACAAAGTTCCAGAATGCCGCCCACACGACAGCTCTTAGGGGGGTGAGAACCTTGGTGGCTACGATTGTTGCAATGGAATTGGCGGCGTCGTTGAAACCGTTGAAAAAGTCGAACACGAGGGCGACTACGATGATGATCGCGACAACGAAAAGCGACATGCGCAACCCGCCTGCGGGGAATGATCGGCTCGGGGCCAATGCCTCCTGCCGGTCTATTGTAACCGCGGAACGCTCTGCCGGTCAAGCGGTTGATGTGCCTAAGGCGCATACCGGACGAGCAAGACGCGAAGAGCAAATGCGAAAAAGACACGATTTCCTACCAGGCCCCCTGCCGCCCCGCGCAAGACGTGATATACTGCATGGCGGAACGTCTGCCGGAAGACGGGTTCGGTTGTCCGGGATAGTGATGCTCAACCAAGCAAAGGATTCCGGCGCAGGACTCAGATTCTTCGCTTCGCTCAGAATGGCGATTCTCGCGCAGCACTGAACTCTACATGGTTAGTCTCGCAAGGCGCTGTGACAGGTGTAGCCAGGATGGCTACTGAGCCCCCCGGGTCCGGGTTACCTCCCGCCGGGGGCTTTTGTTTCTCTGCGCGAGCACGCAGGGATTTGCCGGGTCTTCAGCCAAGTAGATTGACGTGGACACAGAGACTTTTTCCGAGGGAGAGTTTCGCGGTTTTCGGGCGCCGGCCGGCTTTGAACCTCAGTATGCATGGCCTGACCGGCTCCCGTCGGAGATCGTGCGCGAGGCGGCGCGCGAAGCTTGGCCCGTCGTAGAAGCCCTTGCAACAAAGCCGTGCCCGTACATCGTCAAGGCGTTCGACACACCGGGCGGCACCGACTACAATGCCGACTACTCGTGGCATACCCTCGACAAGGAAAAGCGCTGGGAGCTGCCGGGATCGGGGATGCTCGGCCTTGTCAATCCGAACTCGGACATCTATTTCGCGTTTGGGTTTGGGGCCGAAGACAAAGAGTTCACGTACAAGATCGGTTTTCACACGGTAGTTCACCTGGTCGATCTCATAGTCTACCGGGTCGATCTGGGCGAAGGGATCGAGTGTGAAGTCATGTTCAGGTGCGCGGCATCCGCCACGGTGGTGGCGAGCGTCCACATGCGCAACGTGGGGACGAAGGACCGGCGCGTAACCGTCGGCAACCTCTTCGGCAAGCAGCCGCTGGAAAACCCGCCGTTCCAGCGCTATGAACTCAAAGGTCAGAGGCACAGCTCCGGTGTCGTTACGACCGCCGGGGGAATCGCGTGGATGGGAACCGTCGGCGAAGGGCGGGCGGCCAACGTGTGCCTGTACGAATGGGTAAAGGGTGAGTGCGCAGGACGGCGCCTGCTTGCGACGGTAGTCGAAGTGGTCGGTGAGCACTACGAGCCGGCTTTCCACGAAAGACACGTGCCACCGTCCGGAACCATCGCCGGCGACCGGGCGGTAGCCGTACCCGCAGGCGGTTGCGCCGCATTCGCCCAGGCCGTCAACATGCGGCGGTTTGCGCTGCAGGACGTGACCAACCCGCCGCTGATGCCCGATCTGTATCGAAGGGAATCCGAGGAGGAAGCGGCCGAGGCGGGCTTCCGCGCGTGCGTCGAAGCGCTCCGACAGGATCAGGCGGATGCGATAAGACGCAGCATCGAACCATATCGTACCTTTCCGAAGGTGAGCTTGCCGATTCGAAGCTGGGGGCCGGATTTCTATGCGTGTCTTGAGCTGCCCCGAGCGTGCACATTCAGTCCCTATGGGTGGATGAAGACGCCGTTCTACAACTTCGGCCGCGTGCACGCTCACGAACCGCAGGGATGGTGGACATACGGCATGCACGCCCATGAGTCCTTGTGCACGCTGTTCAACAACGTGGTAGACCCGGGTCTGTCGGCGGATTTCCTGCGCGGACACATCCATCAGCAGGAACAAGACGGAAGATACCCATACGGGGTCAGCCACACCACGGATCCGCACCACAAGCCCGGAAACGCGACCGCCCCGCTGATCGTTTGGGAGGCTTGGAACGCGTATCTATGGTCCGGGGATCGCGAGTTTCTGCGCGAAGCTTATGAGTCGGGCAGACGCAACCACGAGTGGTGGCTTGCCAACCGCAGCCCGCGTCGGGACGGCATTTGCCGATGGCTGAACACCTCGCTGGAAAGCGTTAGGGACGACGATCATCTGCCGACCTGGCAGGCGACCGGCGGCAGCCAGCATCAAGACGCGCTGGATCTCAACTGCTACCTGCTCGTACAGGAACGCACCCTAGCCGCAATGGCCGGGGAATTGGGTTTGCTCGACGAGGCCGAACGGTTCGCGAGGATGGCCGAGACACGCCGGCAATTGATGAACGAGCGAATGTGGCACGAGGCCGACCGGCTCTACTACGGCGTGGGCGACCAACCCGGAGCGTGGGCACGGGTCAAGGACATATCCACGTTCTTTCCTCTCTGGGCCGAGCTTGCGCCCGATGGCCGGTTTGAGCGGATTGTGGAGCTTGTAACGGACCCACAGACTTTCGGCACGCCGTACGGCCCGCCCTCTCTCGCGGCAGATGAGCCGGGGTTCGGCCCCGACGCACATTGGTGCGGAGCCAACTGGGTCGAGATGACTATGTTCGTGATCGGGGGCTTGAAGAAGTACGGGATCACTCGCCTCGCAGCGAACCTCGCGTATCGCAACACGAAAATGGTGTTCGACGAGCTGGAGCGCTACGGGCACTTCCGCGAGTATTTCAACTCGGTCACCGGCGCCGGAGCCGGGCTTGCGGACTACATCTGGACCGCGATGCCGGCACACTTCATCGTGAACGTATTTCTGGGTATCCAGCCGTGCCCGGCGGGACTGTCGATACTGCCCGCGCTGCCGGACGGCTGGGACCGAACAGCCGCTGAAAACGTGCGAGTAAGGAGCAAGCGTGTTTCGGTCGCCGTCCGAATGAACCCGGAATCCGATCAGACCGCAGCCTGGATCGACGGTCGTCCGGCGAAGGTCGTCGCAAATCGTGGGGTGTTCATTCCTTGGGACGGTCTTGCCGATGGAACGACGGTGGAGATCGTGCAGGCCGGTTCTAGCTCTTCGCGTGGGCGATGATCCCCGCAGCCTGCCACCAATCGCGAGCGGGCAGCACATCGTCGGCGGCCGCGACTATGGACTGGATGTGTTCCACCCTCTTGATTCCCACTATTGCGCTGGTAACGGCCGGGTGTGTGAGCACCCAGCGAACCGCAAGTTGGGCGATCGTAAGGCCGTGTTTGTCGGCAATGGGCTGGAGGCTGTTCACACCGTCCAAGAGCCTCTTGAAGGTCTCTCCCTGAAATCGGCCGTTCTTGCCGCGATGGTCGTCGAACTTGGTCTCGGGCGTGTACTTGCCTGACAGAAGACCCCTGGCAAGGGACGAATACGTTATCACGCCGATGCGTTTTTCCAGACAGAGGGGAAGCTCGCGCTCCTCCACCTGACGGTCGATCATGTTGTAGAGCGGCTGAAGGCACGATACCTCGAAGTGTCGGTCATACATCCTGATCTGGTCGGCGTTCAGATTCGAGACTCCGAACCACCGAACCTTGCCCTCTTTTCGCAGCCGCATCAGGGCCGCACCGACCTCATCAGGTCGAGTGAGCGGATCCCAAGCGTGGATCTGGTAGAGGTCTATTACGTCGGTCCTGAGGCGCTTCAAAGACGCTTCGCACTCGCGGATAATGTAGTCGTAGCTGGTGTCGGGCACGCGATTCTCAGGATCTTCGAAGTTGTGGTAGAACTTGGTGGCAATGATCAAGCGGTCGCGGCACTTCCGACTCGCGAGCCAGTCTCCAAGCGAGCTTTCAGCATAGCCCTCGCCGTAGGCATCCGCGGTGTCGATGAAGTTGACGCCGAGATCAAGCGCCGCGTCCAACGCGGCACGCCACTGCTCCAGGTCCACCTCGCCCCAGAACCTGGGCGAAAGCTGCCAGCACCCGAAACAGATTCGAGAAACAACAAGGTCCGTTTTGCCTAGTTGGGCGTACTTCAACAGGCCGCTCCTTTCGAAGAGTGTTCAGCCTTGCGTGAGCCGTATCACGCCGGGGTTCATTCGGCATCGGTCCGCCGCCGCCCGCGCCCGAATCGGGCCGGGAGAAAGCCGTCCTGTACGGGGGCACTTCGGGCTGGGCGGAGCGAAGAATTTCTACTTCTACACGGGACCCGGTTTCTTTGCCTCACTCAGAACTACGGCGGAATGAGGAACCACCTGCCTGTGACCCACGTGCCGATGCGCTCGATGTGGCCGTCCCACATCAGCACGTTTAGCTTGCCGCCGTGCGGCCCCGGTAGGAACATTTGGCTGTGGAGCTGGGTGTCGTCGCTGCTGCCGATCCGACTCTTGTCCGGAACGAGCCACTGGTAGTCGGTGAAGCTCTTGCCGTACGCTATCTGCCTCGGCGCGCTCTGGCCCTCGTTGGTCTGATCCGCGTTGCCGGTAGAGAAAACGTTGTTGCCCATCGGGTTGATGAACCCCGAGCCGCTGCCGGGACAATCGTAGACCACTATGAGTCTGGACGGATACTTGACGCCGCGCCGGCTCGCATTGTTGTCACCGAGATTGCCGTTGTAGGCGAACCCAAAGTTCACTCTGCGCCCAGGACACTTGTAGATCGCGATCTTGTGATGGTAGGGCCAGAGTCTTTCGGTCCAGCCGATGGCGTTGGGGCCGTACTCGCTGCCCGCGCCGGGAGTCTTCCAGACTATATAACCCTCGGCTGTGGGAGGCGCCTTGGCGGACCAATCATCGAGATACGCCCTAAAAGCGATGCCGACCTGTCTCAGATTGGCCGAGCAACTGCTCGCGTACGAGGCTGCCTTGGCCTGCAAAAAGATCGGGAACAGGATGGCTGCCAGTATCGCAATGATCGCGATGACAACCAGAAGCTCGATCAGAGTGAACCCGTTTGCTCTACGCATCTGTCGACCACACCACCCATCTTGGGACGCATAGTCTGGGCACCTGAAACCGCGCACGCACGCGGCACCTGCAGCGCCCGCGCGACTTATGCTATCAAGAGTATACCCCAGGGCCGGCTGAGTGTCAATACGCGAACAAGTGATGCGGTGCGAGCGCCGCGTATTCAGACTAGACGCCTGCTCCGTGATCCCGATAGTCGTGGAAGCGTATTCGTATAATGCTGCACAACGCCTGCAGACCCGCTCTCAATGGCCGCATGCTGGAGCTTTCGGCGTGGCTCCATTTGACGGGGACCTCAGCGACGCCGTACCCGAGACGGCGCGCCAGATACAGGACCTCGACGTCGAAGCCCCACCCGTCAACAAAGCATTTCTCGAATATCCTGCGCGCCACATCACCGCGAAACAGTTTGAAGCCGCACTGGGTGTCGTGGATCCCGGGAACCGCGAGCAGGCGAATCAGTAGGTTGAGGCTCTTCCCGCCCAGTTCGCGGTATAGCGGTTGGTGGACGGGAATCTGCGCCCCCTTAACCGCGCGCGAGCCGATCGCGATATCGTAGCCTTTCTCGAGGGCGGAAAACAGCTTGGGGAGCTGATCGATCGGAGCGGAAAGGTCGGCATCGGTGAAACCGATGTACTCGCCGCGTGAGGCGAACACGCCCTGTCGCACGGCGTAGCCCTTGCCCCGATTCGACTCATAGCTGACAATCCGAACGGCAGGATTCTCCACGGCGCTTTGGACCATCAGGCGATGGGTGTCGTCGGTGCTGCCGTCGTTCACGGCGATGATCTCGTAGGAACGTCCGAAACCGTCCAGATAAGCGGAAACCGTGTCAAGCGCGGTGACTATACGCTTGGCCTCGTTGTACGCCGGTATTATCAAGCTCAGGTATGGTTTGTCCATTCTCAATCAGGGCTCAAACAGCGCATCGACAAACGCGCGCGGGTCGAAGTCCTCCAAGTCGTCAAGCTTCTCACCCGTGGCCGCCAGTTTGATCGGGAGGCCTAGTTGGTCCTTTATGGCGATCACGATTCCACCCTTGGCGGTCCCATCGAGCTTCGCAAGCGCGATGCCCGTTAATGGCACGGCAGCCATGAACTCCCTCGCCTGACTCAGAGCGTTCTGGCCCGTCGTTGCGTCCAGCACGAGTATGGTCTCGTCGGGTTCGCGACCCAAGGTTTTCCTGCACACCCGACCGATCTTCGCAAGCTCTTCCATCAGGTTGGTCTTGGTATGCAATCGGCCCGCCGTGTCCACAATCACCGCGTCGGCCTTGCGAGCGACCGCCGCCTGGATCGAGTCGAACACAACCGCTCCCGGGTCGGCGCCCGGCTGGTGTTTAACGACCTCCGCACCCACTCGGTTCGCCCATATCTCAAGCTGGTCGATGGCCGCCGCCCTGAAGGTGTCGGCGGCAGCCAGCAGCACGCGCATCCCCTGCTTTCTAAACCTGTGGGCGAGTTTCGCAATCGTCGTGGTCTTGCCCACACCATTGACACCGACGAAAAGATACACTCCGGGCCGCTCGGTGGGCTGTTTGATCGAGCGTCCGTCGCCTTCTGCCAGAATCCCCGCCAGAATTTCCTTTAGGCGGTCTCTGATCTGCTCGGCCTCGCGCAGACGCTCCTTGCGCGAGACTTCACGAAGCGCGTCGACCACCTTGACGGCAGTGTCAACGCCCAGATCGGCCTGGATGAGAACCTCCTCGAGCTCGTCGAAGAGTTCGTCATCAACCGGCCGTCTGCCCGTGAGCAGCTCGTCGACTTTTCTGAACAGACCTTTGAGAAGCCTCATTTCGAGACGATCCTACCTCCGTACACAACAACGGGAGGCGATCCAATCGCTCCCGCCCACAAAGTATACCGCGCCCGGGGCGCGGTGTAAAGAACCAACTTGGGTCGGCCGCAGGTAGAACACAACTGCAGCAGTTTTGGAGCGGCTCAAGGATGATCGAGCCGACGTCATTCCCGCGCAACCAGACAGGAAAGCGAGAATCGTCGCGAGAACTCGTACAAGAGCATATCAGGAGAGTGATACATTGGCAGTGCTGCAAAACCCCACCGGCAGAAAGGGCCTCACGGATGCGAAGACGCGCGAGTGCCCGATCTCGTCAACAATACGCCTGCGCGCGATTCTGATCGGCCTCTTGCTGGTACCGGCCGACAACGCGTGGGTTCTGATGATGGAGAAGGTCCGCAAGGGTCCCTACCCGACCGTGATCTCCATCTTCGTAAACACAATCTTCATCTTGGCGCTGATAGCGGCCCTGAACACCGTCGTAAGACGCATTAGGCCTCGCTGGGCGCTGACGATGGCGGAGATGCTGGTTATCTACTCCATGATCACCATCGCCACCGCCCTTGCAGGGCACGACATGATGCCGACTGCGATCGCCTTCATCAGCTATCCGTTCCGCGCTGCGCCCAACTATCCGCAGTGGAAAGACACCTTTCTGCCGCACCTGCCCAAGTGGATGCACGTGACCGACCCCGCCGTTATCAAACCTCTCTACGAGGGTGGCTCCAGTCTTTACGCCGACGGCAACTGGATACCGTGGCTCGTGCCCGGCTTGTGGTGGGCAGGTTTCTTTATTGCGGCGGTGTGGGTGATGATGTGCATCAACACACTGGTGCGGAAGCAGTGGCTCGAACACGAACGGCTCACGTTTCCCATAGTTCAGCTTCCGCTCGCGATGACCGAACCGAAAGGGGAAATCTGGCGCAGCAAGCTTTTCTGGTTGGGCTTCGGGATCTGCTTCGGGATCGAGCTTATCAACGGGCTGTCGGTCTACTGGCCCGCAATCCCCCTAATCAATCTCACGGAGCGCGGCCACAACCTGATCGAGGGCGTCACGGCCAAGCCCTGGAGCGCCCTTGTATGGTTTCCTTACACGTTCTACCCCTTCATGATCGGGATAGGCTATCTGCTGCCGACCGATTTGTGCTTCTCGGTATGGTTCTTTTTCCTGTTCTGGAAGCTGCAGAAGGTGGTTGCCTGCACGCTTGGGATGGAAGTCACGTTCGACGATCCCTACATCCGCCAGCAGGAGGCGGGCGGCGCATTCGCACTGGTCTTGATGCTTGCGTGGGCAAGCCGAGGCTACCTGAAGCAGGTCTGGCTGCGGATACTCGACACAAACCGCGGCATCGACGATTCGCAGGAGCCGATATCCTACCGCACCGCCGCTCTCGGCGCTGCCGCCGGGCTGGTGGTGCTTATGCTGTTCTTGAAACGGATCGGGATGTCGCCGATGTTGGGCGTCATCGTGTTCGGGATTTACTTCACCTTGGCGGTTGTGGTCACAAGGATACGCGCCGAGCTTGGGCCGCCCGTGCACGACATGCCGTTTTCGGCGGACTTTCTGATAACGGGCTCCGCCGGGGTTGGAAGGCTGTCCAACGGCGATCTACTCGGGCTGGCCTACTTCAGCGCGTCTCACGGAGCAAACCGAGCGCATCCGATGCCGATCGGACTGGAAGGTATGAAGATGGCCGCGGTGACTCGCTCGAGCCAGAAGAAGATGTTTTGGGCGATGATGTCGGCCGTCGTGGTAGGAACGGTCGCTACGATCTGGGCCTACCTGCACCTGGGGTATAAATACGGCCTCGAGACAACCTGGAACTACGGCGCCGCATGGGGATGGTCGATCACAAAGGACCTGAACAACTGGTGGATGCGCGGGCAGGACATCTCCGCGCCCAACTGGAGCGCAAACCTAGCGATGGCGGCGGGGTTTGCGTTCTGTTTGTTTCTAGGTTGGATGCGCTTGAGAGTTTTTAGCTTTCCGTTTCACCCGATCGGCTACGTGATCTCCGGAACGTATCAAACACACTTGGTGTGGCTTCCACTGCTGATTGCGTGGATCTGCAAGGTCAACATACTCCGCTACGGCGGCCTGCGGGTGTACCGATCCGCTATGCCGTTTTTCTTCGGGATGATAGTGGGCGAGCTTTCCATGGGCTGCCTCTGGGGCATCATCGGAATGACGTTCGGGATACCGTATTACAACTTCTTCGGGGCGTGAGTCGGCGCCGGCGATACTTGCCTTTCGGCGGCCGATAGAAGCCGTCTTGTGGCGAAGCCGTTCTTGGACTTGACGTCCAGTAGATGAAGTGCAAGTCGAACGCCGTGCAAATTAGTGTAGACATGTCTATTTCCCACGAGATGCTGATGCAATATTATTGACGCATCACAAAAGTCGAGGTATACTATCTAATGCACATGCCGAGGGCTGTTCTCAGAAGCTAACACAGCCTTGCAGCGTGGTAAGACATCCGCGGACGGACACGTATAGGGTGATGGCATCAAGCAGGCGGAAAGGAGTGTGCGGGCCTTGGATTGCCTTGAGTTCTTACACAAAGAAGGATGGGACACCACTATTCCGATTGAGATCCCCGAGCGCCGAGGTCAAACGCTGGATCCAAGCGGGGTGCGCTTATGCTTTGCCTCCCGGCAGTACCTGCGCGAAAGGTTCCCCAAGGGTCTGTACGTGCACCAGCTCGAGGCAATATCCAGGTATTGCAATGGCGAAGACGTCTGCGTACTGACCAGCACTGCGTCAGGCAAGAGTCTACCATTCTACGTCGCCAGCATAGAGATCCTCAGGAGCGATCCCCAGTCCCGCATCGTCGCTGTATACCCGCCAAAAGCTTTGGGGCGCGAACAGCAGGAACGGTGGCAGGACGCAATCGACGCAGCTGGCTTGGACGTCAAGGTCGGACGAATCGATGGCGGCGTAAGCGGAACAGACCGGACGGGAGTCATGCAACGGTGCCGCGCGGTAGTAATGACTCCCGACATTGTACACGCGTGGCTGCTCTCGGGTATTTCCGAAGAGCGGACGTGAGAGTTCAGTCTTCCGGGAGCGATCTTCTATCGAGCAGGCGCGGGCTGTGCGGCGGCGGCTCGTGTGATCATCTCACGGCAGGCATCAAGCGTGTCG
>Ga0272448_1007725_pt1 | contig 11323 bp, 10 predicted proteins | sample YNPCB0191_FD_202220 | JGI IMG/M metagenome (GOLD analysis project Ga0272448, IMG submission 202220) | Hot spring sediment microbial communities from Yellowstone National Park, WY, United States - YNP-CB-019-1 | ecosystem: Environmental > Aquatic > Thermal springs > Hot (42-90C) > Sediment... | reverse complement strand
ATGAGCTTTCTCCTAAACTGTCAATATGAGAGTCAACAGTCTAGCAGATGCCGCCGCATTCCTCAACCTACTCCTTGTCGCAAACTGGGGGCCCCCCAGGTTTGCCCCCTGGTGTTGGACACATCTGTGTGGCGACGAAAGTCACACCTGCTATGGAGCAATGCCGACCGTCGTCGGCCGGTTAATGACCTTCCCGCAGGTTTGGGTAACCTGCGAGAGGGTATATCGGGCGGGGTTTCCCTGTGCCTGTCCGGCACCGGACAGGCAACCGCCTGCAAAGATATGCCCAGTCACCGAGTTTGACGGGTTCAATAAAGCCATCTCAAAACTGCCCCTGCATGGACGCCGCGTAGCCGGTCATCTCCACATATCCGTCGCCGTGCACCGTCCGGCCACCATGTTGGCCGCTCACGAGCACGGCCCCTTCCCAGTAGGTAAACGACAGATTCAGTTCCTGATCGGCAAGATAGGGCTCGATCGTCAGCGAGAGCCCGGCTGTCGGTAGAGCGATGATCCAGCGGGCGGGATAGGTTGCGCCTGAGTGCGGGCTACGCCAGGTGGCCGTGTTACTGATGGTGAAGTCGCCGGCGCTGAGGCGACGCGTGCTGCCATCTGCCCCGATGAGCATGCCGCTAGAGAAGGGATCAATGCTGCCGTCGGCCCTGCGAATGTGATAAAGCATTAGCTCGCTGCCGTCGTCCAGTTGCAGGGCAAACCAATCCCAGCCGACCTGATCGGCAGCCAGGGCGCTGGTGCTCCACTCGTGATCCATCCAACTGCTGCCATTGACCTGGTAAACCTTGCCGGCCAGCTCCACCGTGCCCTCTGAGACCAGCCGCGTGAAGCTATAATAGTACGACGCATCACCCTGGTCGGGCCCTTTCTGGCTGTAGCCCCGATCACCCTCCAGAATCGGTCCCTTGCTGTCGGTGAGCAGCAGGTCAATGGCGATTGCACCCTCGGTAGCACGCAGACGGCGTTTGTGAGGCGCAACCTCTTCGACGCTCCAGTTCTCCAGCCAGACCCGGTACGGTGCAGGTTGCGCGCCGGCCAGGCCGGCGGCGCCACGGGCAAAGTGCTCGAAGGCATGGAAGCGGCGCTCGCCAACATCCGTCAGGGCGAAGTGGGCCATGTAGATCTGATCGGTTGCCCAGGCCGAAAGCCGGTTCTGCTGTTGTCCGGTGGGCGCCAGGGCGCGACGAAAGAACGTCAGTTCGTAGCCAAAGTGGCGGCCATCACTCGTCTCCACATTGCCGGTGTAATACCACCACTCGGTTTGGAAATCGGGGTGCGGGCCGAAGTCTTGCGGGAAGGCAGGTGTGTAGCCGGGCGTGGCGCGGGCAAAACCGCCAACTGCACCGGCCGGCGCCACGAGCTGCGGTGGCCGCAGGCCGGTGCGGCGGGCAAGAAGCGCCGGCAGAGCCAGGACGGCGACGATGACGACAAACACGAGCAGAATGGCAGTCCGACTAATCCTTAGCATGGTTATGTCGCACCTACAATGGGGCAATGCCGACCGTCGTCGGCCGGTTAGTGACCTTCCCGCAGGTTTGGGTAACCTGCGGGAAGGTATATCGGGCGCAGCTTCCCTGTGCCTATCCGTACAGGACAGGCAACCGCCCACAAAGGTGTGTCCAATCACCGGTATATCCGCTAAGCGGTTGAGAGATGCAGTTACTCGAAGCGAATCGCCTCGGCCGTAATCATGTGGGTCAGCCTGTGGGCGGGATAAACCCCGGCCAACAAAGCGGCGACCACAGCCACAGCCAGGGCCTGGACGAACGGCGTCGGCTGAACCTGCATCTGCAAGCTCCAGCCGAATGAGCGCGTGTTGATAATGTACACGAGAATGAGTGAGACAGCATAGCCCGCCGGCATGGCCAGCAGCCCGGCAACGAGCCCCATCAATCCCGTCTCGAGGAAAATCAGCCCCCAGACCTGCCGTGCCGTCAACCCGATGGCGCGCAAGATTCCTAACTCACGCTGCTTTTCCAGTTGCAAAGAAAGCAACGCACTCAGCACGCCGACGAAGGCAACGAGGGTCGCCAGCAGTTGCAAGGCGCCGGTGATGGCAAACGTGCGATCGAAGACCTGAAGAACATCGGCGCGCAGGGCACGATGTGGCAGGACGGCGAGTTGCTGGATGGGGGCCAGCGCCTGCTGCAAGCCCACCCGAACCTGCTCGGCGTCGGTGTCGGGCGCCAGGTGCAGGGCCAGGGCGGTCAGCGACTGATCATTCCACAGACGGCGATAGGTGTCCAGCGACATGGCTACGATGCCTTCGCTGGTTGAGTAGTCGAAGTAGATCCCCACGACGGGAAAGGTATGCGGGCCATGATCTGTATACAGCGTCACCATACCACCGTGGCGCGGCAGCCCGACGCGGTTGGCGAACGGCTGCGAAATGATGATGGCGCCGGCCTGCATTGCCTGCCAGATAGCTGCAGGCGGCAGATCGCCGGCCAGATACGACCTGACGCGCGGGTAGTCCGGGTTCTGTACAGCAGCGACCTGGACGGGGCCAAGAGGCGAATCTACAAGGGCGGCGCGCAACGAGTCGAGCCGGCTGATGCCCGGCCATTGCCTGACGACGGCCAGCGCCGCCGGGTCAATGACAGCCGAGTTCTGGTTGGCAACCAGGCCTGGCCCGGAGATGTAGATGTCTCCCTGCAGAATCTGATCCAGCCAAGTTGTCACCGTGTAGCGGAAGCTGCCGATCATCACGCTGACGCCGATGGCAACCGATACGGCGATCATCAACGCGGCAATCGCCACCGATGTACGGCTCAACGAGTTGACCACATTGCGCGGTGCCATGCGTCCCAGTGCACCCCACAGCCGCCCGCTCAAACGCGACGCCAGCCGCATGACCAGCGACATGGCCAGGGGTGTGAGCATAGCGAAGCCGACGACGACGGCAAAGATCCCGGCGAAGCCAACAAGCAGGTTGCGCGTCGGTAGCGCGAGCAGGAGAGCGCCGCCGGCGAGCATTGCTGCGCCGCCGGCGGCCACCAGCAGGACGGCCCGGCGCACCTTGCTCTCCAGCCCTGAGCGCAGCAGTGCCTGGCCTGGTGGAACAGACGCGGCCTCCCAGGCAGGCAAGGCAGCGCTGAGCACGGTGGCAAGAACCCCCAACAAAGCCCCTTTGATCAGGCTCAACGGGGGAACCTCGACTTGGCGCACGCTCAGCACAAAGTAGAGATCGTTGATTGTCTGAGTCGTCAGACGTACCGAGCCCTGGCCGAGGACGATACCCAGGCCAATGCCGAGAATCGAGCCACTCACACCGACAATGAGCGCCTCGCTGACCACCAGCAGAAACACCTCACGGCGTGTCACTCCCAGGCAGCGCAGTGTGCCGAAGAGGGCGCGGCGCTGGACAACAGAAAAGGTCATGGTGTTGTAGATCAAAAACATACCGACCATCAGCGCCAGAAGGCTAAAGGCGGTCAGGTTGGTGCGAAAAGCAGCCGTCATCTGGGCTGCAGCTCCACTGCGGGCAGCGACAGGCATGATGCGGAGGTCCGGCGGCAACAGGGCTTTGATGCCAGTAGTAGCCTGCGCATCATCGGCAGGGAGGATCAAGTCAATGCGGTCGAGTCTACCGATACGGCCGGTCAATTCCTGTGCCGTGGAGATGTCGGCCAGGATCAGACCGTCGAGTAGGCGACGGCTGAGGCTATCGGCCGGCCGCAGCAGGCCGACAATGGTTACCCGTTGCGGCTTGCCCAGCACATCGAGGTCGAGCTGCGAACCGATACGTAAGTTATAGCGCCCGGCAAAGTCGGCCGAGAGGAGGATCGTCGCCGGCTCGGTGAAAAAGTCGGTTAACTGGTCGAGGGGCAGTGTGCCTTGCGCGAAGAGATAGGTGCGAAAGGGCGGCTCGGCGAAGGGATCAATCCCCAGGAGCTGCAATGGGATATCGCCCAACTGTGGCGACGAAACGTATTCCTCGATGACGGGGGCGGATGGTGTGACACCTGCCTGGCGCAGACGTACGTATAATTGTTCATCAATGCCCAATGGCCCCCCACTGATGATGTGCGTCGCCCGGCCTGTAACGGCTGTCGTGCTCAGCTCGAAGGCGCGGATGGCGCTCGCGTTGGCCAGGTCTATGGCGACGGCCACGGCCACGCCTAGCGTGATACCGATGATCATGAGCGCGCTTTGCCAGGGATGGCGCAACAGGTAGCGCCAAACGATGGCCCACAGTGTAGGCGATGGCACGATGTGTACTTGCTTCTGACGATCGTTCATAGATAGGCCCTGGGCTGTCTCACCCTGCCCCGTGTTGGCCACTCATCGGCATCAACTGTCCGTCATGCAGATGGAGGACGCGGTCGGCAGAGGCAGCAGCTTCGGCACTATGGGTGACCAGGATCAGGTTCTTGCCCGCCTGGCGGGTCAGACGGTTGAGAAGGTCGAGCACCATTCTGCCGGTTTCCTCATCGAGATTGCCGGTAGGCTCATCGGCCAGAACAAGCAATGGATCGTTGGCGAGGGCGCGCGCAATGGCCACACGCTGCTGCTCGCCGCCCGACAGGCGATCTGGGAAGGTTGTTGCACGATCGGCCAGGCCGACGATTTCCAACAGCAGTTCAACCTGCCGGCGAGCCTGCGACGGGGGCACACCGTTCAGCTCCAGCGGTAGAGCGACATTCTCTGCCACAGTCAGGGTGGGCATCAAATTGAAAAATTGGAAGACGAAGCCGATATTCTGGCGGCGGAACAGGGTGCGCTCGTGCTCGCTCAGTGTGGTCAGGTTGTGGCTGTTCAGCCAGACGGCGCCGGCATCGGGGCGGTCAATGCCGCTGATCAGGTTGAGCAGAGTGCTCTTGCCACTGCCGCTCTTGCCGACGATGGCAACAAACTCGCCTTTGCCAAAGGTCGCAGAGGCATTGTGAAGGACGACGCGCGTGCGTGTTCCTTCCTGAAAACTCTTCGACAGGTCTTCGAGACGAAGCAGTATGTCAGTCATCTTCCTGCTTTTTCGGTATCTGTCACCCGGCCCGACCCAGCAGATCCCGCAATGCCCCCTCGAGGTCGGGAAAGCGGAAGACATACCCCATTTTGAGCAGACGGTCGGGCACGGCACGCTGGCCCTGCAAGACTGAGTCGGCCAGCTCACCAAGCGCCAGCCTTATGGCAAATGCAGGGACGCGCATGAACGATGGTCTGTGCATGACGCGGCCGAGGATGCGGCTGAATTCGGCATTGGTCACCGGATGAGGCGCTGTGGCGTTGAAGGCGCCTTGCATGGTGTCGTTACTGATGGCCAGGCGCATGATGGCGATTTCGTCGGCCATATGAATCCATGGTAACCATTGCCGACCGCTGCCCAGGGGACCGCCTACGAAGAAGCGGAAGGGAAGCATCATCAGCGACAGCAAACCACCCTTCTTGCTGAGAACAGGGGCAGAACGGGTGATGACGCGCCGCACACCCCATGCTTCGACCGGAGCAGTGGCAGCTTCCCAGTCCAGAGTAACTGAGGCCAGGAAGTCGCGACCGGCAACATCGGCCTCGGTAATGATTTCGTCGCCGTGGAAACCATAGTGGCCGATACCCGATTGCTGGATGACGACCCTGGGCTTGTTGGTGGCTGCCTGCACCGCCTGTACAATGGCTTGTCCGGCGGCGATGCGGCTCTGGCGGATGCGCAGCTTACGGTCGGCCGTCCACAGCCCTGATGCGAGACCTTCCCCTGCCAGATTGATGATGGCATCGGCCCCATCGGCCAGTTTGCTCCAGCCGTCGGCAGTGCGCCCATCCCAGCGTTCGGCGCGCACACCCGTCGCCAGGTTGCGCACGTGCTCCGGACGACGGCTGAGAACGATGACCTCATACCCGTCTCCGGCCAGACTGGCGGCCAATTCACGGCCGATTAAACCACTTCCTCCCGCGATAATTGCACGCATGGATTCCACCCTTCACAATATAGACAGACGATCTTTCTATACTTGGCCGGATACCCGCTGGTTACCCTGATGGCAACAAGCGAAGACGCAGCCAGTATGCCGGCGGGATGGCCACAGGGTATGTCCCGTGGTGGCACAGGCCGGCAAACCTATTATAGCATATGCTGGCCGGGTCTTCACGAAACACCGCGAATGGCCAGACATGTGGAGATAAGGCCCCTGGCAACTGCACGTCGCTGCGACAACAGCGCGAAGCCTGCCTTCGTTATCCTGAGTTGGCCCTGACGGTGTATAATACCGTCTACGTGGGGAGGGTCAACCAAGACCCTCCCGCAGGTTACCCAACTCTGCGGGAGGGTCATTAACTGCGGCTTTTGTCCAGATGTGTCCGATCACCAGAGCCAACACGACCTTGAAACCTCTTTACCCCAACGGTGAACAGTTACCCGCGCGGCGGGGTTGTCGGCGCGGCTGTGCAGGTGTATAATAGGCAAAGATTCACCAAGAATCGCCGCTGGTTACCCATTTTCACCCGGAGGAATACATGCTGGCATCGCTGCCAAAGAGCCGCGACGAACTCCTGCAATGGACATGGCTACAGATAGAACCATACTACAAGGAACTGCAGGCTCGCCCATTGACCGCGGACACCATTGACGAGTGGTTGGCCGACTGGTCGCGTCTGGCCGAGCATATCTCGGAGCTACGGGAGTATCGTTATATTGCCACGACCGTGAACACGGCCGACACGGTGGCCCAAGAGCTCTACGCTAACTTCCTGGATACCATTCAGCCCGCTGCCGAAGCCGCGGAGCAAAAGCTGAAAGAAAAACTTCTGGCGTCGGGGCTTGAACCAGAGAACTTTGCCATTCCGCTGCGCAATATGCGTAGCGAAGCTGCCCTCTTCCGTGAAGCAAATCTGCCTCTACTGGCCGAGGAAGACAAACTGACCACCAAATACGACAAAATCACCGGCGCCCAGACCGTGCTATGGGAGGGAGAAGAAGTCACACTCAGCCAGTTGCAGCCTGTCTACCAGGAGCCGGAGCGTAGCAAGCGCGAACAGGCCTGGCGTCTGGCCAGCGAGCGCTGGCTGGCCGATCGTCAGGCGATCAACGAGCTGTGGCGAAAATTGCTGCCGCTTCGCCGCAAGCTGGCCGACAATGCCGGCTTTGGCAATGACTATCGCTCGTTCCGCTGGCAGCAGATGCTGCGCTTCGACTACACGCCCGACGACTGCAAGCGCTTCCAGCAGGCAATCGAAGAGGTCGTTGTTCCAGCCGCCACCCGCATCTATGAGAAGCGCCGTCAGCGCCTGGGTCTCAGCACGCTGCGCCCATGGGATCTGGATGTGGATCCCCTTGGACGGCCACCGCTAAGGCCGTTCAGCAATGTCGAACACCTGAAGGAGACGGCATCGGCCATCTTCCGCAATGTTGATCCCCAGCTCGGCGAATACTTCGACATCATGCGACGTGAGGGTTTGCTTGACCTGGAGAATCGTAAGAACAAGGCGCCCGGTGGTTATTGTGATGAATTTGCGGCCAGCCGGCGTCCGTTTATCTTCATGAATGCCGTCGGACTGCACGACGACGTGCAGACGCTGTTGCACGAAGGCGGTCATGCATTTCATGTCTTTGAGACACGTCACCTGCCCTATATCCAGCAGCTCGAAGTCGGCATGGAGTTTGCCGAGGTGGCGTCTATGGGTATGGAGCTACTGGCATCGCCCTACCTGGGCCGGGCGCACGGCGGCTTCTACGATGAGCAAGATGCCGCTCGCGCCCTCATCCAACACCTGGAAACAAGCATTTCGTTCTGGCCCTACATGGCCGTCGTGGATGCCTTTCAACACTGGGTGTACGAGAACCCAGATGATGCCCTTGATCCGGCCAACCTCGATGCACAGTGGGCGACCCTGTGGCAACGCTTCCGGCCCGGCGTCGACTGGAGTGGCCTGGAACAGGAAATGATGACCGGCTGGCAGCGTAAGTTACATATCCACCAGATCCCATTCTATTATGTTGAGTATGGCATGGCTCAGCTCGGTGCAGTGCAGGTGTGGGCCAACGCGCTAAAGGACCAGGCGGCCGCCGTTGCCAGCTACAGGCGGGCACTTGCCCTGGGCGGCACGGCAACCCTTCCTGAGTTGTACAAGACGGCCGGAGCCAGATTTGCCTTCGATGCGGCCACGCTACGTATGGCCATCAATCTCATGGAAGAAGTGATCAATAAGCTCGGCGGGTAGCGCGTATCTGCTACGCAGCGAGCAACAGGAGGATAGACTGTGCCCACCGTTCCGGTGCAAAGACTAGAACAGATTTGCCGCAGCGCCGTTCTGGCAATGGGAGGCAGCGAGTCGGCAGCCGACGATATGGTTGCATCACTTATATCGGCCAACATCGAAGGCATGGATTCGCACGGCATGCTGCGTCTGCCCAGCTATGCCAGCTTGGTGGACAAGGGATTGATCAATCCCAGAGCTGTGCCGGAGGTCGTACGCCAGGACCGGGCCGTGACGCTCCTCGATGGTCATTGGTGCTTCGGGCAGGTGGGGGCGAGGGTGGCAGCCCGCCATGCCATCGCCGCGGCCCAAGAGCATGGCCTGGGCGCGGCCGGGATCTATCATGTGTTGCATGTGGGCCGGCTCAAAGACTTCGTGCAGCTTGTGGCCCGGCAGAATATGGTCGGCCTGGCCTTCTGCAACGCGACGCCCGTGGGCGGTGCAGTGGCCCCCTACCGCGGCGCCAGGCGGCGCTTTGGCACCAACCCGCTGGCCTTTGCCGTGCCCCGCGCGACGGGGGAACCGCTGGTCGCCGACTTTGCCACATCTGTCTCGGCAGAGGGAAAGCTGCGTCTGGCGGTGAACACCAGGCATGCCGTGCCCGAGGGAACACTGATTGATAAGAACGGCAATCCAACAACCAATCCCAAAGATTTCTATGACGGCGGTGCGCTGCTACCGATGGGGGCGCACAAAGGATACTGCCTGAACCTGTTTATCGAGATCATGGGCGGGCTCTTGGTCGGTGCCGGCTGCGCTCCCCTGGTCACGCAACCGAGCGGTAACGGCTTCTTCATCATGGCTCTGGACGTGGCGACGATGCGCCCTGGTGATAGTTTCCTCTCTGATCTGGAAGAGTTGCTGGCTGTCGTCAAGGCCACGCCGGCCGCGCCTGGGCAGCCGCCGGTGCTCTTGCCCGGCGAGCCGGAGGATGCCGAGCGCGAGAAGAGGATCAAGACGGGCATTCCCATAGATGAGGAAACATGGACAGCGCTCAAGACAATGGGCGATAAGTTGGGCCTGCCGCCGTCCTTGTTCACTTTGTGATCAGAGCTTTGCCTGATCGCAATCCGCCTGCGGGAGCCGTAGGTAACGCCTACTCCTCAGCTACAGCGAAGACACGCTCCCCACCCACAACCACGCTGCCCTTTGCCCGCACAATCAAGTTGGCGAAGAGATCGGGCACGCGCAGCAGGCGTGGCGCGGGCGTCGCGCAGTCGTAGACCACGTAGAGCCAATAGCGCTCACGTAGGTTACAGGCTTTCACCCACTGTCTGCGCCGACGAAGGGGTTGCCGTCGCGCGCCTCGCTGCCCGCCACGCGACGGAAGCCGAGGTTGAAGAGCTTGCCCAGCTCACGCTCCCAGTTGCTGGCAAGCCCGGCAGGTGGAACGATGAGCACCCGCGAGATCAGGCGTCGCGATAGCATCTCCCGGATATAGAGCCCAGTCATGATCGTCTTGCCTGCTCCGGCGTCGTCGGCCAGCAGGAAGCGCAGCCGGGATTGCGGCAGCATATGGTCATAGACGGCGATGTACTGGTGGGGAACGGGATCAATGCGCGAGATCTCAGTGGCAAAGGAGGGATTGAACAGGTAGCCGTAGGTCAAACGGTGACCCTCGGCGACAGCCCGCACGACCTCGGCGTCGGCGGAGAAGTCTATATCTGGAGTGTCGCTGCCCAGCAATGTGTAGGATGAATCTGATTCGCGAATCGTCCCGGCTGCCGTTTCCGGAAGGTCAGTGGCGGCCACACCCGTCTCATCCATGCGCATGATCTGCCGCCAGACACGCAGTGGGGGCTGAGCCTTGCCGCTCTCCCACTTCGCCACGGTTGCCGGGGTGACGCCCAGAATCTGGGCAAGATGAGTCTGGGGCAGGCCCAAGCGGCCACGCACCCGGCGCAACTGGTCCGGATAGTCTGACGGTACACCGTAAGTGGTGGACGAGGAGGGCATTGAGACAACATCCTTGCAGCTATCGCTATCCACCAGAGGAGTTATCTTCCTGTCAAGATTATACAACGCCTGATTAGCTCTGTCAAAAAAGTGGTCATGTCAGTCAGCTGCCTATCTGTTCCACCAGCGCTTCTGCCGGCCATCGGGTGATCACAGCCTCCGCTACGCGCTCGCGCTGCTGCTTGTCCATCGTCACCAGAGTGCTGCCGAAGCGCAGAGCCACGGCAGCATACACCGCATCGCTGCCGCGCAGGCGGTGTTGGGCTGCCAGGTCGGCTGCCTGTTGGGCAAGCATCTCATCAATGGGCACGAAAACAAGATGCGGCAACTGGCTCAGCGTGGAGGCGAAGCGGCGGGCCAGATCAGCGTCGTTCTGGCCGCGCGCTACTGCTGCCGCAACCTCCGGTAGCACCAGAGTGGGCACAATGATGGGTGCGGCTTTCTCCTGTAATAGGGCAAGAAGGCGGTTGCTCTCGACATTGCCGGCTTCGCTGGGGATGAAGGCATTGATGAAGACGCTGGCGTCAATCGTGTAGGTGGTGGGCATCGTCGTCTCCTAGCGCCGCATGTCCGACAGCAGGTCGGCGCTGGTCTGCGGCGACGTCCAGCTCTTGCCGATCTGCTGGCCCAGCTTGGTCAGCTCTTGCCAGGTGCTGCTGGTCGTGCCGGCAGCCAGGCTCTTCTCTGTGGCCGACGCCTCGTCAATCGGCAATAGCACCCCCACCGGCCGGCCGCGGTAAGTGATCAGATAGCGGGCGCGGCGCTCGCGCACCGCCCTCACAATCTCCGAGGCCGATATCTTCAGCTCACGCACACCGATTTCCGGCATAAGACTCCTCCCATATATGGTCACTGCGATGACTATATTATACACCAATGGAGCCTGCACGTCAACCAAGAGCAGAACCTGGGGGGCCCCCAGTTTGCGACAAGGAGTAGGTTGAGGAATGCGGCGGCATCTGCTAGACTGTTGACTCTCATATCGACAGTTTAGGAGAAAGCTCATGTCGCATTCCTCAGGCATATCATACACCAACCTGTGGTCGTGGCTCAAGGGCACCTACCCTGGTCTGCGCAAGACCACCATCACCTACCTGGCCCTTCTTGTGTATGGCATCCTCTCCAGCCAGACCCTCTTCCTGGCTGAAATCGCGCGGGCATTCCC
>Ga0272448_1007723_pt1 | contig 11324 bp, 10 predicted proteins | sample YNPCB0191_FD_202220 | JGI IMG/M metagenome (GOLD analysis project Ga0272448, IMG submission 202220) | Hot spring sediment microbial communities from Yellowstone National Park, WY, United States - YNP-CB-019-1 | ecosystem: Environmental > Aquatic > Thermal springs > Hot (42-90C) > Sediment... | reverse complement strand
CCCTCTCCTCTTCTTCCTGCAATTACAGTGGTTGTTGCGGTCCGGAATGAAGAAAAAAACATTCCTTCTCTGCTGCATTACCTGCTGATGCAAAATTACCCCCGTGAAAAACTCGAGATTATCATTGTAGACGACGGATCCAGCGATAATACCGCTTCCATCGTCCAAACATATCTGAACAAGGATCTCCCGCTTACACTTATCGAACAACCTCATGGAGGAAAAAAACAAGCCATTGTTCATGCCCTCCGGAATGCTTCTCATGAACTCATTGTAACTACCGATGCCGACTGCAAAATGGGGAAAGAATGGCTTCTTTCCATAGGAAATTTTTATGCTTCGCATTGTCCTGATATGGTAATTGCTCCGGTAGAAATGAGCCCTTCAGACAAATTCACAGGACAATTTCAAATGCTCGATTTTTATGCCATGATCATCACCGGAGCCGGAATGGCAGGAACCGGCCGGCCGGTATTGTGCAACGGAGCCAATCTGGCATTCAGAAAAGAAACCTTTCTCTCGTTTGAGGATCCTCTACTGCAAAAAACTCCTTCAGGAGATGATGTTTTCCTGTTGTTGTCTTTTAAAAAAGAAAAAAGAAAAATCTGCTTTTTGAAAAGTGAAGAGGCCAAAGTAACCATTCCCCCCGAAGAAAGTCTCCGTACCTTCCTTCGTCAACGCATAAGATGGGCATCAAAGACAAAATTTTACCGCGACAAAGATATTCTGATGCTTACCGCCCTTGTATGGACCGTAAATTTTCTGATTGTCCTGAATATCCTGATGATGTTTGCATCTGTCAGGTACGGAATCATTGCTATCATGATGATAGTAATCAAATCACTTGCTGATTACCGGTTACTCAATGCTTATTGCCGTTTTTGCAAGCAGTCTTCTGCAATGAGAGCATTTTTTCCGGCCCAATGCCTGTATCCTTTCTACATTACCTTCACGGGAATAATCTCCCAATTCATCCCTTCACGATGGAAATAACCGAAAAAATCAAGGAACAACCAGTTCGCCCATTTTCCTGAGACATTCCTTTAAGCTATCACACCAGTGAGGAATTTCAATTCCAAGGGTGTTTTTTATTTTATTCTTATTCATCACACTGTATGAAGGTCGCCTTGCCGGCAAAGGATAATCGCTCGTTTCAATGGGAATCACTTTACAGGAGGCATGACCTGAAAGCCACACAATGAATTTCGCAAAATCATACCAGCTGCAAACACCCTCATTGGAATAATGATACAGGCCTGCTATTTTTTCAGAAGGATGGCTTTCGATGCGGGAAATGAGGTGAAGAATGGCTGTGGCAAGATCAAAACTATAAGTGGGGCTGCCCACCTGATCGGCCACCACCTTCAGCTCCTGCCGTTCAGAGGAAAGACGTAAAATGGTTTTGACAAAATTATTCCCGTAAGGACTGTATAACCACGATGTCCGGATTACAATGCCACCGGGATAAGCAACTACCAGACGTTCCCCCTTTTCTTTTGTTTTCCCATACACCGACAGAGGATTTGTTCTGGCCTCTTCGGAATAAGGAACCGGCGAGTTCCCGTCAAAAACATAATCGGTAGACAGATGAATAAACCAGGTATGATATTTTTTGCATGCCGTCAGAAGATTTTCTACCGCTGTTACATTGATGCGTTCTGCCTCTGCAGGTTCCTGTTCAGCCTTGTCCACTGCCGTATACGCCGCACAATTAATTACAAAAGAAGGACGGAAGGATGAAAAAAACTGCTGGAGGGCTTCAGGATTGGTAATATCCAGCGTGTCGATGTCATGAAAAAAATACTGAAAACCGGAGAATTCTTTCTGTATCTCTTTCAGGGTAGTGCCCAGCTGGCCGTTACTGCCGGTAATTAATACTGTTTTCATCTGTTGTATATTTTTTTCTCAAAGACAGCATGTCTCCTTATCAAATTCAAAACATTCATTTTTCTTCCCGGATTTTTTATTCATCTGCCCTTGTTTTAAACATTGTTTAACATGTGAGATTTTTTTTACAACTGGATTAGTGTAGTTATTTTTTATGCTATACAATTTATTCAAAATTATATTCTGCCTTACTAAAAGCCGGAAAATTGCGGTCTTTGGGAGATATAAGTTCTTTACCGGCAGGTATTTTCCAATCAATGGACAGAAAAGCATCGTTATAAACAATTCCCCGCTCTGCATTTTTATTCCAGTATGCATCGCACTTATACAGTACTTCGGCCTCCGGACTTAATACCGAAAAGCCATGAGCAAAACCATGAGGAATGTACAATTGTAAAAAGTTTTTATCAGAGAGTTCCACCCCGTACCATTGCCCAAACGTGGGACTTCCTTTCCGGAGGTCCACAGCCACATCGTAAATGGATCCCCGGAGCACCCTGACCAGCTTGGCCTGGGCATAAGGTTGCAACTGATAGTGCAAGCCACGGATTACTCCATACACAGAATATGATTGATTATCCTGAACAAAAGAGACCGGAATACCCAGCTCCTTATATTTTCTTTCATGATACGATTCAAAAAAATACCCCCTTTCATCTCTGTACACATCGGGCTCTATGAGCCACAAACCTTTAAGCGGTGTTTCTGTTTTTTTCATTCTTGCAGGAGAAATTAAAACGACATTTTTTTCTCGTTGGCCAAAGCAATCAGATATTGCCCATATTCACTGTTTTTCATTCCTTCACCAAGCTTCAGCAATTGGGCTTTGTCGATAAAACCACGTTTGTAAGCAATTTCCTCAATGCAGGAAATTTTCAGTCCCTGCCGTTTTTCAATGGTGTAAATATAGATAGAAGCCTGCAAAAGGCTTTCCTGGGTGCCTGTGTCGAGCCATGCCATTCCCCTTCCCAGTAATTTCACCTTTAACCTGCCTTCTTTCAGGAAAAGATTGTTCAGATCAGTGATTTCCAGTTCGCCCCTTGCAGAAGGCTTAAGGGTTTTGGCCTTTTGTATGACATCGTTGCTGTAAAAATACAAACCGGTCACTGCATAATTTGATTTAGGCTGTTTAGGCTTTTCTTCTATGCTGATTACATTTCCATGATCGTCGAATTCAACCACCCCGTAACGTTGCGGGTCATTGACATAATAGCCAAAAACAAGGGCTCCGTCTTTCAGCTGAGCGGCTTCAAGAACCACCGTCCCCAGTCCATGTCCATAAAAAATATTATCGCCAAGGATCAAACACACGGCATCGTTTCCGATAAATTTTTCTCCTATCAGAAAAGCCTGGGCCAGTCCATCCGGCGAAGGCTGAATGGCATATGAAATATGGAGTCCCAGATGATGCCCATCCCCAAACAAATGCTGGTACAGATGAATATCGGAAGGAGTGGAAATAATCAGGATTTCCCGGATATTGGCCAGCATAAGTACCGATAAGGGATAATAAATCATCGGTTTATCATACACAGGAATAATCTGTTTTGAAATGCTTTTTGTGATGGGATGCAAACGGGTTCCCGCTCCTCCTGCCAAAATAATTCCTTTCATGAGTTTAAAATTTTATTGATGATTGCATATAAGCGTGTGATGACAATTTTAAACTATTTCATTGTTCTGAAATATTCAATTGTCCGTCTCAATCCCTCTTCAAGTTTTATTTCAGGTTTCCATCCGAGCGAAGTCCGGGCCAGGTTGATATCGGGTTTACGCTGCATGGGGTCATCCTGCGGCAAAGGTTGAAAAACAAGCTTTGATGATGAACCGGTCATGGCAATCACTTTACGGGCCAGTTCAAGGATGGTAAATTCTTCAGGATTTCCTATGTTGACTGGCCCTGTAAAATTGTCGTCGGTATTCATCATGCGGATCATTCCTTCAATGCAATCATCCACATACTGAAAACTTCTTGTCTGACTTCCATCGCCATAGATAGTAATGTCTTTGTTTTGTAAAGCCTGCATAATAAAGTTAGAGACAACCCTTCCGTCATTGGGCAACATTCGGGGCCCATAGGTATTAAAAATCCGTACAATCTTTACTTTTACCTTATTCTGTTGAAAATAACTCATGCACAACGATTCAGCACAACGTTTTCCTTCGTCATAACAGGAGCGAAGCCCGATGGGATTCACATTGCCCCAGTAAGATTCCGGCTGGGGATGTACCTGCGGATCGCCATACACTTCACTGGTTGATGCCTGAAGCATTTTAGCCTTCAGTCGCTTGGCAAGTCCGAGCATGTGGATGGTTCCCATCACGGAAGTCTTAATGGTCTTGATGGGATTGTATTGATAATGAACCGGTGAAGCAGGACAGGCAAGATTGTATATCTCATCCACCTCAGCATAATACGGCATGGTTACATCATGACGGACCACCTCAAACAAAGGATGATTCATGAGGTGAAGGATATTCTGTTTTGATCCAGTAAAAAAATTATCGAGACAAATTACTTCATGTCCTTCCCTCAATAACCGTTCGCAAAGATGGGACCCCAGAAATCCCGCTCCTCCTGTAACAAGTATTCTTTTTCTGCCTGCCATGACTTTACTTATTTTACTGATTCTCTTCCGATGCAATAATACACAAATCCCGCATTGCGAATTTCCGCAGGCTCAAAAATATTACGGCCGTCAAAAATTACTTTTCCTTTCATCAGTTTTTTCATCTTTTCCACATCAGGAAGTCGAAATTCAGGCCATTCGGTAATCAGCACAAGAGCATCGGCATCATTCAAAACGTCATAAGGATCTTTGCCATACTCAACCTTCTTATCCAGTACTTTTTTAGCCTCCTCCATGGCAGCAGGATCATAGGCACATACTCTGGCTCCGGCTTCAATCAGTCCATTGACAATCACGATGGAAGGAGCTTCTCTCATGTCGTCGGTGTGAGGCTTATAAGAAAGTCCCCATACGGCAAACCGTTTCCCTTTGAGCTGATGCCCGAAGTGGAATTGGATTTTTTCCAACAGCAACTTTTTTTGCTTTTCGTTAACCCGGTCAACAGCCTTAAGAATTTCCATCGAATAATCAACTTCCTCTGCAAGGCGAATCAGGGCTTTTACATCCTTTGGGAAACAGGATCCTCCATAGCCCGGTCCGGCGTAAATAAATCGTGGACCAATGCGGGGGTCACTGCCTATTCCCTTACGCACCTGCGAAATATCGGCTCCTACCCTGTCGCACAAATTGGCTATCTCGTTCATAAAACTTATCCTGCTGGCCAGCATGGCATTGGCTGCATATTTGGTCATTTCGCATGATGCGATATCCATGACGAGAAAAGGATGACCGTTTAACAAGAAAGGTTTATATAGCTTTTCAAAAATCCGGGTAGCTTCCTCTTCTTCCACTCCCACAATAATCCTGTCGGGCTTCATAAAATCATCCACTGCCGATCCTTCTTTCAGGAATTCAGGATTTGACCCAATGTAAAAACGAATATTTACCTTCCGTCTGTCCAGCTCTTCCCGGATGACTTGTTTCACCTTCATGGTGGTTCCTACCGGAACTGTGCTTTTTACCACCACCAGCAAGGGGTGAGTCATGTATTTCCCTGTTTCAGATGCCACCTTCAACACGTGAGACACATCGGCACTGCCATCCTCGCCGGGAGGGGTTCCTACGGCAATAAACACAGCATCACAATCAAGATGATCTGCAAGAGAAGTGGAAAAAAAGAGCCTTCCTTTCGCCATGTTTTGATGCACCAGTTCATCCAGCCGTGGTTCATAAATAGGAATAATCCCCTTCTGCAACCTGGCTATCTTTTCTTTGTCAATATCAATGCACGTTACCGTCAATCCTGTTTCTGCAAAACAAGTGCCTGTAACCAATCCCACATAGCCGGTTCCTACTACCGTTATTTTCATATATTCAAAAATTTTATCCTGCCCTCCAGAGGGCTTCCCTCATGAGGTCATGAGGAATGTTTGTAATCACAGGATGAAGACAAAGGTAGATAAAATAATTATTTTGCGGTAGGATCATCTTCCCGGGAAAGAAGAGAAAGGTCAATAAATTCATAGGAATTGCCCGTAAAATCGAGAAAACGGAGAAAATCTTTATAGGCAAGGGTAAGGGTAGCACGGTTGTCATTGGGATGAAAAGCAATTTTTTCTGCCGATTGCAGATGGGCATCCAGAAATACATGAACATGATGTTCCCTGTCATTAATCAGTCCAAAAGGAGAAACTGAACCCGGTGCAACCCCAAGATAATGCTGCAAACGTTTTGCCGAAGCAAAAGACAATTTTCCCTGTCTGAGTTTTTTTTCAAGAAAATGAATATCTACTTTTCTGAAATGCTCAACCAGCACCAGATAATGTTTATCGCCCTTATGGTTTCTGAAAAAAAGATTTTTACAATGATGGGTATTTTCTCTGTGCCAGTATTTCACAGCCTCCTGAATGGTGGGTGCAGGAGGATGTTCGTCATATTCAAAAGGAATATTGAGTTTTTTTAATGCTTCGTATACTTCCGGTTGACCTATCATGGGACAAAAATAATAAAGACCGGATGCTTTTTTTTATTTTTGCCTCTAACATGAAAAAAATTGTCCTGTTTAATGGCAGTCCCCGTAAAGAGGGGAATTCAGCAGCAATGGCTTCTGCTTTTTGTAAAGGCGCAACAGCCACAGGAAGTGAACCCGTTGTTTTTTCCACTTCTTCTCTCCGCTTACATGACTGCCGGGGTTGTTTGCGTTGCAATATTCTCAAACATTGTGTGATGGAGGATGACGACTGGAAAAATCTGCATCATCTTATCCTTCAGGCACAAATACTGGTTTTTGCCATGCCTGTATATTTTCATCATGTTCCTGCTTCCATGAAGCGGCTGATCGATCGTTTCCGCTGTTTTCATCATGTTCGCATTACGGAAAATTCATTAATTCACACCCCCTTTCATCCATGGAAAAAAGAAATTGTGCTTCTTATGAGCATGGGATCGCCGTCGGCTTCAGAAGCTCAACCCATTATTCAGCTTTTTGAATTTATGTGTACAGTCTTAGGTAAAGAAAATCGCCTTCATGTGATCACAGCCACCCGTCTTGTTACCCCAGGGCAACTTCATTACGATGAAACTTCTCTTCGCCGTCTGTATCAACGGCTGGAACTCCCCCTTCATCTTGTACCCATTGATTACCGGCGAAACCAGGAAATCCTGCAGCAATGCTATGAACTTGGGAAAAATATAGTTGCAACACAAGAGAACCCCACGGATTTATAAAGACAATGGCACATGCCGGTTTCAAGCCATCATTTGTTTATCCTGAATCATTTTTTTGATTTTAAGGGAAGTTTGAAAATGAGATAAAAGCCGCAGTCGGTTTTTTTCTTCATGGCATGCTTTTTCAAATTCCCGTAAAACAACATCGGGCAATGCTTCTTTACAGGAATAAGAACGGGACTTGTTTTTTGAGAAATAACGGATAGCTCTTAATTCCCATGGAAATACTTCCCAGCATTCCTTTTCCTGTATTACCCTTATGCATAAAGACTTTGAAGACGTCATTGAAGAACCCCTGAGGACTGCTGCTGTTGCATTGTTCAATTCAATCAGTACGTACACCATCTCCCCTTCTGCATTGCGGGTGAGGTAAACCTGGGTCTTTTTCATTTCCACAGGCGAATAAGCAAACACCATGTCGAAAAGATAAACCAGTGTATTCATCAAATTCTCTTCTTCTTTGGCTTCGGCAGAGATGGGAACCTCAAGGTTTACTTCAAGAAACTTAAAAGAAGAGGAAACAGCAAAAACATCATGCATGGCCGGATGAAAAACAAAAGGGGAAACGGTAAACACATCAACCTGAGCTTCCTGCGAAAGCTTATAGAGTTCCGTACTCTCTTCCGTGGTAAGCAAATGAGGATCAAAAACAAGAACGTTCTTTCCATCTTTTACGGCTTCTGTCATCAGGACAAAAGACAATTCATTGTTTTTCTGAATAAACACACAATCAGCCTGATGAATCAATCCAAAAGACGAAATAATGGAATGCTGGGAAACCTTCAGTGTTTTTGTGTCGGTCGAATAAGTCCCCAGCAAACGAAAAAAAGAATCCTTTTTCACCAAGCAGGCATAAGCCTCCACATACGTCTTTTCTCCTATGACAGCTGTTTTCATGACAATCTGATTTTCAAAATTTTCCGTTGTTCTTTCGCCGGATTTTCCCATGCCTCGTTCCTTCAAAAACGAAGGTAATGCATTTTTAGTAAAATGTTAGAAATTTCCATCCTTTTATTATTAACATTCTCTCCGATAAACCTATCTTTGCTTTTCCCAAAGGAATGAAAGAGGCTGACAAATACAAGGGATTGCGGCAAAAGCTGGTCAATGAACTCCGGAAAAAGGGTATTTCCGATGAAAACGTGCTGGCCGCCATTCAGCGGGTACCCAGGCATGCTTTTATGGATAGTGCATTTGTTCATTTTGCTTATAAAGATCAGGCTTTCCCCATCGGATCAGGACAAACAATTTCACAGCCTTACACCGTAGCCATGCAAACTCAGCTGTTGTGTGTCCGGAAAGGAGATAAAGTGCTTGAAATCGGCACAGGAAGCGGATATCAAACTGCGGTTTTACTGGAACTGGGAGCAAAGGTGTATTCCATTGAACGGCAACGGGAATTATTTCTTAAAGCCGAAGTACTTCTGTCCCAGCTGGGATACCGTCCTCATTTGTTTTATGGCGACGGCTATGAAGGACTTCCCACGTACGGTCCTTTTGACCGTATTCTTATTACTGCCGCCACAGAAGAGATTCCGGAAAAACTGCTCTCCCAGCTTAAAATTGAGGGGATAATGGTTTTCCCATGGGGATCCCAGTCTTCACAAACCATGACACGCATCATCCGCACCGGCTACGACCAGTACGAAAAAACATTCCATGGTGAATACGTTTTTGTACCTATGTTGAAAGGCACTGAAAGCAGATAATTAAACATTATGATTACCATTCGCACCTTTATTTTTAATCCCATTCAAACCAATACCTACGTGGTTCATGATGACAGCAGGCAATGCGTGATCATTGACCCTGCCTGCTCTTCAACAGAAGAAGACAAAGAAATCCTCGAATACCTGAAGAAAAATCAACTGGAGCCTGTTCTTCTTCTTTTCACCCACGGGCATATCGATCACATCATCGGCGCAGGAATCATATCAGAACAATGGAAAATATGGCCACATCTTCATAAAAATGATAAATTTCTTCTGGATCAAGCAAGGGAATATGCTTCCATGCTCGGATTTGAATATCGTCCCCTTCCGGAAAAAATTTTGTTCTTTGATGAAGAAAACTCTCTTTCCTTTGGTCATTCTGCATTAAAAATCATCCACACCCCAGGGCATTCTCCCGGTTCTGTATGTTTTTACATGGAATCTGAACAGATTATTTTTGCAGGAGACACACTTTTCATGAACAGCGTAGGGCGTACCGACCTGCCGGGAGGAGATTCAGATTTGCTGGCAAAAAGTCTCCGGAAACTCCTCATGCTTCCCGATGAAACGAAAGTGTATTGCGGCCATGGAACAAACACTACCATAGACAGAGAAAGACGGTTTAATCCTTTTATTAACTAAAAAAACAATTATGTCAACGGATAATTTTGTCAGACGCCACATTGGTCCCGACGCACGGCAAACCGAAGAGATGTTGAAAGCCATCGGGGTAAAGTCGCTCGATGAACTCATCGACAAGGTGATTCCCCCGTCCATCAGACGAAGAGAACCTTTAAATATCCCTGACGGTATCAGTGAATTTGAATACCTGCGGATGCTCTCAGAAATTGCTTCCAAAAATAAAAGATACAAGACCTTCATTGGTCAGGGGTATTACTATTCCATTTGTCCTGCTGTGATTCAACGTAACATCTTTGAAAATCCTTCCTGGTACACCTCTTATACACCTTATCAGGCCGAAATTTCCCAGGGCCGGCTGGAGGCTTTACTCAATTTTCAGACCATGATCACCGATCTCACAGGCATGGAAATAGCCAATGCCTCATTGCTGGACGAAGCCACTGCTGCTGCCGAAGCCATGCTCATGCTTTACCATGCCCGCCCCCAGGAACAACAAAGCAAAAAGGCCTCCTGTTTTTTTGTGGACCAACATACCTTCCTGCAAACCATCGATGTGCTTAAAACCCGCTCCATGCCACTGGGCATAAAAATAATCACAGGAGATTACAAAACTTTTCATGCCGACGATAATTTTTTCGGAGCCCTGATTCAGTATCCCAATGCTCGTGGCAGCATTGAAAACTATCAATCCTTTGTTGAACAACTCCACGCACGGAATATTCCTGTGGTAGTGGCAGCCGACATCATGAGTCTGGTATTGCTGGTTCCTCCCGGAGAATGGGGGGCTGATGTGGTGGTAGGTTCTACCCAGCGGTTTGGTATTCCCATAGGCTTTGGAGGTCCCTCAGCGGCCTTTTTTGCCACCCGCGAAAAATACAAAAGAAACATTCCCGGACGAATTATCGGCGTCAGCCGGGACGCAAAAGGGAAAATTGCCCTGCGCATGGCCCTGCAAACCCGCGAACAACATATCAAAAGAGAAAAAGCCACGTCCAACATCTGTACCTCACAGGTGCTCCTGGCTATCATGGCCGGCATGTACGCCGTATATCATGGTGCTCAGGGGCTCCGCGACATCGCCTGGCGAATTCATCACACTGCAGCTACCCTCGAAAAAAAACTTCTTTCGCTGGGCTATTCTCTCCTGAACAAAAATTATTTTGATACCCTTCATATTCACCTTCCGGGTGAAATGATCGCCGAAGAAATCAAAGAAATTGCCCTTGAAAATGAGATTAATCTTTTTTATCCTGATCAGAAAACGGTTCTTCTGTCCCTCGATGAAACCACAACCCTTGAGGACATTAATCAACTTATCCGCGTATTTGCCATTGCAGTGATGAAAAAATATTTACCTGCCTTAAAAATAGAAGACATCTGCTGTATTCCCGACAACCTGCTTCGCCGTTCAACATTTCTTACCCTGCAGGTCTTTAACAGTTATCACACCGAAACTGCGATGATGCGCTACATAAAAAAACTGGAACAAAAAGACATCTCTCTTACCCATTCAATGATTTCACTGGGTTCATGCACCATGAAAATGACCGCCGCCACCGAAATGCTTCCCCTCAACTGGCCTGCTTTCAGCGACATTCATCCTTTTGTGCCTCTTGACCAGGCCGAAGGGTATTATGAAATTATCAATGAACTGGGAAAATACCTCTGCGAAATTACCGGCATGAGTGCTGTTTCCTTCCAGCCCAATTCGGGAGCTGCAGGAGAATATACAGGACTAATGGTCATCCGGCAGTATTTTCTCGACAAAGGAGAAACGCAGCGAAAT
>Ga0272448_1007720_pt1 | contig 11325 bp, 10 predicted proteins | sample YNPCB0191_FD_202220 | JGI IMG/M metagenome (GOLD analysis project Ga0272448, IMG submission 202220) | Hot spring sediment microbial communities from Yellowstone National Park, WY, United States - YNP-CB-019-1 | ecosystem: Environmental > Aquatic > Thermal springs > Hot (42-90C) > Sediment... | reverse complement strand
CACAGCCGCCAGAAAACGCGGTTTCGCAAACCGCCTGACAACAAGTCTCAGCAGCGGCTCACACACATTCTAGGTGGTGCACATGACCCGACCATGGGTGGTGCACATGCGGGCGGACGTTGACAGTTACCCACCCAATCATACCCATACGGCCCTCCGGCGGGTTGGCCCGGGACCGGGTTTGGAGGCGTCGCCCCTACCAGCCTGTTGTTGGAGTCGTAATCGTAGCCCCAGGTCCCCGTCCAGTCAGTCATTGCAAGTAGGTTGCCCACGCTATCCCGGCTCGGGTAGCCTATCTGGGCGAGCACGTTCGACCCACGCTTGTGAGTGATCGACGTTACCCTATACCTCGGATCGCTGTCGAAAGCATACTCCGTCGATGTTCCGTTGCCGTTCGTCTGCTGTATGCGGTTCTCGACCGCGTCATATGAGTATTCGGCTATGGTGCTCGACCCGCTTTTCACCTTCCTGCAACCGGGGCGTTCTCATCTGAAACCCGTGTGCTTCGACTGGCGCTCAAGCGTGATCGACAACTCGAATGGACCCGCGATTGGTCCATTGCCCTCCTCTATCTTTCTCAGGTGGTTCCAATCGACGGACCGAGACCAAGTCGCATAGCCGGACCTGACGACGCTAACCTGTGATGTGCCGTATCGCCACCTAATCAACCTAAGCGATTCGGCAGCCGCCCGGGTTGACCCTACGAACCTCCCATCAATATATACTCGAGCTTGGGGAATCAGGTCGTAGCTTCCCCTGGTTCCCACGTATACCCATACTTCTACCAGCGGAGACGGGAGAGCCCCTACGAACACCAGACACGTCCAGGCGAGTAGGCAAACCACGAGTGCTCCGGCAGCAGAAAGGGCGATCCTTGCCGTCCGCTTGCTCATTGTTCCGTCACTCCCTTACCGTTAGCCTGATGGGAGTACCTATGTCGCTGAGTATGCACAGCAGTTCTTTCAGGCATTCAAGCCGTTCTGTGACTACGACAGGACAAGCACCGGGCCCCCAACAACAGGGGGGTGGCACGTAGGCCTTAGTCACTACGTCAGGTATCCTGATACAGCCCTGGGTCCCCCGCCCTTTGCAGCCGCCATGAATGTAAAACCCACGGTAGGTGCCATCCGCGCAGTCGATCTTGCATCTCTGGTATCCCCAGGATTCCAGCATGCAGCATCGCATAAGACACCCGTTATCCGTGATGTTCCGAGGGTCAACGCGATAGATTCCATCTGGTAGCGGTGGTGTGTTCGAGACCGACCCGGGACCGGACTCGGCATAGCAGCAGTGCCACTCCTCCCCACTATCGTGGTAAAGGCAGAGCTGCTGCTCCGACTTGTCGAAGACCATGTACGCCAGTCCTGACGGGTCGGTGGCCATCACCGGCCGGTCGCCGGAGTAAATGTAGTAGCTAAGGCCTTGTGCTGCCCGATCCCTCTGCGTAAACCTTCCGGTTTCCGAATCATAGAACCTCACCCCAAGCTGCAGCAGCCCGAAGTCCGGTTCCATATAGTGCGCGTAGTAGCCGAGCTGGCCGACGTATTGGTAGGGCTGATGGACGGAACCGGTGCAGCAGTCGTGCGAGAGAAGCGAGCCGTAGGCATCATACGCATACCTGTCGGTGACGTTTCGACTGCCGTCGGTCAGCAGTCTCGTCGAGCCAAGCTCGTCGAAGTGGTAGTAGCGGATGCCCTCGGTCGCATTGAGTCTCGCGATCAGTGACCCGCCCGGCTCTCGGATATAATAGGCGGTCGAGCCCGATGTCGATTCCTCTATCACAGCCGGGATTCCTGCAGTGGTGTCGTAGACCAGCTCATACTCCGTGCCGTTGGCGTCGAACGTCACCCGGTTCGAGTCTGCGTCCCAGGTGTTCGAGAGCGTCCGAGCGTTTCCGTCCTTGTCTCTGAACGTCGCCGTGGCCGGAAGACCGGCGGGGGTATACGTGTAGCTCTTGAGCACCTGAGTCTGCGAGTCGTTCTTCACCTGAACCAGATTCCCCGCGTCGTCATAGGAATACCGATACATCCCAGGCCACCTGACAAGCTGGTCACCATCATTATACACCATCGGGTTCGGATCACCGGGCGGATGGATGCGATTACCTGTCACCGGCCGGGCTATACTGGAGTCTACTTCCAGGTTCTTCTTGGTTGCTGTCGTTGCTGTCGTCATTGTCTCGGTTCTCCTGTTTGAGAGTATTTGGGCTACCGAGTCTTGACTGACGTTTGGCTTATGATTCCAGAGGTTCGCTTGATAACTACCTACTACAAAGAGCTTCCGACCGCTTCTCGTATGGCCTGGTTCAGGACCATGTGTCCGCAAGGACGTGAGGGTTCAACTCCCTCCTTCGGCACCAACTCGAAAAGTAAAGGGTTTTCCCTTGCGGAAAGCCCTTTAGTTTTGTACCCCGATGCAACCACCCGTGCTGTTTCCAGTCTTGCCTACCTGCACGAGTCTGCGTCTGACGTGTGTACCGGACCCCGGACATAATGAAGCCATTACACGACCGAACGCGGGCGCCATATAAATGCACAATCCTATGGCTGATGATCTTGGGTTGGCCGCGGCCCGGGCGCGTCGTGTCAAGGCGGCACTTGCCATGCAAGCCCAACCCAATGTATAACATGCTCGTAAAACCGTCAAGGAGCCGAAATGCACACCTGTACCGATCCTGATTTCAGCAATCTGCTCAGCGTTCTGCGGCGTGAGGTTCCGTCGCGGCCGACGCTGTTCGAGTTCTTTCTCAACGGGCCTCTGTATGCCAGGCTGGCGGGACTCGACAAGGAACCTGCGTGGGGCACTATCGAGGGCGACAAGGTGCTGGCGAAGGCATTCATGCACGCGGGTTACGACTACGTAACCTTGCACGCTTCGGCGATGGCGTTCCCGACGGCTGCGGTCGATCAGCTAGCCAGCCGCTCGATGAACGAAACCGCGATCATTACCGACAGGGCCAGCTACGAAGCATACTCATGGCCGGATCCCGACTCGTTCGATTACTCCAAACTCGACATCGTGGGCAGCGAGCTTCCCGACGGGATGAAAATCATAGTTTGTGGGCCGGGTGGAGTGCTTGAGAACGTGATGCAGATACTGGGTTACGAAGGGCTGTGCATGATGATGGTGGACGATCCCGAGCTTGTCCAACTCATCTTCGATGAAGTCGGCTCGCGGTTGGTGCGCTACTACGAGATTTGTTCACCGAATCCGTATGTAGGCGCCGCGATTTCCAACGACGACTGGGGATTCACAACGCAGCCGATGCTGTCGCCGGCTGATATGCGTAAATACGTCTTTCCTTGGCACGAGCGGATCGTCGACACAATACATGCCGCCGGCAAGCCCGCCATTCTGCACTCCTGCGGCAATCTCAACGATCTCATGGACGATATCATCGACGGAATGCACTACGACGGCAAGCATTCCTATGAGGACAAGATATGTCCCGTCGAGGATGCCTATGAGCGCTGGGGCGGTCGCATCGCGATAATGGGCGGCATCGATCTCGACTTCGTCTGTCGCTCCACGCCCGACCGAATACGCGCGCGGTCTCAGGCGATGCTCGATCGTGCATCCCAGCGCGGCGGGTACGCTCTCGGTTCCGGCAACAGCATTCCCTACTATGTTCCCGACGACAACTACTTCGCCTTGATAGAACCCGCCGTGCGCTGGCGGCGATAGCGGCAGGATCGGAAAGAAATGCCGCAGGTCTGCAGGTCTTGCGGCTGTTGCCGCCGGTTCGCAGAGATTGATAACTGATGACTGACAACTGACGACTGGAGGTCCCAATGAACTATCTTCTCGGCATCGATATCGGCACCAGCGGTACCAAGACGCTGCTCATCAACGCATCCAAGAACGGCGAGGTGGTCGCCTCGTCCACCAAAACCTACCCGCTCTACACGCCCAAGCCACTCTGGGCCGAGCAGGAGCCGGAGGATTGGTGGCAGGCGACCATCGCCTCGATACGCGAGGTCCTGCAGGAGTCCGGCGTCGACTCGAAGCGCATCAAGGGCATCGGCCTCTCCGGTCAGATGCACGGCTCGGTGTTTCTGGATGCAAGTAATTCCGTCCTGCGCCCCGCGATCCTCTGGTGCGATCAGCGCACGCAGGCTGAGTGCGACTGGATCATGGACACGGTCGGCCGCGAGAAGACCGTCGAGCTTATCTGCAACCCCGTTCTAACTGGCTTCACGGCCGGCAAGATCATCTGGCTGCGCAACAACGAACCCGAATTCTACGCTCAGGTGAAGAAGGTCCTTCTTCCAAAGGACTACATTCGGCTTCGTCTGACTGGTGAGTTTGCCACCGAAGTCTCGGATGCCAGCGGAACGGCGCTCTTCAACGTCGCCAAGCGCGACTGGGCCTATGAAATGCTTGATAAGATAGGCATACCCGCCGACTGGATGCCGAAAGCCTATGAAAGCCCGGAGGTCAGTGGCCGGGTCACGTCCGAGGCGGCGGCGCTGACCGGTCTTGCCGAGGGCACGCCCGTGGTCGGCGGCGGTGGGGACCAGGCGGCCGGCGCGGTGGGCAACGGCGTCGTCGAGCCGGGCATCATATCGTCGACGGTGGGCACGTCGGGCGTGGTATTTGCCTTCGCGGATAAGCCCGTTGTCGATCCAAAGCTGAGAGTGCACACGTTCTGCCACGCAGTTCCGGGCAAGTGGCACGTGATGGGCGTTATGCTTTCGGCGGGGGGAAGTCTTCGCTGGTATCGCGACACGTTCGGCGACACGGAGATCGCGGTCGCCAGGGCGCTTGACAAGGACCCCTATGATCTCATGTGCCTGGAGGCCGCGAAGGTTCCGGCCGGAAGCGAGGGTCTGATCTTCCTGCCCTACCTGACCGGCGAGCGCACGCCGTATCCAGACCCCCATGCGCGGGGCGTTTTCTTTGGGATCACCCTTCGCAGCGACAGATCGCACTTCGTGAGAGCCGTGCTCGAAGGCGTCGCCTACGGCTTGAGGGATTCGTTCTGCATTCTGGAGGAGATGAATGTGCCGGTAACACAAGTTCGGGCCTCCGGCGGCGGCGCGCGCAGCGCTCTGTGGCGGCAGATCCAGGCCGATGTCACCGGTTACGACCACGTAACGATCAATATCGACGAAGGCCCCGCGCTTGGTGTCGCACTGCTGGCCGGAGTTGGAACGGGGGTATATCCCAGTGTGGCCGAAGCCTGCCGGTCGGTCATCAAGGTCGCGTCGACCACGAACGCCGACCCGAAGACCAAGAAGGTCTACGACGGGTTCTATTCCGTGTATCGATCGCTCTACCGGTCGCTAAGAGAGGACTTCAGCGCGGTGGCGAAGCTCGCGGGTGAGTAGTTGGCCATACTTGGGATAGATATCGGCGGCACGAAAAGCACGGTCGGCGTGGCCGACCGCTCCGGTAGGTTGCTCTCGCACAAGACCATACCGACTCCGAACGTGTTGGGCCCCAAAGCCAACCTGAGCACGATTCTGTCCGTCGCCTGCGACGTCAGGGAGGAATCCGGCGCGAGCATCGACGCGATCGGGATCGGCTGCGGAGGGCCGCTGGATCGCAAGGCGGGCACGCTGCACAAGGTATCCAACCTTCCGGGCTGGGAGGGACTGTGCCTGACCGCGATCTTTACCGAGGAGTTCGGTGTGCCCGCCTATCTCGACAACGACGCAACTGCTGCCGCCCTGGGCGAGGCCATGTTTGGAGCGGGCCGAGGAATCGACTGCTTCATCTACTTCACGATATCAACCGGCATCGGCGGCGGAATTATCATTGACGGTAAGCCTTATCGAGGATGCGGCGAGAACGCGGGCGAGTTCGGCCATGCGAAGATAATCCCCGACGGCCCGCCGTGCAACTGCGGCGACCGGGGCTGCCTTGAGTCGCTAGCATCGGGGACCTCGATTGCGCGAATCGCGCGCGAGGGTCTTGAGGCCGGGGCCAAGAGTATCCTCGATGAATGGGTATGCTCGTATAAGGACGTGACTGCGGAACTCGTCGCGCGCGCAGCCGCCCAGGGCGATGCGTTTGCCCGCGAGGTGTGGTCGAGCGCGATGTATCACCTCGGTATTGGCGTCGCTAACGCCGTCAATGTGCTCAATCCCCGGCTTGTGATCCTCGGCGGAGGAGTGACAAAGGCCGGCGATATGCTCTTTGCGCCGGTCCGGGATGTCGTCAGCCGACGCGCGATGAGGGCCTTGGCCGCGGATGTGGAGATCGTGCCTGCGGCCAACGGCGACCTGACGGGGCTCGTTGGGGCGATCGCCGTCGCCATCAAATCTTTCTTAGATGATGGCAATGCGTGACAACAATGTGATATAATAAAACGTTGGTCACGACCGGGTGTGGAAGATGAAGTATAACACCAAGGATGGTTTTCTGAGTGGCGTTGCGCATCGTGGAGTCGTGGGCTACCTGTTCGCCGCAACGTCCGTGGCGCTTGTAGTTGCGCTCATAAGCGCGCTCAATCCGCACTTTCCGCTCGGCAGGTTCCCGATCGCGCTTGCACTGACGGTTGGCGCCTCTACGTATCTTTTTGGGGTCGGCCCCGGCCTGCTTGCGTATGCGTTGGCGCTGTCGGCGCACGTATTCTTCTTCGTAGTTCCAATCCACACGCTATGGCCGCCCGGCAACGCAGTGGAAGGCTGGGCGAGCGTTACGGCGTATGTCATCGGCGCGACTCTGCTGTTTGCAGGCGCCGTTCTGGTTCGCAATGCGAGGACGCGAGCCGAGCTGCTTGCGCGGAACCTGTCCGATTCCAACGTCGAGCTCCAGCGTCAGGAGCGTCTGCTTGAGGCGGTCACCGACAATACGGAAGCACACCTCGTCTTTCTCGACAGCGATTTCAACTTCATCTGGGTCAATCCGGCGTACGCAAAAGCGTGCGCGCGAACGCAAGACGAGTTCATCGGACACAACCACTTCGAGTTATATCCCAACGAAGAAAACCAGGCGATCTTTGAGCGTGTGCGTGACACCGGCGAACCGTTCGCGGTCAAGGAGAAACCATTTGTTTTCCCCGATCACCCGGATTGGGGCATCACATACTGGGACTGGACCCTTACCCCTATCAAGGACGGCGAAGGTAAGGTGGTCAACCTGGTCTTCTCCCTGATGGACGTGACTCACGACGTGATCGCTCGCCGGGAGATCGAGCGGTTGCGTACGGAAGCCGAGCGCAGAGCGGCCGAATTGGAGTCGTTCATTGCGAGCATGGGCGACGGCGTTGCGCTTTTCGACGCGGACGGCAAGATCGTGCTGGCCAACGAGGCCGGCCGGCGAATACTGGGCGTTCCTGCCGATATCGAACTTGCCGACATCCCGAAGCACTACCGTCTCTACACTATGGATGGGGTCGAATTGCCCACGGAGCAGTACGCCTACCGAAGAGCGCTGCGCGGCGAGATGCTCAGCGATGTGCATTTTCGATTTGCCACGACGTGGTCGGAAGGCATCATCAGCATCAGCGGATCGCCGGTGCGCGATTCGGAGGGGCGCATCGTTGGCGCTGTCGTGATCTTTCGGGACGTGCGCGAGCAGATCGAGTTCGAACAGCGCAGAGAAGACCTCTATCAGCGCGAACGTAAGATCGCAGATATGCTGCAGCAGGCGCTCATTCCGTCCGCCGTTTCTTCGCCGCTGCCGGGCTGTGCGATTGCCGCCAGATACCAGCCGGCGCTTTTGGAGGCCGAGGTGGGCGGCGATTTCTATGACGTTTTTGACATCGGCAATGGAAGGTTGGGCATTCTTATTGGGGACGTTGCAGGAAAGGGTCTGCTTGCGGCTATACGCGTAGCGGCGGCCAGGTATGCCGTCCGCAGTTACGCCCTGCTTGATCCCTCACCCTCATCGGTCATGGCTCGAGCAAACGACGCGCTGTCGCGAGACGAGGCTCCGGGGTTCACAGGAATGGTGACTGCGTTCTTCGCCGTTCTGGACACCAACACAGGGGAAGTAACCTACACTAACGCCGGCCACGAGCCTCCAGTTTTGCACCACGGCGATCACCGCGTAGAAGAGCTGTCGGTCGGAGGCCCAACGCTGGGCATTATGACACACGGCAATTATGAAGAGTCAGCGATTCGATTGACGCCGGACGACACGCTGATCCTGGTTACCGACGGCATCACCGAAGCAAGGGACGGCACGCGGCTGTGGGGCAAGGAAGGGCTGCTGGCTACCCTACATAACATTTGCGGCCGCAGCCATGAGGAGATTGCGGATGGGATTCTTGAGGGTGCGCGGTCGTTTTGTGGCGGCAGTCTGCACGATGATGCGGCGATCGTCGTGCTGCGAACCGGTTAGCGGCGCTTCTCTTTAGTCATCCGTTCGATCGAATGCAGCGTGCGCCTTGCCACGGCCCGGTAGAAATCGTCGGTTGCGTATCTGACCGCTCTCTGCGCGAACGGCAACGCCCTTTCCGGATCGTTCAGCTTGTGTGCATACAAGACCGCTGCAAGCTCGTTGAGCTCCATAGATTTCGGATTGTTGGTTATCCCGTTCTTGAGGTATGCCAGGGCCTTGGCGGTGTCGTGGTAACCGTAGTAAAGGATGTAGGTGCCGGCTGAATACGCCTCCACGAACTTCGGGTCGAGCGCGACTATCATGTTGAACAGCCCCAGTAGTTCCTTGTTGTTGCACCAGTTAGGGTCGTGCTGGATGTATTCGTGATGATACTTGTCCGCCTTGATCCACAGCAGGTTCGCGAAGACGACCCGAAATTCCCCGGCGAGCTTGTATATCGCGGACGCATTATCCGCGGGCTCGACCGGCCTCGACTGCACCACCCGGTTCTCGATGACGCACATGCCCGCGAACAAAAGCCCGGCAAATAGCGCGAACAGGACACGATGTCTCACTGCCTCGCCCTCCTTCGCCTGCACGCGCCGAGAACCCATCTCGCAGCGATTGCGACCAGGCACACGGCGATCATCAGAACGATCTGCAATCGCATCTCCGCTCGATACGCGGGCACATCCCAATGATGACCGAGTTCCTCGGCTCCGTGCGCCAGCACGCCTGCCGGGACGGCGATCAACGCAATACTCGAAATCACACGCGTTATTGGCCGCACCGCTACACCTCCCTGCTCGAGAAATATGAGGCGCCCACTACCAATACGAATGCGATATAACACAGTCCGTAGATCGCTACCTGCCAAAGATAGCTTGCGGGTACAACGTCGTGGTGGACAAGGGAGGTCTTGAAGTTGAATGACTCCAGGTTCGGCAGCGCATGGTAGATCAGCGAGTAGATAGCCTTGGAAACGCCCGACTGCGACCTCTCGATAAGCCCGCCGATGTAACCGATCTTTATCGTGCCCGCCAGATATGCCATGAAAGTTACAACCGTGGCAATTGCGGGGCTGACGAACGCGGAGATGGTTGTCGCGATTGCCGCGACTACCGCCACCTCCAGCAGCGTAAACAGGATTGCGATTCCGAGAAACGAGTCGAAGCTGTGCTGATACCCGTAGATCAGCACCGCAAACGCGGCCGTCATTGCTGCTACACCCAACGCCACAGTGATGAGCGTGCCGATATACTTGCCTACCACGTACTGGGTGCGCGTGATGGGCCGTGCGATGAGGGGATGGATGGTCCTGGACTCGACGTCGTTGGGAATCCCCGTCGCGCCGAGCGCGATTGCCAGCGCCGCCCCACCGAACAAAATGCAGGTCATGCACAGGTCTTTGAGTATCTTGATCTGTACGCCTTCCGTGAATATCGTAAGCAGGGTAGAGCTTCCGATTACGGCAAGCATGAGCAGGCACAGCACATGAAACACCTGCTTGCGGCTGTTCTCCAACAACGACATCTTCGCGATTATCCAGATTCCCGACATTGCAGCTACTCTCCGACTTTGGACATTTATGCCGCCAGGCGCAGGAACGCCTCTTCGAGCGATTCCCGCTCGGTCTGTATTCTGACGATGCTCGCGCCGGCTTTTTCCAGCACGCGCATCACGTCATAAACACTTTCCGGCAGCACGCTGATCGAAATTGCCGTCGGACGTTCCTCGACATCCGCACCGGCAAATCGCAATGACTCCTTCGTTTGCTTATCCAGCGCGGCGACCTGAATCGTTACCTTCTGGTCACCTCCCCGCACCTGATCGGGAGTGCCGTAAGCCACCAGCCTGCCTCGTTTGAGAACGGCTATCGTGTCGCACGTGTTTTCCACTTCGCTGAGCAGGTGCGAGCTCAGGAATATGGTCTTGCCCTCATCGCGCAATTGCAGGATGAGATCGCGCGTGTGTCTGCGACCGATTGGGTCGAGTCCCGAAGTGGGCTCATCGAGGATCAGGAGCTTGGGATCGCCGACGATCGCCTGCGCGATGCCGACCCGCTGAGTAAGTCCTTTGGAGAGCTTGCCGATGGGCGTGTCGGCGTATTCCGAAATGCCGGTGCGCTCCAATGCTGCTGCGGCCAGACGGCGAATGTCTCGCTTGTCCACACCGGCTAGCGCTGCATGCATGCAGACTACCTCGACGGGCCGAAGGAACTTGTGGAAATACGGCTGTTCGGGCAGGTAGCCGACAAGCCTGCGCGTTGACGCCTGTGTAGTCGGCTTGCCGAAAATAGTCGCGTTGCCCGAGGTAGGCCGCACGAAATCGAGAAGCATCTTGATCGTTGTTGTCTTCCCGGCGCCGTTGGGACCGAGGAATCCGAATACAACGCCGTGCGGCACCTCGATGCTGAGGTCGTCAACAGCCGTGCGAGTGCCCTTGCGCCTTCCGAGTTTGTATACCTTTCGAAGGTTCTCTGTCCGAATTGGGTGATCCATAGCCATCGTCCACTGCTGCAACATTATCCGTAAATCATTATCGGCAGCATTCGAAGGCGTTCTGAAGGCTCTCGTCCTTGACTCAGCCGGCTGCCGGGCATATACTAGCCCATACGGAGAAACGCACCGCATGACCTTGCACGCGACCATAGTCATCTGCCTGCTGACGGCTGCCGCAGCAACGGACCTAGTCCTCTACAGGCTCGATTCGATTCCTGCCGAGCTTGTGCGCAATAACGTACACGTCAAGGTCGTGTCCACGCAGCGCGGCCGGGCCCTGGAGGTGCGGTTTCACAAGGCTGACTGGCCGAACGTCTACTTTCGTCCTGCGAAGGGCACGTGGGACTGGTCGAACGCGTCCGGCATCGCCGTTGATGTCTACAACCCCGAGTCGAGCCCGATTCGGGCCTATATGCGCGTAGATAGCGCCGGCGCAGACGGCACGAACTTCTGCGTCACTGGCGAGGTCTCTGCTTTACCAAGGGCATGGACTACACTCAGGCTTCCCCTCGATTCCGGCAAGCCCGCTCTATGGGGAATGCGCGGCCTGCCG
>Ga0272448_1007719_pt1 | contig 11326 bp, 8 predicted proteins | sample YNPCB0191_FD_202220 | JGI IMG/M metagenome (GOLD analysis project Ga0272448, IMG submission 202220) | Hot spring sediment microbial communities from Yellowstone National Park, WY, United States - YNP-CB-019-1 | ecosystem: Environmental > Aquatic > Thermal springs > Hot (42-90C) > Sediment... | reverse complement strand
GCGGCGGGCGCGGGCGTGTTCGGGCGGCCGGCTGGCTGGTACTGTCGAGAGGGACGGATGAAAAGAGCATGGGCGGCGCTGTCGCTGGTGATTGTGGCCGGTTGTGCGGTGTTGCCGCGGGATCGGTTCGCAGCGCCGGTGCGTGCTTACTACGAGGAGCAGGCGGCGGCAGCGCTGGCGTTTGCGCCGGTATGGGGAGAAGCATTGCCTGAGGCTGTTCTGGATCGGGAGTTGCGCGAGCCGGCGGCATTCGTGGGATTTGATGAACTGACGGCCACGTTCTTTTACGTGCGCAACGACGACCGCCAGATGGAGGAGGGGTGGATATTCCGGCGGGCGGTTTCGGAGCGTGTGGGCATAAGTTATCGCTGAATACGCATATTAGCGCTTGTGCGATGCCTCCGGGGGATTTATAATCTGTTTGACAAGCGGGATTTCAAGGTCGCGTTGTTGTGGGCTGTCGCGATGGACGGCGGTGCGCCGTCCCGGTGGTGTCGAGGATGTTCCCGGCATGTGGCCGGCGAACGGGTGGGTTTGGCTGAGTCGGTGACCTGTACGACACTGAAGGGCAATGTGCCCGTCGAGGTCACGGCACGTCGGACTTTATCAGCCTGTCAGGGAGCGCTATGGCCACCATTACCAAGAAAGAACTGATTGACCGCATTGCCGTGGGGATCAAGCAGCGCCGGGCGCAGGTCAAGCGCATCATCCAGATGTTTCTGGATGAGATAGTGGCAGAGATAGGCAAGGGCAACCGTCTGGAGTTCCGGGATTTCGGGGTGTTCGAGACGAAGCGCCGCAAGGCGCGGCGGGCGCAGAATCCCAAGACTCTTCAACCCGTACAGGTTCCGGAGAAGTGGACGGTGAAGTTCAAGATCGGGCGTCTGATGAAGCAGAAACTGGCGGAGATGAACGCGCGTGCCGGCGCAGAACCTCAGCAGCAGCAGCAGCAGGAGCAGGGGTCCGCGCCGCCGGCGCCTCCGTCGGGACAGAACCAGTAGCCGGCGATGGAGCACTTGCTGTTCGATCGCCTCGCCGAAGAGAACCTGGGGGCGCTTGCCGCGGCTGGCAGGTATCGGCAGCGGCAGATATTCGAGAGCGTCGGGCCAGTGCGTCTGCGTGCGGGCGGACGGGTGCTGGTCAACTTCTCATCCAACAACTATCTGGGGCTGACGCATCATCCGGCCGTCATCGAGGCGGTCGTCGGCGCCGTACGGCGCAGCGGCTGCGGCGCGGGGGCATCGCCGCTGGTCAGCGGTTACTTCGAGGAGCACGCCTCGGCCGAACGCGCGCTTGCCAGATGGAAACACGCCGGCGCGGCGGTGCTGCTGCCGAGCGGATACCAGGCCGCGCATGCAGCGGTGCAGACCATTACCGCGCTGGCCGGCGGGCGGACGGTGCGTTTTTTCATCGACCGACTGATACATGCTTCGCTGATAGACGGCATTGCGGCGAGCCGGGCGCGATTCCGGGTGTTTCCGCATCTGGACATGGAAAGGCTGCGGCAGTTGCTGGAGGCGGCCCCGCCCGGCGAATTGAAGGTGGTGGTAACGGAGTCCGTTTTCAGCATGGACGGCGACAGCCCGGAGCTGGAGTCGCTGGCGGCACTCAAGGAAAGATACGGTTTTGCGCTGTTGCTGGATGAGGCGCACGCCAGCGGAGTGTATGGGCCTGAAGGCGCCGGTCTGGTTGCGGAGAAGGGTCTTCACTCGCTGCCCGACGTCACCATCGTCACGCTTTCCAAGGGCATCGGGCTGTGCGGAGGGGCGGTGTGCGGCACGGCGCGATTCTGCGAGGCGCTGGTGAACTTCGGGCGGGCGATGATTTTTTCCACGAGCGTGCCGCCGATGATTCCGGCCGGCGTCGAGGCCGCCCTGACGGTGATGCGCACGGAGCCGGAGCGGCAGCTGCGCCTGCGCGGGATGGCGGCCGCGGCGCGCCGGCGACTGCGTGCTGCGGGCTACGAGGTGGCGCAAAGCGATTGTCCGATAATCCCCATCATCCTGGGCAGCGAGGAAAGTGCGCTGAGGGCTTCGGCGAAGTTGCGCGAAGCGGGGTTGCTGGCGGCGCCCATCCGGCCGCCGGCGGTGCCGCGCGGCACGAGCCGTCTGCGGATTACGCTTTCCTGCGAGCACAGCGAAGAGGATGTGGAGTCCCTGTTGCGGGGGCTGGAGTCGCTCCGGAACGAGGGGATCTGACGGAACTCAGGTGCCAAGATAAATCAGACCCGCCGAGATGGATTCTCGGCGCGGTGGAAGAGGACGTCCCGGGGCTCTGCCGCCGATGGACGCGATGCGCCGGAGCGTTGCGGAAACGAGGTCGGGGGGCGGCTCCTGTGCGACAAGGTGAGCGAGTTGCGGGAGAGCCCGGCGGATGGCGCTGCGCGGAGGAAGGTCATCTGCCGTTGATGAATCCCCGCTGCTCTGGTGAATCGCGTCTGCTGGCAGCACGGAGAATTCGCCCTGGACACGACCGCCATCGTCGTTGGTGGAGACCATAGTTCGACCTGTTTTTGCAGATGACACCATCGTCATCCGCGATTGCCGGCATTATCGCAAATAAACAATAATGCCACGAGCATGAACCGGAGGCTGCGGCCGATTACTGCGTAGCCGGCCAACCTTCCGTTTCGCCCCGCCTGTAATACTACTCATCTCGGGGGCAGTTTGTTCTTGGAGATGTTGGCCCAGAGTTCGGCGAAACAGGCTACGGCTGCGTGGAGGCGCGATTTGACGGTTCCGAGGGGAACGCCGAGGATGTCAGCGATCTGCTTGTACGAGAACTCATGGAAATATGACAATATCAGGATTTCCCGAAGATGGCCGGGCATGTTCATGACCGCGGTCTGAACCATGCGCTGCATTTCGGTTTCTTCCATGCGGGTGTCGGCCGGCGGCGCGGAAGATGACATGAGTTGCAGGAAATCTCCGCCTTCGGGAGAGGCCGGGTCCACGGAGGCTTCCAGGGCGCTTGTGGCCCGTCGCGTCTGGGAGCGCAGAAGGTCTCGCGCCTTGTTGGCGGCTATAGTAAAAAGCCATGGTCGGAAGCGGCGGTCGGGGTCGAACTGGTCGGCCGACTGGTGTATTTGAAGGAATGTTTCCTGAAAGACATCTTCGGCGGCGGCGCGATCGCCGAGGAATCTGACAAGAAAGTGAAACAGTTCGCTCTCGTAGCGCTGAACAAGCAGTGCGAAACAGCCCGTATCGCCCTGTCTGTAGGCCGCGAGAAGCTGCTCATCCGACAGTTCGTGTCTGTCAGTGTGAGTCTGAGGCGGCGGGATAGAGGCCGCCCCGGAAGCAGCGGTGTCCGACGATGAGCAGAGGCCGGGGGCGGTTGCGGCCGCATCCGGCTGTTCTGCGGGCGTCGTGCCCTGCCGACGAAGATGTCCGCAAGGAGCGTTCATTTGTCGCCTCGTTTCGAGGCTGCTATGGTTTCTGCGTCAACTGAGGAGAGGTTTTCTCTCCCTCGCGTTCAGTCTGGCCTTGCGTCTCACGCCCTGGCGAAAGGCCTGTGTTATTCGCTCTACAAATTCTATGCCAGAACCTTCCGCTGAATCTTCAAATACCTGGTTTTTCGACATGTCGCCAACCGAGCTGCGGCAAACGGTGCTTAAGTGGGGTTGGCCGGCATATCGGGCGGATCAGGTCCTTAAATGGGTTTACGACAAAGGCGTTACCGATGTAAGGCAGATGACCGACCTGCCGCGCGCGGCACAGGAGATACTTGCGGGGAAAATCGACATCAGTTCTGGACAAATCCTTGCTAATCAACGGTCAAGCGACGGCACCGTTAAGATGCTGTTGGGCTGGCAGGATGGCACGACGGCGGAGACCGTCATGATACCGGAGGGCTCGCGGCGAACGGTATGCGTAAGCACCCAGTGCGGCTGTCCGGTAGGATGTCGGTTTTGCGCCAGCGGACTAAATGGCCTGACCGCGAACCTGTCGGCCGGACAGATTGGCGCTCAGGTTTTCGCGGTGAATCTGGCGCTGATGCCCGAGGGACGGCGCGTCAGCCACGTTGTATTCATGGGAATGGGGGAACCCCTTGCAAATTATGCAAACACCATGAAAGCGGTGCGGAATCTGCACGACGCGGCGGTTTTCGGGATAAGCGCCCGGCGCATCACTATTTCGACGGTGGGGATACCGGCGCGAATGAGGGAGCTGGCCGGCGAGGCGCTGCCTGTGAACCTGGCGCTGTCTCTCCATGCACCGACGGACGAGTTGCGGCGCGAGCTGATTCCGTGGGCGCAGTATTTCCCGATTTCGGAACTGATCGATGCGCTGCGGTTCTACTTCGAGCGCACCGGGCGCGAGGTGACGCTGGAGTACATCCTGCTGGGCGGGGTGAACGACCGGCCGCAGCATGCGCGTTTGCTGGCGGTGCTGTGCAGGCAGGTGCGGTGCAACGTGAATCTGATTCTGTACAACGAAGTGGCGGGGCTGCCCTTTGCGCGGCCGTCGAAGAGCGATGCGGCAAAGTTTCAGAAGGTGCTGCGTGAGGAAGGGGTCAACGTTCACGTGCGCAGGTCGCGCGGTGCGGACATAGACGCGGCGTGCGGGCAATTGAGGCGGCGCAGCGCACAGACGGGCACGGTGGCAGGCGCGGCTCAGCGGGCGGAGGGCGAAGCAGCGTCGGACCGCAATCGCGCGACTTCCTGACAGTCCTTGTCGCCGCGTCCGGAGAGATTGACGATGATGATGCGATCGCGGTCCATCTGCGGAGCGAGTCTGACGGCATGGGCCACGGCGTGGGCGCTTTCGAGAGCGGGTATTATTCCTTCCAGGCGTGCCAGCAGTTCGAACGCATCGAGCGCCTCGTTGTCGGTGGCCGATACGTACTGAACTCTGCCGGTGTCTTTCCACCAGGCATGTTCGGGGCCAACTCCCGGGTAGTCGAGACCGGCGGAGACCGAATGCACGGGAGCGGTCTGGCCGTCGTCGTCCTGAAGCACGTAGGACAGCGCGCCGTGGAGGATGCCGGGGCGGCCGTGGCAGAGCGTGGCGGCATGCTGGCCGAGCGACGAACCCCGCCCGCCGGCTTCGACGCCGATGAGCCTGACGTCGCTATCGGCGGCGAAGGCGTGGAATATTCCCGCGGCATTGGAGCCGCCGCCCACGCAGGCGATGACGGCGTCGGGGAGGCGTCCTTCGGCCAGGAGACACTGTTCGCGGGCTTCGCGTCCGATGCACGACTGGAAGTCGCGCACCATGGTGGGGAACGGATGCGGGCCGGCGACGGAGCCGATGATGTAGTGGGTGTGGGCGACGGAGCCCATCCAGTCGCGCAGGGCCTCGTTGAGGGCGTCTTTGAGGGTGCGTGAACCGCTATAGACCTCTATGACGCGCGCCCCCAGCAGCCGCATGCGGAAGAGGTTGAGGGCCTGGCGGCGGGCGTCCTCGGCGCCCATGTACACATCGCATTCGAAGCCGAAGAGAGCGGCGACGGTGGCGGTGGCGACGCCGTGCTGCCCGGCGCCGGTTTCTGCGATGACGCGCCGCTTGCCCATGCGCCTGGTGAGCAGCGCCTGGCCGAGCGTGTTGTTGATCTTGTGCGATCCGGTGTGATTGAGGTCCTCGCGTTTGAGGTAGATGCGTGCGCCGCCGAGGTGTTCGCTGAGCCTGCGCGCATGGTAAAAGGCGCTGGGTCGGCCGGCGTATTCGCGGAGATAGAAATCGAGTTCGCGCTGGAAGGCGAGGTCGGCTCTGGCGGCCGCATAGGCATCGGCGAGCTGGTGCAGTGCGGCGACGAGGGTTTCGGGCACGAATATGCCGCCGTAGGGGCCGAAATGTCCCGGCGGGTCGGACGCGGAGCAGTCGCAACTGGAAACAGGGTTCATGCCGGGCGTATCGTAGAACCGTTGCCGCGGGCTATCAACGCGCTGCGCGGCGAGCGGGCGTTTTCAGCGCGGCACGCCGGGACGTGCGCCGATGTATGCGGGAAGCCAGATGAGCGCCAGGAGACCGAGTATCACGATCACCATGGCTATTTCCGCGGCGAACATGAGCCATCGCTTCACGGCAGCGCTTTTATCCGCGCCGGCGGCGGTGTCAAGTGCCCGGGCGCGGGGGAACGGCGGGGACGGACGGCGCGGGCATTTGCGATTGGCCGGGGCATTCCTACTATTACGGACCGGCTCGAAGATGCCGTAGAGGCCGGCTGACGTGTCGCTGCTGTATCTGCTTCTCATTTTCGTGGTGTGGCTGGGCGGGCCATCGCTGATGGTGGAGCCGCGCGTGAGCGCGGGCGTTTCGGCGGGTGTATTCGCGGGGGGATATGCGGCGCTGGTGCTGGGGGTGGCGGCGTGGTCGCGGGCGCTGGCGCGCGGGATGGAAACGGGACGGCTGCACCGGAGCGTGGAACGATTCAACAGGATGCTGTCGCTGGCACGGCTGGCGGTGCCCGTGTGGCTGGCGGTGGCGGTTTTCACGCCGCTGGGATACGGGCGGCTGGTGCTGGAGGGGATGTCGTCGTGGGCGGTGGTGAGATTCAGCCACGGGGGCCAGACGATGGCGGTGGGATTGGCGCTGCCGGCGTTCATCGCGGGGACGCTGCCATCGCTGCTGACGTGGGTGGGGTTGTGGTGGGCGCAGTATCCGGCGGACCGGGCGATGCGCGAACAGAGCGTGATGGATCAGCTGGCGCTGAGCCTTCCGGTGCGCAGCGCCCCTGCTCTGGGGCAGTACCTGGCCATCAACGTGCGTCTGCAGCTGCTGTTTGCGCTGGTACCGCTGCTGCTGATGCTGCTGCTGCGTGACGGGGCGGTGATGGCGATGCGGGTGAGCGGGCTGTATCCGTGGCGGGCGTCGGCGGTGGAGGACTGGCTGCTGCTGCCGGCGGCGGCGCCGGTGCTGCTGCTGGGGCCGGAGATACTGCGGCGGATATGGCATACGGAGCCGCTGCCGCCATCGCCGCTGCGGCGCCGGCTGGAGCGGATGTGCCGCAGATACCGTCTGGGGTACCGGGATATTCTGCTGTGGCATACGCAGTTCATGACGGGCAATGCGGCGGTGATGGGGCTGGTGGGACCGCTGCGGTACATACTGCTGTCGGATCTGCTGCTGGAGACGCTGACGGACGAACAGATAGAGGCGGTGTTTGCGCACGAGATGGGGCATGTGGTGCATCGACACATGGCGTGGTACGCGCTGTTTTTCATTCTGGTGGGGTTGGCGGCGGCAGCGCTGGACGCGGCGGCGGCGCTGGTCGTGAAACCGGCGACGCTGAGCGGGCTGGCGGGATTGGCGGACATGGATGCGGCGGTACTGGCGCGGACGGTACGTGAGGGGGTGGTGGTGTTGAGCATGGGAGCGATGGCGGTGGGTGGATTCGGTTTTATCGGGCGGCTTTTCGAGCGGCAGGCGGACGTTTTCGCGGCCCGGACGATGGGAGGCAGCGGCAATGCATTTGATGAGGGCGATGCGCCGGAGGCGGCGGACGGCGCGGCGGGGCGGGACAGCGCCCGCGTCACGTGGGGGCATGTGGGGCAGGAAGGCGCGATGGCGTTCATATCGGCGCTGAACCGCGTGGCGGCGATAAACAACATTCCGATGCGCGGGCGGAGCTGGCCTCACGGAAGCATCGCCTCGCGCATGGAGTATCTGATGCATCTGGCGGCGGACCCGGAGGCGACGGAGGAGTTCGACCGCGGTATGCGGCGACTGTACTGGGGATTACTGGCGGCGACGGTGGTATGTGCGGCGGCGGCGATTGCGCTGCCGTCGGGCTAAAGCGGGCGGCCGGAAAGTACGAAGACCGTATTGGCGAGGGCGTCCCGGGCGGCTACCTGACGGAAACGTCGTGGCGGTCGGGACATGCGACTGGCAGAGGGTGCACCGGGCCCCGCGCAGCGAGCTGGCGGCGTCGGACTGCGGTTGCGGTTATCCGGACAGAGCCGTCCGATGGAACAGCGCCGCGATGCGCGACGGGCGAGCGCCGGTTGATGGTGCGGGCTTTGGCGCGCGGGCGAGGGTCCGTATAATGCGACGTCCCGTGGAGGCGGGAGGCACGGCCGGAGCGAGGGGCGGGCTGGAGGCTGCCGGCCAACAGAGGCGATAAGCACCATGCCAACAGTAGTACACATAACCCACGAGGCGATACAGAAGATAGGCGGCATCGGGGCTGTGCTGCACGGATTGTTTACGACGCCGGCCTATCTCGAGGCGATACAGCGGAACATATTGATCGGGCCATTCTGGCCCATGGACACCACCGGCGAGCAGAGGCTGGGGCCGCATGGAGAGGTGCTGTACAGTTCGCTGGACCAGTTGTACCGGTCGCCGCTGGCGTCGCGGTTCCGGGAGATAGAGCAGCAGTTCGGCGTGGGGCTGGTGTACGGGCGGACGCGTTTTACGGACAAGGCGACGGGTGTTACGAGCAGTCCGGAAGTGCTGCTGATAGACGTCAGCCGTTTCGACGAACAGAGGCTGGCGCAGTTCAAGTACGAGTTGTGGAAACGGTTCGGGATAGAGAGCTGGCGTTACGAGAACACGTGGGATTATGAGCAGTATGTGCGTCTGGGGCCGCCGGCGATAGCGGCGCTGCATGCGCTGGGGGCGTGCGGGCTGAGCGAACCATGCGTGATCATTTCGCATGAATACATGGGCGTGCCGACGGTGCTGGCGGCGATAATGGAGGCGGATCACGCGAACTTCCGGACGATTTTCTACGCGCACGAAGTGGCGACGATGCGGCGGCTGGTGGAGGGGCATCCCGGGCACGACACGATGTTCTACAACGTGCTGCGGGCGGCGATGGCGCAGGGGCTGTATGTGGAGGACGTGTTCGGCAGCCAGAGCGGTTTTTACAAGCACGCGCTGGTGCGGGCGACGCGCTTCTGCGACGTGATATTCGCGGTGGGCGATTACGTGCTGAAGGAGATCCGTTTTCTGGGTCCCGATTTCGTGCACGTCGATTCGCAGCTGGCGTACAACGGGGTGCCGTGCTGGAAGCTGACGCTGGCGGAGAAGATGGCCAGCCGACAGAAGCTGCGGACGTACTGCAACAATCTGCTGGGCTACGAGCCGGACTACGTTTTCACGCACGTGACGCGCATGGTGACGAGCAAGGCGATGTGGCGCGACATGCGCGTGCTGGAGCATCTGGAGCCGATACTGCGCCAGCGGAACGAGACGGCGGTGCTGTTCACGCTGTCAACGGAAGTGCCGGGACGGCGCGGGGACGACATACGGCGGATGGAGCAGCACTACCACTGGCCTGTGGTTCATCGCGAGGGGCTGCCGGACCTGTCGCACGGGGAAGCGATCTACTATCAGAGCGTGCAGGAATTCAACGCCCGCTCGCGCAACATCAAGGTGGTGTACATAAACCAGTTCGGCTTCGAGCCGAAGTTGTGCGGCCAGCGCATGCCCGCGGGGATGGAGTTCATGGACATCCGCAAGGGCTCGGATGTGGAGTTCGGGCAGAGCATATACGAGCCGTTCGGGATAGCGCCCGTGGAGCCGATCAGTTTCGGGGGGATATGCGTGCTGTCGTCGGTGTGCGGGTGCGCGGGGTTTGTGGAGAAGGTGACGGGCGGCGCGCCGACGCCCAACGTGATAATCGCCGACTACACGGAGCTGCCGCATCGGGATATGCGTCCGGAGCAGCTGCTTTCGATAGGCCAGGCGCAGCGCGAGGAAATCGAGCGGAAAGTGGCGGCGCGCGTGGCACAGGAGCTGATCAACCGGCTGCCGCGTACGCCGGAGGAGTTCGAGCAGTACATCGAGCGGGGGTATGCGCTGGCGTCGGGGATGTCATGGGATGCGGTGGTGCGGCAGTACGTGCTGCCGGGGATCGGGCGCGCGGCGCGGGCGCAGCGGCTGCGGCAGATAGCATGAGCGCGCACGGGGGCGTGCGGCGTCGGCAGCAGACGGACAGCGGCGGTTTTATTTTCTGCGCAGGCGGAGCGACTCGAGGTCGAAGTACGCTTCGCCTTTCTGTGCGCGGAGTTCACAGACGAGCACGACGTCGGCATCGGCGGCCTCGAACTCGAAGGCGCAGTCGCGCCACGGGGTATCGCCGGCCAGGCCGGCCGGGCGTCTGGCGCCGCTGATGCGCAGGCCGGCGCCGCTGTTTTCGCCGGGGTTTGCCGCGACGGCGGAAGTACGGCAGCGGCCTTCGAAGACGTATCTTCCCGGGGGCAGAACGACGCTGGTGCGGAATGAGGCCACACAGCCGCCGTTGCCGGCTCTGATGCGCAGCAAGCGTGTGGAGCCTTCGGCGACGATGTCGAGAGAGGTGCCCGGGCCGTGCTGTTCGCCCATGTGCGGCTGCCAGCCGGCGAGGCGCGCTATGCCGTGGGAATCGAACTTGAGATACTGCGTCGGGAGATTGAGCAGCCGATCGACGCCCCTTGCGCGGGCGACGATGCGTGCGCGCAGGCCGGCCGACTGAGCCAGGAACTCGCGCTCGGCGTGGGGGCCTATTTCGCGCATGAGGGGAAGGATGCGTTCGGTGAGCTGCTGAACGCGGGCGGTAAGTTTGTCGGGGTCGAAGATGGTCTGGCGCAGTTGTCTGACGCGTTCCAGATAGCGCTGGCGGTCTTCGGGGGCCTGCGTGACGGCGCGGGCCAGCAGACCGGCATCGCGTATGAGCGGGAAGTTGGGGTCGCCGAAAACCTGGTCCTTGCCGTGGGGCAGGAAGACGAACTTGCCGGCGGTGGGTTCGAAATAGAGCCTGGTGTTGTTGCGGTTGCCGCAATAGCCGTCCCAGTCGGCGATGAGGTGCTCGACGGCCATGAAGGAGAGGAAGCGGTCGAGGTCGAGGATTTTTTCGAGGGCCTCGCGGCGTTTGACGGGGTCGGTCTCTCTGGCCGCGGCGGCAAGCAGGCGGGTGTCGGCGCCCTTCTTGTCGGCGGTGGGCGTCATGGGGCGCAACTGCTGGTCAACGTCGGCGAAGTTGGCGTCGTAGATGACGCCGTCGTCGTCTTTGAAGAAGCGTTTGAGGAATACCCTGTTGAAGCCCTCGATGAGGACGTAGGGCCCCCAGTCGCGGCCGTTGATCCACACGCGGGTATTGGTGACGCGCGGAGCGGGAATGCCGGCTTCGCGGAAGAGCTCGCGGGCGATGGTTTCGTGCATGAAGGTGGGGTCCTGCACGGAATTGTTCAGATGGATTTTGGTAAGACCATGGAAGCGGCGGTTGGGCGTGAACTGATCGAACTTGAGCGTCAGGGCGGGTTTGTTGTCGAGGGGGCGGGAGCTGCCCGGTCCGCCCTTCAGATGCACGCCGGTGTCGGGCCAGGCGGTATCCGGCCGGCCGGGATACATTTCGATCACGGTGGCACGGACGAACTTGCGGTTGTCGCGTTTGAGCTGTTCCC
>Ga0272448_1007716_pt1 | contig 11328 bp, 10 predicted proteins | sample YNPCB0191_FD_202220 | JGI IMG/M metagenome (GOLD analysis project Ga0272448, IMG submission 202220) | Hot spring sediment microbial communities from Yellowstone National Park, WY, United States - YNP-CB-019-1 | ecosystem: Environmental > Aquatic > Thermal springs > Hot (42-90C) > Sediment... | reverse complement strand
AGTAACAACGGCCACAGTGCACATCGGGGGCAAGGGCTAGGCGATCCCCTTCGCGGTAGCGGCCGCGCAGCGCCTCACCTACGGCCACAACGACGCCGCTCACCTCGTGGCCGGGGATCTGCTCTCCTGCGCCGGGTATTGGCCCCTGCCGCCACCGCCTCAAGTCAGACCCGCACACCCCACAGGCCATTACCTGAAGGATGAGGCCATCAGGGGGCAGGGGAGGATCCGGCACCTCGCGCACGACGATCTCTTCTGGCCCGGTAAAAAGCGCCGCTTTCATTCTGTACCTCCCTGGGGGGCGTGAAGATGTGAGAGTTTCTCTCCTACGGCGCCGCCGGGATGCGTGCGAGCAAACTCTTCTAGCGAATACCCTTTGAGCGCCAAGATGGCCGTGCACAGCGCATCCCCTACGGCCGCATTCACGAGCGAACTCCCCAAGGCCACCAGGCCGCCCAAAGCATCTACCTCGGCAGGGGCGCGCACGATGAGGAGCGCATCGCACAAAGGGGCAAGGGGAGATTCCGCCGTCTCGGTGAGCGCGACGATGCGCGCCCCTCGGCCCTTGGCGATCTCCACCAAGCGGTTTATCTCGGCACTCTTGCCCCCTTTGGAGATGACCACGAGCACATCGCGCGCGGTGATGGCGCCGCTCCCGCCGTGTAGGCCGTCGCTCGCCTCGAAGGGGAGGGCGGGCGCGCCGCAGCAAGAGAGGAGATGGGCCAACCGCCGTGCGACAGCCGCCGAGGTGCCCACGCCCGTCACCAAAATGTGCCCTTCGCAGGAGGCCAAAAGGCGCGCGATGGCGGGGAGCGCCTCGAGTTGCTCGCTCGCCCCTGCTACGGCCGCCGCCTCAGTCGCGAGGACCCGTTTTGCTTGGGCCAAGAGTTCTTGGTCGGATAGGGGAATCTGCGTCACGTTCGGAATCTCCTTTCATGGGTTTAGGTACCTCGGCCCCTCAAGAGAGCCTCTGCCGTGCCTTCGTCGGTGATGAGGACGTTGATCACGCCCGATTTGAGCGCCGCCTCGATGACTTGGTGTTTGGGCCTACCGCCGGCGATGGCCACGACGCGCGGAATGGCCGCCAATTGCTCGAGTGTCAGCCCCACGATGCGCTCGTCGAACTCGGTCCGCAAGGGCTTGCCCTCGGCATCAATGCAGCGATAGGCGATATTGCCGACGGCCCCCGCGCGGTTGAGGGTATCCAATTGGTCCACCGTGCCATGGTAAAGGAGGGCCGATTCCGGCGTCAACAGGCCAATGCCCACCAAAGCAATATCCGCATTGGCGGCGAGTGTCAAGACGTTCTCGATTTGTGCATCGGTGCGCAGGGCGCGGGCCAGTTCCGACGAGGCGACGAGGCCCGGCGCAGGCAAGAGGACGAGCCGCGCCTCTAACTTTTGGGAGAGGCGACGGGCCAACTCGGTAGAGTGTTCCGGCGCACTGGAAGGCCCCATCCCGCCCACCATCTGTACGACCGTCACCCCAGGGAAAGATCGGGCGGGCAGGGCATCCACCATGGCGCGTAAAGAAGCACCTCCCGCCGTGGCGATGACCTCGCGCCCTCGCACACAGCGCAAAAGGTAAGCGGCGGCCGCCGGGGCGAGTTCTCGGGCTGTGCTGAGAAGGTTATCGGGGTCCGTCACCGTAGCCACAATAGCCTCATCCAAACCGTAGCGGCGCTCTAGGCGACTTTCAAGGTGTGGGGCGCCCGAAGGCGGCGGCTCAAGGACGATCGTTACGATCCTTTCTCGTCGCGCTTGGTCGAGCAAGCGCGAAACTTTGGAGCGCGATAGGCCAAACCGCTCCGCAATCTCTTGTTGAGTGAGGTCTTGGACGTAATAGGCCTGGGCGATGCGGTACAGCAGGCGGTGAAGGTGATCAGGAAGGGGCATAAGGGCCTCCTGTTGCACAAATGTGCAATGAATAACATTTGTGCATATTATACCCTATCCTTTGAACAACGCCAAACCCTGTGGATAACTTGTGGAAGGCCTTTGGCCGTTTGCCGTGCCTCGGTTGGCCCGTATAATGAGGGCGCGCGCCTTTAGGCGCCGCGAAAGCCAAGCATCGGGGAGGGCTAGGATGGAAGCGGTCCAATTAGGAGTCATTGGCGGGAGTGGTTTGTACCAGATCGAGGGACTCACCGAGGTGGAGACGATCTCGATGGAGACGCCCTTTGGCAAGCCGAGCGATGCGATCACCCTGGGCACGTTGGAGGGTGTACGGATCGCCTTTTTGCCGCGCCACGGGCGCGGGCATGTGATCAGCCCAAGCGAACTGCCGGCGCGCGCCAATATCTGGGCCTTGAAACTCCTGGGGGTCACCCACATCCTCTCCATCAGCGCCGTGGGCAGTTTGCGCGAGGAGATCCATCCTCGGGACGTGGTGGTGCCCGATCAAATCTTTGACCGCACCAAGGGAATCCGCCCGGCTACCTTTTTTGGCGAGGGGATCGTGGCGCACATCGCCTTTGCCGAGCCGTATTGCCCGATCTTGCGCCGGCTGGTGTATGAGGCCGCCGTGGAGGTGGGTGCCCGTGTGCACAACGGCGGGATCCTGGTCGTCATGGAAGGGCCGCAGTTTTCCACCAAGGCCGAGTCGTTCTTCTACCGGCAGATCGGGGCGGATCTCATCGGGATGACCGCCCTGCCGGAGGCAAAACTAGCCCGCGAGGCGGAGATCTGCTATGCCACGGTAGCCATGGTGACGGACTATGACTGCTGGCATGAGGCGGAGGAAAGCGTAACGGTGGAGATGGTGGTAGCGAACCTGCAGGCCAATGTTAACACGGCCAAGGGGATCATCGCCCAAGTCGCTCGGCGTATCCCTCAGGTCGAACGTACCTGCATCTGCGCGAGCGCTTTGGCAAACGCCATCATCACGGCGCGCGAGGCAATGCCCCCCGAACGCGTGGAAATGCTTCGCCCGCTCATCGGCAAATATCTGGCCTAACGCAAAGCATCTTTGAGGGCGCGCTCGATATCGCGTTGCGATTCACGCTCGGCGATAGCCTCGCGCTTATCATATTGGCGCTTGCCCCGCGCCAGGGCGATTTCCACTTTGGCGAGGTTGTTACGCAGGTAAAGGCGAAGGGGTACGATGGTGTACCCCTTTTGCTCGGCCCGCTGGCGCCAGCGCAAGATCTCTCGTTTGTTCATCAGGAGTTTGCGGTCGCGGCGCGGGTCGTGATCGAGGTAACTCGCCTGCGAATAACCGGCAATATGGCAGCCGATAAGCCAGGCCTCGCCATTGCGAAAAGTAACGTAACTATCGCGCAGGTTGACGCGCCCCGCGCGGATGGATTTGATCTCCGAGCCGACGAGCACCAACCCCGCTTCGAGGGTCTCTTCGATAAAGTAATCGTGATATGCCTTGCGGTTATGGGCAATATCCCGGTTGGCGCTGTGCTCTCCAGAACGGGACTCTCGATCTCGTTTCGACATCGTGCCATTACTCCTGGTGAAGGAGGAAGGCCACTGCCCGCTCCAGTTGTGGGTCTCGGTGGGCAGCGGCATCGTCCAAGGTAAAAGGCACTTCGATATCGGGCACGAGGCCATCTCCATCCAAGCCGCGGCCGCTGGGCAAAAGCCACTTGGCGATGGTAACCCGCAGGCTGGAGCCGTCACTCAGGGTGTGCGTATTTTGCACGGACCCTTTGCCGTAGGTCTTGGCGCCGATGAGCGTCCCCCGCTTGGCCTCTTGGATAGCCCCGGCGACGATCTCCGAAGCGCTGGCGCTCCCTCCGTTCACGAGCACCACGAGGGGAATCTCTGTAGCCAGCCCCTTGGTGCGCACGCGATACACCTGGATGGGCTGATCGCGCTGCGCCTCTTGGAGGACGACGGTATTCAAGGGGAGGAATTCGCTTGCCACCTGGACGGCTACGTGCAAGTAGCCGCCGGGGTTATCGCGCAGGTCTAGAATGAGGCCTACGGGATTTTGGGCAAGCAAATCTCGCAAGGCGGAATGGACTTGCTGAGGGGCAATGGCGTTGAACTCCGAAAGTTGGAGGTAGGCAACCTGCCCATCGAGCATCTTGGCCTCATAATTGGGCAGTTCCACCTTGGCGCGCGTGACCGTAACGAGGAACGGTTCCTCCACCCCCTTGCGCTGTACGAGTAGGCGCACCACGGTGCCTGCCGGGCCGCGAATCAGGCGGATGGCCTCCATCAACGTTTTCCCTTCGAGGGGTTCGTCGTCCACGGCGAGGATGATATCCCCCGCCAGAAGGCCGGCATGGTAGGCGGGGCTATTGGGCAGGGGGCGCACGATGGTCAATTTGCCCTCCACCATTTCCACCGTCGCGCCGATGCCCTCGAAACTCCCTTGCATATCCTCGTCCATAATCGCCGCTGACACTGGCTCGACGAACATCGTGTGCGGGTCTCCGAGGGCACTCACCATCCCGGCGGCGGCGCCGTGGATCATCTTATCGGGATCCAGTTTTTCCGGCGCGATGAACTCCCGGTCGAGGATGGCCCACGCCTGGCGCAGGATGTCTATACGCTCTTCGAGCGCTTGTTGCTTTTCGGTTTGAGCGCGCAGTGCCGGGAAGAATGCCTCTGCTGCCTGGCGCACCTGCGGCCCTACGAACCACATCGTGATGACGCCCCCGCCAAAGCCCGCAATGAGTAGCGCTATGGCGAGAAAGAAGAACAGAACCCCTCGCGCACCGTGGCCGCGAGGAACAGGTTGATTTTCTGTAAGAGAAGCCATATTCCCCCTCAAAAACAAGGTGCCCGCAAGACCACTGATGGATACCAGAAGCGGGCACCGAAAATGGCGGTCATAGCCTCATTATATCATTGAGAGATGGGCACACCAAACCTCCAAGTTCGGTTGCCTATTCGTAACGCAGGGCCTCCACCGGGCTAAAGCGCGTCGCTCGCCAGGCGGGATACAGCCCGCCCAGTACGCCGAGCACCAAGCAAAATACGATGCCTTGCGCTGCGATGCGCGGCGTGATGACAAAGATATCCCGAAAGGCGCCCGCGGCCGGGTTAAACTGTAAGGCATAAATGATGCCTCGCGAGAGGAGCAAGCCCACCAACCCGCTGATAAGGGTCAGGATGATGGCCTCGGCGAGCATCTGCCGCATGATGAGGCTCTGCCGCCACCCTACGGCGCGCAAAACACCGATCTCGCGGGTGCGTTCGTATACGCTCATCATCATCGTATTCATCAAAGCGATGGTCCCTACAATGGCGCTGATGGCATAGATGGCGTTGAACATCTTGCGGGAGGATTCCATATCCGGCAGCGATTGCGTGAACTCGGCGCTGCGCGTAAAAAGCATATCGGGATATTCCACCGAAAGGCGCGCCAGCATTTCTTCCGTCTGGTAAGGGTCTTTGAGTTTGATCTGCGCGATCATGACCTGGCGGGGTTTGTTGAGGAGGCGCTGTGCCTCCCGCAGGTCAATGATGGCGCCCCCATCTTCGATGGCGTTGCCGGTTTGGATGATGCCCACGACGGTGAACGATGTGCCGAGCATCCTCATCCGATCGCCGATATGCACGCCTTGTTCGATGGCCGCCCTCCAGCCCACGAGGCATTGTCGAGGCCCCGTCAGGAGGGTGCCCTCCTTGAGGATGCGCGGCTTGAGGGCCGGGTCATTGCGCGAACGGGCCGTGATCGTAAAAAAGGGGTTCTTGGGGGTGCTCACGGCCGTCATGATCAAGCCGCTCACATAGCGCACTTCGGGGAGGGCCTCGATCCGCTTGAGAACGCGCTCATCAATGACGCTCAGGCTCGTATCCGGTTGGTCTTTTTGGACCATCGTGATCTCGCTGGTGGAGACGATGCTGTTGAAACTGTTTACGGCCCCTTCGCTTAGGCTACCGATGAGGATCATAGCCATCACGCCCAACCCGACGCCGAGGAGCGTCAACATCGTGCGCGTGCGTTGCCGGCCGAGGTTGCGAAGGGCCATGCCACCAAAGGGGATCCTCAAGGCCCCTTTGCGGCTGGTACCCCCGTCGTAACTCAGGGCCTCGATCGGGGTCAGGCGGGAGGCGCGCCAGGCTGGGTAAGCCCCGCCGATGCTCCCCAAGAGGAGCGCCGTCGTAAGGGCTTGGGTGGCTAAAATAGGGGATACGGTCCCTCTCGTCAATCCTGGCATGCCGGGTAGGCGCGGCACGATGTAGGCCATCCCGGCGCCCAAGCCCAGGCCGAGGATGCCCCCCACCATGCTGAGGAGGAGCGATTCGCCCAAGATCATGGTCATGACGCGCCGAGGTCGCCAGCCCACCGCGCGAAGGACGCCGATTTCTCGCGTGCGCTCAAAGACGCTCATGAGCATCGTGTTCATCATCCCCACGCCCCCCACCAGGGCTGCCACGAGGGCGATGCTCCAGGCGTAAACGTCGAAGAGGTTTAGGAGTTCGAGGAGCATGCTGCCCACTTGGGTACCCGCGATCTCGACATCGCGCGGCAGGATGCGCGCCAATTTCTCTTTGAAAGCCTCGGCGCGGTCGGGGTGGTGGAGGCGGATGCCGATGAACATCACCTGGTGGGGCATGCCAGCCAAGGTCTGCGCATCGCGTAGGGAGATAACGGCCGCCGAATCTTCGAAGGCAATGCCCGTCTCATAGATGCCGACGATGCGGAAGGTCATTTCTTCCAGGCGGATCGCATCGCCTATCCCTTTTTTGAGCCGATTGGCAGCCGCTTTCCCCAAGATCAAGGGCTTGCCACCCTGGCGGGAATGGTATTCGGCGAGGGAAACGCCCTCCGTGACGTGAAAGTGGCGAATGCCGGGCTGATCTGGCTCGTAGCCAAAGATGATGAAAAAGGGCATGCCTTCGGCGCGCGCCAGGGTGTAGATAACCGAAGAGGCATCTTTGACCTCTGGCATAGCGCGCACCCGGTCGGCTAGGCTCTCATCGAACCCTATGCCGAGCGAGATGGCCTGGCCCTCGCGTTTTTGCACGGCTTGCAAGATGATATCGGCATCGGTTCGATTCGTCACTTCGACGTAATTCGTAACAAGCCCTTTGGCCAGCGAGACGAGCGTTACGATCGCGGCGATGCCGACGGCGATCCCCACAATGGTGAGGATGGTTCGTGTGGGGCGCCTGAGCAGATTACGCAGGATCATGGGCGCCTCCTACGAGTCGAGTGCGCGGAGCACCTGGGCTATTTGGGCGGCCAGTTCGGACGCATCGTTATGGAAACGCGCCAAATGCGCGATGGCCTCCGCGTCTCCTGCCAAGAGTTTCTGGCCCAAGGCCGATTGGGCAAAGGCACGCAGATCTTCGGTAAATGGATCGGCCACCACATGCTCCCTGATAATGCGTCCGTCGTGCATTTCGAGGATGCGCTGAGTGGCGCGCGCGATATTCCGATCGTGTGTTACGATGAGGATCGTCGTATTGTGTTCGCGGTTTAGGCGCGCCAGGAGTTCGAGGATTTCCGCGCCGCTCACGCTATCCAAGTTTCCGGTGGGTTCGTCCGCCAAGATGAGGCTCGGCTCGTTCACCAAGGCCCGGGCGATGGCGACGCGTTGGCGCTGGCCGCCGGAGAGTTGGCTGGGGAGGTGATCTTCGCGGTCAGCCAGGCCTACCAGGGCCAGCATATCTCGGGCACGAGCACGCCGCTGGCGGGCACTGCGAACTTGCCCACGGAGGGGCACTTCGATGTTTTCGAGGGCCGTCAACGTGGGGATGAGGTTGTGCATTTGAAACACAAACCCCACCGTGCGCGCGCGGAAGCGATCGACATCTTGCACCTGAGCAAGGTCTTGGCCATCAATGAGCACCGTGCCGGAGGTGGGCCTATCCAAGGCACCGATCATATTGAGCAGGGTGGATTTGCCACTCCCCGAAGGCCCCATGACGGCGACCATCTCGCCCTCGTAAACCGCGAGGTTGACGTGATCCAAGGCGACGATGGGCACCGTCGTGCCATAGACCTTGGTCAGATCTCGCGTTGCGACGATTGTACGCCGTTGTGTCATCGTTCCCCCCTATTCTTTGGGGATATCCACAAAGGCCGTCATGCCCCAGCGCAGGCGCGGGTCTATGGTATCGAGGGAGATGATGGCTTTATAAACGACCCCTCCCCCTCCGGCCCCCGCTTTGAGAGCCAAGCGTTCAACCTTGCCGGGGAGCCGCACATCGGGCAAGGCATCAAACGTAACCTGGACGGCCTGCCCCTCTTTGATATGGGCGGCGTCAATCTCATCGAGATCGGTGGTTTCTACGCGCAAGGTCGTGAGATCGCCGAGCGAGATGACCGGCATGCCTGGCACGGCTTGCTCGCCCAAGCGGAGGTTCATTTCGCACACCGTGCCTTTGAAAGGCGCCACGATAAGGGCGCGGTTTAGGGCGGCTTTGGCTTGCTGGAGCGCGGCTTCGGCCTGAGCGACATGGGCGCGGGCCAATTCGAGGTCTTCAGGCCGGGCGCCCGCTTTGATGAGGTCGTATTGGGCTTGGGCTTGCTCTACCTGGGCGCTGTGGATAGCAACTTGCTGTTGGGCTACAGCCGCTTGCGCCTGGGCGCTGGCTAGCGCCGCCTGCGCTTCTCGCACGCGTGCGGCGGATACGGCGATCTCTTCAGGCCGTGCTCCAGCCTCCAGAAGGCGCTTTTTGATTTCAGCCATCGTTACGCGGGCCTCGGCGGCCATCACCTGACCTTCGGCCGTCTCATAGGAGCCGGGTTGATAGCCCGGTTTGCCTTTCAGCCCGCCGAGGGTATCCCGCGTATTTTGGGCGGCGTAGCGCTCCGCCTTGGCCATCTCGATCTCTTGCTGGGCCAATGCAACTTCATCGGGCCGAGGCCCTGCCTTGAGAAGGTTCAAGGAGGCTTGGGCGCTTTCTACGGCCGCTTGGGCCGATTTCACGGCATTTTCGGCCACAGCCACGCCGAGTTCGGCGCTCTTGGCGCCCTCTTGCGCCACGCGCAGGGCGGCTTCGGCTGCGCGAATCTCTTGCTCACGGGCGCCGGCCTCCAGCCGCTTCAATTCGGCTTGGGCTACGGCTAGCCCCGCTTCTGCCTGGGCCACGGCAGCCTCTAACTCGGCCGTATCGAGGCGGGCTAGCACCTCACCCGCTTCGACGGTTTGCCCTTCGGAGACGCGTATTTCGGCCACCCTCCCGGAGAGGCCAAAACTCAGATCGGCCCACGTGGCAGGGAGTACTTTGCCCGATACGGAGATGACCGTCTCCGTTTCCTCTTCTTTCGGAGGGGGAGTGGGAGTAGGGGCCTTCCCCAAGGGCGTGCCTGTGCACCCTGCTAACAAAATGCCTAGGAGGACCAAAAGGATGACGCGATATCTCAAAGAGTAGAACGGCCGCGTGTTCATGATCTTTGACCTCCTGAACAGGGCTTCATTGCGCGGATATTGCCTCTACGCAAAAATGGATTGGCACAAAAGTGAAGTATACTAGAGTTATCCTGTTTTGTCTAAACCAAAGGGTCGGACAATATGCCTGGTTATAGCGGCCTCTCACGAGCCTTGATTGAACGAGCGCTGCAAGGTCCCCTACCGGGGGAGCCTGCCCAAGTGCGGATGGCGACCCGTCCACGGGTGGCCCTTTCGGATGGTATGCCCAAAGGGCCGCCGCGCCTCGCCGCTGTGCTCCTTCTCCTCTTTGAGCAAGGAGGGGAACCCCACTTTGTGCTAACGCGCCGTACGGATGACCTCCGTAACCATGGCGGGCAGATCGCCCTGCCGGGCGGCGCCGTGGAGCCAAGCGATCCCTCGCTATGGGCGGCCGCCCTGCGAGAGGCGCAAGAAGAACTGGGCATAGACGATTTGCCTCAAGAGGCCGCTTATTTGGGGAGGCTCAGCCCCTCTTATGTAGCCTCCAGCCATTTTGCGGTACATCCCTTTGTGGGGTGGCTGCCGAGGGATCCCTCTTTTGCGCCTTGCCCCGAAGAGGTGGCGGAGGTGCTCGTCCCGCCGGTGGCGCTCCTTCTGGACGATTCCGCCAAGGGCGAGGAGGTTCGCCTCTTGCATGGGCAAGAGGTGATCGTGCCCTATTACCGTTGGCAGGGGCAGATCATCTGGGGCTTGACGGCGATGATCTTGAGCGAGTTCGAAGTGCTCTTGCACCAGGCGCTTGCCGATCTGAAAGGGGAAGGGATCGCATGATTTTCGACATCACACGCCCTCTCTATGCCGGAATGCCCGTTTGGCCGGGCGACCCCGAAGTGCGGTTGGATGCCCTCTCTTCGGTTGAGCGAGGGGATGCTTTCACCCTCAGCCGCCTTACCTTAGGGACGCATACGGGCACCCATTTAGACGCGCCACGCCATGTTTGGGCAGGAGGCAAAGGGGTGGACGAACTCCCCCTTGAGGCATTCGTGGGGCGCGCCACGGTGGTGGACGTCTCTTCTTGCTCGGCTCACCTTGGAGTGGCTTGCCTTGCCGAGAAGGTGCCCGCTGGGTGCCGGCGCCTTCTCCTCAAAACGCAAGGCAAGGATACGACGGAATCTCCTGCCAAGGTGCTCACGCCTGAAGCCGCAGCCTGGATCGCCACGCAAGGGATGCTCCTCGTGGGCACCGACCAGGCCTCGCTCGACCCGCCGGAAGTGGGCACCGGCGCGGCCCATCGGCTCCTCCTGGGGGCAGGGATCATCCTCGTGGAAAACCTCGCCCTGGAGGGTATCGCGCCGGGCGAATATGATCTCATTTGTTTGCCCCTCAAATTGCGCCAAGGGGATGGCGCGCCGGTTCGTGCGATTTTGATTAGGCCATAGGATAAAGAGATGGGGCGCGGGCCTCCCGGCCCGCGTGCGCCGATAGGCGCACCCCCCTTCGATGGGTAGGGTATAAGGGGCCTTACGGCCCCTTCGCGAGGCAGGAGCCTCGCGCCCCAAAGACGGAGCGCGGGCCCCCCGGCCCGCGTGCGCCGATAGGCGCAATCCCCTTTCGAAGGGTAGGGTGTAAGGGGCCTTACGGCCCCTTCGCGAGGCGGGAGCCTCGCGCCCCTCTGTTTTCTTCCGCCCCGCGTGCGCCGTCAGGCGCAAACCCCTCGATGCATTGGGGTATAAGGGGCCTTACGGCCCCTTCGCGAGGCGGGAGCCTCGCGCTCCAAAGAGAGGGGGCGCGGGCCTCCTGGCCCGCGTGCGCCGATAGGCGCAAACCCCTCGATGCATTGGGGTATAAGGGGCCTTGCGGCCCCTTCGCGAGGCGGGAACCTCGCGCTTCAAAAGATGGGGCGCGGGCCTCCTGGCCCGCGTGCGCCGTTAGGCGCAACCCCCTTTCGAAGGGTAGGGTGTAAGGGGCCTTATGGCCCCTTTGCGGGGCAGGAGCCTCGCGCTCCTTTGTTTTCTTCCGGCCCGCGTGCGCCGATAGGCGCAATCCCATTTCGAAGGGTA